>QFCE01002351.1_pt1 | contig 31981 bp, 28 predicted proteins | sample 5346091 | NCBI WGS metagenome assembly QFCE01 (sample SAMN09062252, study PRJNA434731) | Human gut metagenome, whole genome shotgun sequencing project. | isolation source: stool timepoint A chromium assembly | host: Homo sapiens | collected 2015 | reverse complement strand
TGTCTTCCAGAATGATGCTTGCATCATTTTCTTGAGTGTTTCGCAAGTCTTGATCCAATTAAAAATCGTAGGGTAAAATTCAGGTAAATTTTCCTTAATGTTCACGCAGCATTCGCGCTCGTAGGCTATACTATCCTTAACTGAAAATGAGGTGAATCCATGAAACGACATGATTTTGCGGTACTGCTGGGCTTGAGCTTGATCCTAAGCGGCTGCAGCGCTGCCCCCTCCGCTTCCTCGACAGGAATTACGGTATCTCAGGAAGAAGCGACGCTTATCCAGCTCGGTGATGATCAGGTTCTCGTCAACGGTCAGCCTGCCGGCGAAACCGGTGCAGTGCAGCTTTCACACGATATTGTCTATTATGAAGCCGGTCAGGGTGTTGAATACGGCGAAGGCAATACGGAAGACGAACACAGCGCGGAAGAAGCGCAGGCGCATACCGTGATCACGATCCGCGAACCGGGAACCTACCGCGTCAGCGGAAAACTCAGCGCCGGCCAGATCGCGATTGATTTAGGCGAGGAAGCCAGGGACGATCCCAACGCTGTGGTCAATCTGATTCTTGATCAGGCGGAGATTACCTGATTACCTGTACCGTCGCTCCGGCGATCATTGTGTATAACGCCTATGAATGCGCAAAAGAGGAAGCGCTCAGCACGGTGGATACTCAGGCAGCCGGGTTTAACCTGATTGTTGCCGACGGAACTGAGAACACTGTTTCAGGCGCGTATGTGGCCAGAATCTACAAGGAAGGCACGACCAAAAAACTGCATAAGTACGATGGCGCGATCGAATCCAAGGTTTCGCTGAATCTCAGCGGGGAAACCGCGGGTACCGGTATGCTGACGGTCGAAGCGAGCAATGAAGGCATTGAGACTTCAATGCACATGACGATCAACAGCGGCAGCTGGATCATCCATTCCGCTGACGACAGCCTGAATGCCAACGAAGATGGTATTTCCGTGATTACGATCAACGGCGGAACTGTGCGGTGCAATGCCGGTGCCGGTCAGGAAGGCGACGGCATCGATTCCAACGGCTGGATTGTCATCAACGGCGGCACGGTCATCGCCGCGGCGAATCCAACGAGTATGGACGGCGGTCTGGATTCCGATAACGGGATTCTGATTCATGGCGGAACGGTGCTGGCCAGCGGGAATATGTATGATGAAGTGGATTCCGCATCGACGCAGAACGTAATGGTATTCAGCTTCGCTCAGACGCAGAACGCCGGCGGGAAGCTTGTACTTTCTGACAGCGCAGGACAGCCGCTGGCCGGCTTCACTGCTGCCAATGACTACACGGTGCTGGTTTATTCCAGTCCGCAGCTCAGCGAGCAGGACTACACGCTGGCCCGTGCGGAAACGGTTGAAGGCGAAGACCTCGGCGGCCTGATCACTCCTGTCACTTCGGCGGCGGGATTGACGACCCTGGGGTATACCGGAACCACCCTGGGCAGGGGCATGGGAATGCGGCCGCAGGGCGGCGAGTTCTCTGAGGGGGAGTTCTCTGAGGGGGAGTTCCCTGAGGGGGAAGGTACGCAAGGGGAGATGCCGCAAGGCGAATTCCCGCAAGGTGAACCTCCGGTTGACGAAGCGAACCGGGAAACTGGACGACCGGATCGGGAAGGTCCGATGGGCGGCAAACCGGAAGAAGGCCGGGGGCCGCAGAACCATGCCGATGTTCCGGCCGGTGAGCTGAACACTGCGTTTACGATTCAGTCCGGCATTGCACTGTTTTCCGGAATTCAGGCTCTGACGGAAGAATAAGCCAGAGGCGGCGCAAGCCGCCTTTTCAGCTGTTCCGCGGCCTGGAATAGCGGTGATTGTTATCTGTTGGAAATGAAAGACAGAACAAATCCGGAAGATTGTCAACAAATTCTGCGTTCTGCTTTTCAAACCGCAGGAAATCGCCTACAATAAAGATAAGCAGGAAAAATAAAAATTGCGGACAGAGATTTAAAAAAAGGATGTAATGCACTGTTTTGCAACATACACTTCTATGCGGGAGCGCGATTCTTTAAATTTGATGAACTTGGCGTCAGACTCTAGGAAAACACAGGCGAATATGATAAAATAACGACTGAAAAAGAAGCAATCACAGAATTCATTTCTGATGAAAAAGGAGAGATAACTATGTACAAGCGCATCCTGCTCAAACTCAGCGGAGAAGCTCTGTCCGGACAAGGCACCAATTTCGATCCCGAAATTCTGAAATCGCTGGCCAGCCAGATCAAGGAAATTCAGGATCTGGGTGTTGAAATTGCGATTGTCGTCGGCGGGGGCAACTTCATCCGCGGCAAAATGGCGGAAAAAATGGGAATTGAGCGTGTTCAGGCCGACTACATGGGCATGTTGGCAACAGTGATCAACGCGCTGGCGATTCAGAGTTCGCTGGAACAGATCGAAGTGCCGACGCGTGTGCAGACCGCGATTGAGATGAACAAGGTCGCCGAACCGTTTATTGCCCGCCGGGCGATCCGGCATCTGGAAAAGGGCCGTGTTGTGATTTTTGGCGCCGGCACCGGCAGTCCGTTCTTCTCGACTGATACGACCGCAGCGCTGCGGGCTTCCGAGATTAAAGCGGATGTCATTCTGATGGCGAAAAATGGCGTTGACGGTGTGTATTCCGCGGATCCGAAGCTGGATCCCAACGCGGTTAAATATGACCGCCTGACGTACATGGATCTGATTCAGAAGGGACTGGCGGTCATGGACACGACCGCGACTTCCATGTGTATGGACAACCACATCGACCTGATCGTCTTCAATATGAATCAGGAAGGCAACATCAAGCGCGCCGTCATGGGCGAAAGCATCGGCACAATCGTAGAATAAACAGGGAGGAATCATACGATGATGAAAGAAATACTGGATAACAGCCGTTCTAAAATGCAGAAAGCGATCGACACGTTCAGCGAACATCTGGAAACCATCCGCACCGGCCGCGCCAACGCCGGCATGCTTGCGGGTGTGGAAGCCGATTACTACGGCTGCCCGACGCCGATCAATCAGATCAGCTCAATCACCGTGGTAGAAGGCCGCCAGCTGGTCGTCAAGCCTTATGACTCCAGTTCGTTAAAAGCGATCGAACATGCGATCAACAAGTCGGATCTGGGATTAAATCCGCAGAACGACGGTTCCGTCATCCGCATTAACGTTCCAGCTCTGACGGAAGAAACCCGCAAGGAATTATGCAAGAAGGTTTCCAAGCTGTCGGAAGAAGCAAAGATTGCAGTCCGCAATCTGCGCCGGGATGCGAATGAAATCGCGAAGAAAGACGACACGCTGACGGAAGACGCGGAAAAAGAATGTCTTGAAAAGATTCAGAAGCTGACGGATGAAATGATTAAGAAAGTCGATTCCGTCGCGGCTGAAAAAGAAAAAGAAATCATGACAGTGTAACGGCAAAGCTCACCTTGTAGTGAGCTTCTTTGATAAGGAGCAACGGTATGGAAGAAAAAATTAGACATGTAGCGATTATTATGGACGGCAACGGACGCTGGGCGAAGAAGCAGGGCAAGGTCCGCACGGCCGGTCATTACCAGGGCGTGGAAAACGTGCGCAACATCGCGATCGCCGCCAACGATCTGGGGGTGGAAGTGCTGACGGTGTTCGCCTTTTCGACGGAGAACTGGAAACGGCCGGAGGAAGAAGTCAGCTATCTGATGAAGCTGCCGTCGGTCTTCTTTAAACGGTTCCTTAAGGAACTGATGGAAAAGAACATCCGGATCACGATGATCGGCGAAATGGATCAGATCCCGAAGGAGACCGCCAAGGTGCTCCAGGCGGCGATCGACGATACGAAGGCCAATACCGGCATGATCCTGAACTTCGCGATGAATTACGGCGGCCGGCGGGAAATTGTGTTAGCCGCCCAGGCCTATGCCCGCGACGTGCGCGACGGCAAGGCCAGCGACACGATCAGCGATGAGCAGTTCGGCCAGTATTTGATGGGCGCGCAGTTTCCGCCGCTGGATCTGTTGATCCGCACCAGCGGGGAATACCGGATTTCTAATTTCCTGCTTTGGGAAATTGCGTATGCCGAAATGATCTTTGTCGACGAAGCCTGGCCGGATTTCACACCGGAGCTGCTCAAGCAATGTCTGGATCAGTTCAGGCAGCGTGACCGGCGGTTTGGAGGCGTCAAGTGAAACAGCGCATCCTGACGGCGGCGCTGATCATCGCGGTCGTCTTGCCGCCGTTAATTCTGGGCGGGGCGCTGATCGATCTGTTGATGTTGTTCTGTCTGGTCACGGGAGCGTATGAAATCACGCATTGTCTGAAGACACCGCGGAAAAATGGATTGATGATCGCGATGATCGCGGTCATGATCGGTTTGGCGTTAGTCAGTCCGGAGTGGCTGGGGGCCGGTCTGGCGCTGACGCTGGTGCTGCTGTTTGCGGCGGCCATTGCGGATCCGCAGCTGAATCTGAACGATATCACGCTGGTTTTCGCGATGCTGACGGTGTTCGTCATGGCTGTGCGCTCGATCATTTCGATTTACGACCGGAACTCATGGCTGATGATGTATGTGATTCTGGCAACCTATCTGACCGATACCGGCGCTTACTTCTGCGGTTATTTCTTTGGCAAGCATAAGCTGATCGAACGGATTTCCCCAAAGAAGACGGTTGAAGGCGCGATCGGCGGCTGGTTGTGCGGGACGGCGGGAGCGTTAATCTTCGCCTGGGCGATGCTGCCGGAGCTGCCATTGGGATTGGCCTTGTTTGGAGCGGCGACGATGGCGGTTGTCGGACAGCTGGGCGATCTGGCGTTCAGCCTGATCAAGCGGCATGTCGGAATCAAGGACTTCGGTTCGTTCCTTCCCGGACATGGGGGAATTTTGGACCGGATCGACAGCTTACTGTTTAACTTATTGTATTTTACGCTGATTTTAGCGATGGTGGTGTAATATGAAACGTTGTTGTGTATTGGGCGTGACCGGCTCGATCGGCGTGCAGACGGTCGATGTCTGCACAGCGCATCCCGAAGCCTTTCAAATCACGTCGATCAGTGCGGGCCGCAACATCCCGCAGCTGAAAAAACTGATCGCGCAGCTGCCGCAGTTAAAAGCGGTCTGCGTGCAGGAGGAAGCGGATTGTCAGCGCCTGGCTCAGGAATATCCTGATCTGGAATGGGTCTGGGGGGAAACCGGACTGCTGCGCTTAAGCGAACGCGACGATTACGACGTGCTGGTCAACGCGCTGGTCGGTTTTGTCGGCCTGAAGCCGACGCTGCAGGCGATTGAAGCCGGGCACGATATCGCGTTGGCGAATAAGGAAACGCTGGTCGTGGCCGGAGCCTTTGTCAACGCTGCCTGCCGTAAGCATCACGTGGCGCTGCTGCCGATCGACAGCGAGCATTCCGCGATTTTCCAATGTTTGCAGGGCAGCCGCAGGGAACAGCTGAGCCGGCTGATCATCACGGCCTCCGGCGGCAGCTTCCGCGATAAGACGCGCGAAGAACTGCGGGGTGTGACCGTCGCTCAGGCGTTGGCGCATCCGAACTGGTCGATGGGTGCTAAAATTACGATCGACAGCGCGACGATGATGAACAAGGGGTTTGAGGTCATTGAAGCGCACTGGCTGTTCGACGTCGATTTTGATCACATCGACGTGCTGATTCATAAAGAAAGCGTGATCCATTCGCTGGTCGAATACCAGGATCACGCTGTAATCGCCCAGCTGGGCACGGCTGACATGCGGCTGCCGATTCAGTATGCCCTGAGCTATCCTGAACGGCTGGAGCTGTTCAACAGTCAGCCGCTGGATCTGGCCGCGGTCGGAACACTGCATTTTGCCCCTGCCGATTTTGCCCGCTATCCGCTTTTGGGGTTAGCGTATGAAGCAGGAAGAAAACAAGGAACGATGCCGGCGGTAATGAATGCCGCCAATGAGGAAGCCAACGCTGCATTCCGTGAGGGGAAAATTTCATTTTTAGACATTGAGGAGCTGGTGATCGACGCCTGCCGCACACTCGCTTTCACGGAAACACCATCCCTGGATGCGATTTTTGAGGCGGACCGCCAGGCCCGTGAATTTGTGAAATCACATCTGAAAGGAGCCTAAGCAATGGCAATTTTGTATTTTATCATCCTGCTTTCCGTCATTATCATCGTGCATGAATGCGGCCATCTGATCGCTGCGAAGTGTTTCCATGTTTATTGCGGAGAGTTTTCAATCGGTATGGGACCGAAGCTGTGGGCCTGGAAGGGCAAGGAAACGACCTTCACGCTGCGCGCGCTGCCGATCGGCGGTTACGTCGCGATGGCGGGCGAGGAAGGCAGCGAGTTCGAAGGCGTGCCGCATGAGCGGACGATCAAGGGCGTGTCGCATTGGAAGCAGATCATCATCATGCTTGCGGGCGTGATCATGAACTTCGTGCTGGCCTGGCTGATCTTCGCTTCGATCATCCTGATCAACGGCAGCTACAACATCGCGCCCAAAGCGGTGGTCGGCGGCGTGGTCGAAGGATCGCCGGCGGAAGCCGCAGGCTTTGCGCAAGGCGATGTGATCACCAAGGTCGTGTTCGCCGACGGGACTGTCGTCAAGCCGTCTAACTTTTATGAAATCCTGACGTATTCGATGGACAATACCGATCCGGTGACCTACACGCTGAAGCGCGGCGATGAAACGCTTGAGAAAACGGTGACGCCGGTGTATAACGAACAAGAACAATCGTGGCTGGTCGGAATCAAGATTCCGCCGGCGACGCAGGTCAAGACCACGCTGCTCAACAGCGGTTATTACGGCGCTCAGTATATGGGGCAGACCGTGAAAGAACTGGTCACCGCTCTGACCCGCTTGGTCAAGGGGATCGGCTTTGAAGACCTGTCCGGGCCGGTCGGAATTTATCAGGTGACTGAGCAGCAGGCCAGTCTGGGATTACAGAACTACATTCTGCTGATCGCGCTGTTGTCGCTGAACGTCGGCGTCTTCAACCTGCTGCCGCTGCCGATCTTAGACGGCGGACGGATTCTGCTGGTGATCGTCGAGATGATTATCGGCAAGCCGCTGAATCAGAAGCTGGAAGCTGGAATCACGGCGGTCGGCGTCGCGCTGGTGCTGCTTTTGATGGTCTACGTCACCTGGCAGGATCTGATGCGGTTGTTTATCTGATAGCTTCATTTCCTCAAAGGCGAGGAAGGCATAGAAATAAACAGGAGGAACGAACATGAGTATTTTAGTCACAGGCGGCACCGGCTTCATCGGCAGCCACACAACGGTGGAACTGATCAACGCCGGCTACGACGTTGTCATCATCGACAACCTGGTCAATTCCTGCAAAGGCGTGATCGACCGGATCGAGAAGATCACAGGCAAGCGTCCGCGCTTTTATGAAAACGATCTGTTGGACAAAGGCGCGGTCGAAAAGGTGTTTGAAGAAAATGAGATCGAAGCGGTCATCCATTTCGCCGGATTAAAAGCGGTGGGGGAATCGGTGACGATTCCGCTGACGTATTATCATAACAACCTGACCGGTACGCTGATTCTGTGCGAGGTCATGAAGGCGCATAACTGCAAGAAGATCGTATTCTCGTCCAGCGCCACGGTCTACGGCGATCCGCACAAAGTGCCGATTACAGAGGATTTCCCGTTGTCGACGACCAATCCGTACGGATCGACGAAGCTGATGATCGAACGGATCTTAAGCGACGTGTTCGTTTCCGATACGGAATGGAGCATCATGCTGCTGCGCTACTTCAATCCGATCGGCGCGCATAAGAGCGGACTGCTGGGAGAAACGCCAAACGGCATTCCGAACAATTTAGTGCCGTATATCGCCCAGGTTGCGACCGGCAAGCGTGAATTCCTGCGGGTCTGGGGCAATGATTACAATACGGTCGACGGAACCGGCGTCCGCGATTACATCCATGTCGTCGATCTGGCGCTGGGCCACATCAAAGCTGTGGAATATGTACTGAAAAACAAGGGTGTGGAAGCAGTCAACCTGGGAACCGGCCACGGCTATTCCGTGCTGCAGGTCAAGGACGCCTTCGCCAAAGCGAGCGGCAAAGAAATTCCGTTCAAGATCATGCCGCGCCGGCCGGGCGATATCGCAACCTGCTACGCTGATACGACCAAGGCGAAGAAACTGCTGGGCTGGAGCGCCCAGTATGGCATTGATGAAATGTGTCAGGATTCCTGGTATTTCCAGCAGCAGAATCCGGACGGTATCACCGAATAACAAGACAGAAGCGAGAAAGCGGTCAAAACGACCGCTTTTTTTATGAAAATTGGGATCGAAGACGATCGGCAGGTCTGAAGGGAGGTCAGAAAAAATTCGGGAGGAATAAGGGGGAGCAGCGCCTGAGGATCGCCGGTTCATCAGATAGTTTAAGAAATTGAACTTTTCGTTGATGGATAATATCATGTGAAAATGTTATCATGAAGACGGAGGGAAGGAAAATGAAAAAATTGATCATTAGTATTCTGTCTTTATTGATGGCCGTGTCGCTCACAGCGTGTTCGTCAGCCAAGGAAGAAACCTTTGAAGGCTCAGCAGAGGGATACGGCGGAACCGTGACTGCCAAGGTTACGTTCAAAGCCGACAAGATTACCGCGGTTGAAGTCAAGGCGCCGGATGAAACCGAAGGCGTCGGATCCCGGGCAGCCGAAGAACTGCCGGAGAAAATTGTCGCAGCCAACAGCGCGGATGTGGACGTTGTCGCCGGGGCGACGATGACGTCCAAAGCGATCCAGTCGGCGGTGCGCCAGGCGGTAAACAAGAAAAACGGGGAAAAGGAAACAGCCGTGCATTTAAACGCCGGCACCTATTCCACAGTTGTCACAGGTCACAATGGTGAAATGACAATTGAAACGACCGTCGATGAAACGTCGATCAAGGAAGTCAGGGTGATCGAGCACACAGAAACGTTTGGCATTGGCTATGGATCCGTGATGACGCCGGTTGAAGTCTTGCCGGAGCGGATCGTAAAACATCAGACAGTCAGCGTTGATAACGTCTCGGCGGCGACCGTGACGTCTTCCGCGATTAAGGCCGGCGTCCGGGACTGTCTCACTCAGGCCGGGGCTGAGGAAACGGCGTTCAGCGAACCGGCACCGATTGCGAATCCGACGGAAAGCGAATATACCGTAGATATCGCGGTCGTCGGCGGGGGAGCTGCGGGACTTACGGCAGCCAATACGGCGCTGGATGAAGGAAAATCGGTGCTCTTGGTTGAAAAGACGGGAATCACCGGGGGATCCACCGTGCAAAGCGGCGGCAATATCTTCGCTGCCGAGACAGCCGCTCAGAAGGAAAACGGCGTGGAAGACAGCGCGGAAGATTTGTATCAGTTTTTAATGAGCTATGATGAGGACCATCTGTTGAATGAAAAGATGATTCATGACTATGCTTATGGTATCGGCAAGGATCTGGATTATCTGGCCGATAACGGCGTTGCCATTACCTATGTGACCACCGCTCAGCCGACGCTGACACCGAACCGCCTGCATTTGACAAGCCCGAAGAATGAAATTGCATCCGGGATTGGCGGCGGGATTACCGTGCCGCTGACAAAGTCAATGCTGGAAAAGGGCGGAACTTTACTGTTGGAGACTCGCGCAGAAACACTTCTGACGAATGAACAGGGAGAAGTCATCGGCGTTCAGGCGGTGAATCAGGCGGGCGAAACCGTAACGGTGAAAGCCAAAGCGGTGATTCTGACAACTGGTGGCTATGGCTCAAACCCAGAGATGACAGCGCGGTTCGCGGCGTTTAATCCGATTTTCAACTCTGCTGCCAGCAGCACCGGCGACGGTCTGACGATGGCCGGCAAGGTCGGCGCACAGATCTTTGAGTCCGACGGCATGCAGCTGCAGTATGTCGACTTCAATACCGGCGAAACCGGCAGTACCGCCTCCGGACTGGTGGTCGATATGAAGGGAAACCGGCTGGCGAACGAACACAGTTATCAATCTGTTTCCGCAGAAGCCTTTAAGCGTGAAAACAATGCGGTGAATTACTATATCACAGCGACGCGGGACGGCGTCTGCGCGGAAAGCTATCCTACTGTCCAGTATGGCGTCACGCTGGAAAACGCGGTCAAAGCATCCAGCCTCGATGAGCTGGCGGCATTGATCAAAGCTGATCCAGAAACGCTGAAAGCGACCGTTGCACGCTACAACGAGTTATGCGAAAAAGGAACGGATGATGATTTTGGCAAACCTTCCGACTATCTGATTCCAGTCGAAGGCGATACCTACTATGCCTTTGCCCGCTATCCGGTTGCGGCGGCGACCTTCGGAGGTTTGGTCATCGATGAAACCGGGCATGTCCTGAATCAGGAGAATCAGGTAATTTCCGGTCTGTACGCGGCGGGAGAAGTCGCGCTGACCGGCGTGTTTGCCAATGTATATCCAAGCTGCGGCTTAGCGATTGGCAATTCGATTCACATGGCCCGCAACGCGGCAGCGGCTGCCTGCGGAGAATAACAGAAAACGGCGCTTTGCTTTCGCGCCGTTTTCTTGTTACAATGAAATCATGAATATCAATGAGCTGAAATATTTTATTAAGGTTGCGGATCAGCAAAGTCTGTCCAAGGCAGCCAACGAACTGTATATCTCCTATCAGGGACTATCAAAGTCGATTAAAAGCCTGGAAACCGAGTTGAATTGTTCGTTGTTTGAGAAGTCGGGCAGCGGGTATAAGCTGACGGAATCCGGTGAGGAATTGTATCATACCGCAAAGCTGATCGTCAGCGAATGGGAAGCGCTCCAGCTTTCCTTACACCAGATCCAGCGGCGCCGGAATCATTTTTTTCATATCGGCGTCGCGATGGGCGTCGACACGCCGTTTGCCAATTTCCGCAGTCAGCTTGATTTATTTTTGAGAAAACATAACAACGTCGTCATGATCGACGCCTGGGATTCTTATTGTGAGGAAAAGATTGAAAGCGGGGAACTGGATATCGCGATCACGTTCGGACCCGTGAATGACGTGCGTTTTGAGTGCACAGTGCTGCTTCAGGGAACATTGGCAGCTTTAGTCCATCCTGAAAACAGTCTCTGGGAAAGAAAAAGCCTGCGGATCCAGGATTTAGCGGATCAGGAGATCATTACGGTGAACCGTTATTTCCGAAATTACGATATTTTGATGCAAGCCTGTCAAAGCCGTGGGTTTAAGCCACGAATTATACTGAATACCGTAAATTTAACCGCGACGCTGTTAGGCTATCAAGACAGGAAAGCGATCGGGATTTCCAATAATTTGTGTTATCCGATGGAGTCCGTGGGCGCCTACAAGGTGATTCCTGTGCTGGATCAGAATACGACCTGTCAGATTAATCTTCTGATCCATCCCCGGCAGCGTGCAAACAAGGAGATTCAGCAGCTGAAGCAAGAGCTGCTGCAATGTTTTTTCATCAATACCGGCACTGAAACCTAATAAAAGCATCCTGGAAAAGAGCAGGCTTGAAATGAGCAGGATGATATAGATAGCCGGGGAGAAGGGGGCGACTCAGACCTGTCGCAAAGAGCAGCTCGTTTAAAATTCCCGGAGTCAGGACTAAAAAACGCGGTTATTTCAAACCTGCCAAAGAAGACGGTCTATTTGACCGTTTTTACTTTACAAAGAGAGCGATGATTGCCGCAGTAAGCAAGCTTTCATTTTAAATTCAAAGGGAGGAGAGAAAAACAAGAGATTGAGATAAATAATTTACCAGAGTAAACCTTGTTGCCCGAAGCGGACTATGGTACAATGACACCAGCGGCAAAGGAGGAGTTTTATGCCCCGATATGATCAGTTATTTCAGGAAATTGTCCATACGATTAAAGAGGATTACGCCGGCTTTGCGATGGGCCAGGAGCACCATGATCCGCGGCCCTATGTCCATACCATCGGCACGGCGTTTATGAAAAAAGAACTGGATGCGGACTTGTTCTATCGTCAGGTTAATCAATATCTTGCGGAAACCGGCGACCGCAACCTGCGTTTCTCACGCCGTTCTGAGCCCGATTACCAACCGTTCACTAACGGCTTCTTTACAAGACGAAGCGGCGAAATCCTGATCGTCAGCGAAGTACACGGGGAAGACCGGCTGTGGCCGAAGGATGAGATCATCGCGATCAACGGTCAGCCGCTGCGTTTTTATACGGAAACATTGAAGAAACGGGTGTTTTATTCTGAACAGAATGACCGTCAGATCTGGACGGGCTTTCTGAAAATGGCCGATCAGATCACGGTGCGCCGGAACGGACAGACCTGGGATCTCCCGCTGCGCCGCTTTGCCAAGACAGAAATATCAAAAACGAATACGATTACCGTAGATGAAGGGATTGCGGTGTTGAGAATTGAGCGGATTGACAAAACGCTGGAACATCTGGTGGAAGAAAATAAAGCGCTGCTGAGCGAGGTGGATTCGATGATTCTGGATCTCAGACGCTGTGAGGAAGGTTGGGAATCGTCGATGTTCTGCCTGCTTCCCTATGTTTTGGACAAATCCGTCCCGGTGTGCGAGGTCATGGAAGGACAGGGGCTTTTGACCCTGTATACGGAGAAAAACTGCCGCCGCCGGATTGCCCAGCTGAAGACGATGACCGCGGATCCGGATCTGGCCCCCATCGCTTACGAAATGATCGAAGAACTGGAAGCGAAAGCGGGTCTGGGCTGGGTTCTGGAAACGGAAGCGGACTGGGGCGCGGAGGAAGACGCTTTGATTCAGCCGATTCACCCAGAGCGCAGAACGGTGCTGATCACCGATCTGTTTACTGCCGGGGTTGCGGAAGAACTGGCCGATCTCGCTTCCCGTTCACCCCGCTGCACGTTCGTCGGAAGACAAAGCAGCGGCCGCTATCAAACGTGCAATCTGATTTCCGTCGTGTTCGACGATATGTTTCAGCTGGATTATCCGATCAGCCGCCGCAAAGCCTGGGCTGCGGATCAGGCGTCCGGTGTTCGCTGTGATCTTGAAATCGAATGGACGCCGCAGGAATGCGATGAAGATCTTCTGATGATAAAAGCGAAAGCGGCTGCCAAGGCTGCAGAGAATTTTTAGTGAATTTAAGCCAGAGCGATAAAGTAGAAAAGCCAGCGGCTGCGGCGGGATTCCCGTTTCACAGCTTCTGGCTTTTTGTATAAAAAAGACGGCGGAACCGTTCACGGTGTTCCGTCGCCCAGATTTTATTCCTCGCTGATGAACTGACCTGCCAGGCGGCCATGCGTCACCGCCATGCCGATCGAGTTGCCCGCGCATGGAGTGGAGTAGCCTAAGCCGTAGCGTCCGCCTAAGCAGTTGCCTGCGGCATACAGCCCTTTGATCTTCTTGCCGCTCATGTCCAGTACGTTCTGGCGTTTATCGGTAACCAGCCCGGACATGGTGACCATCATCGGCGTCGGCTTGTCGTTCTTCTCGCTCTTAACGGCGTAGAACGGGGCTTCGTCGACTGGAATCATGCAGGATGCGTCTTTGCCGTAATCGGTGTCTTTCCCGGCGTAACAAAGCTGGTTGTAAGCTTCGATGGAGGCCAGGAAGGTTTCTTTCGCCACTCCGGCATAGCCTAAGTAGTCCGCCAGCTCCTCCAGCGTGTCCGCCTTGATGACCGTGGATTCCATGCGTTCAGCAACGGTGCAGCCGCGGATGGTGCCGCCTTCCGGTCCGCTGACCAGCGCATCCATATCGTTGATCAGATCAATGTAATACTGCGGCCGGCCGGCGTTCGGTCCGCCGTGTTCCAGCCCCGAAGCACAGACCGATTTCAGCCATTTCTTATCGGTAACTAAGCACAAGGTGCCTTCCGGCTGACGGGCGCAGGCGGTCTGCGCCGCGGAGAGGTTGCCTTCATTGGTAAAGCGCTCGCCCTCGCTGTTGAGCCACAGCATCGCGTTGCAGCCCCAAGGACCGCTCGGACCGCCGCCTAAAAGCATGCTTCCGCGCGGCGCCGGTTCGATCATGCCGCCGGCCCAGCAGCCCATCTTGACCGCTTCGCCCTTGCGTCCGCCCATGAAGGAGAAGAAGTCCGGCTGTTCGCCGCCGGCCCGTTCAAAGCGTTCCATGTATTCGTTCAATAAGGCCCAGCACATATCCGCGTTGCCGGCATAATCGCCGCCGCACAGGATCGCGCCCTTTGGTCGTGTTGAATTTAATATAGCTGCCGTCGCTCGCTTTGCCCGCGACGCCAATGATGTCTTTCGCCTCGTTTTGAAGCAGGACGATGGCTTCCGTACCGTAGTACCACTCAGCCCCCAGCTGCTTTGCCTTGTCGATGCAGGCCTGGTTGATCAGCGGCAGCACCGAGTTTGCCGCGACGCCCTGGATCGGCTGGTCGTTGTACTGCCCCATAAACTGCGCTGTGGCCGCCCAGGTTTTGGTGCCCGGGGTCATCGGGTAATCGTAGCGCAGGCAGTCGTACATGTCGTTGCCGGCCTGAATTTTCTCATAATCCATGTTCGCCTGCATGATCAACCAGCCCTCCGGTGTATTATCATAGGTATAGGCCTTGGGATCAACGCCCATTTCCTTGGCAACTTCCAGCATGTGATCGAGGGTTGGACCGGAATTGTGGACGTAGGACTTGACGATCGCCGGGAAGCAGCGGCCGCCGGAACGAGTGACGAATTCGTTGACGACTTCGCCCAGATCATAGGTGCCGAAGCCGATATCCTGCTGGAGCTTGGAGTTGAATGCGCCGATATCTTCGCCATACCAGGTAAACATGTCTTCCTCCATCCGCTCTAAGACCGCGACTTTCAACCCTGCTTCCGCAGCAGCTAAGGCCGCCTGTACGCCGGCGTGACCGCCGCCGACAACGACGACGTCGACATCGACTTCCTTAGCGTAATCGTTGATGACCGGGGCTTCGCCGAGCCAGTCGCCCGGGCCTGAATAACCGGTGATCCGACCGGTGGCGTGGACGGCGCGGAGGAGGCGTCCGGGGATGCGGCAGGGGTCGTGGATTCCGTGCTGCAGCCGGCTAACAGAGCCTGCGGCTGCGACGCCGAACGCACTGGCGGCGGCGCCTTTGATGAAATCCCGACGGGAAATTCCTTTTTTGTAGCTCATAAGTTCTCCTTTCCTGAAATAAGTTTAGTTAGATAAAATATTTACCATAGTAAAATAATTTATCTGTGAATATCTTATCACAATAGTTTATTGGAGTAAATTAGTATTCAAAAGTTTGTCCTGGAAGTTTCGACAAAGTTTGACTTTCTGAAGTGATTGCCTGATAATTAATTCGGTGATGATATTATGACGATGAATAAAAATGCCGACCGATCGTTGATTCTCGATTCCATGCCGGTAAAGCAGGCTTTAATCCGATTGGCGGTTCCTTCCATCCTGGCTTCGATGGTCACAACGATATATAATATCGCAGATACGTTTTTCATCGGTCAGCTGCACAACACGGCGATGATCGCGGCGACGACGGTCGCGATGCCGATCATGATGCTGACGCACGCGTTCGGCGAGTCGATCGGCGTCAGCGCCGGCAGCTATATTTCGCGGCAGCTGGGGGCGGGCCATCGGGATCAGGTCAGCCGGATTGTTCAGACGACGATGACGCTGGTCGTTTTGATCTCCATCGTGCTGCCCATTTTGTTTATTACTTTCCTAGGTCCGTTGTTGGGAATGTTCGGAGCGGAAGGCGACGTCACGATGTATGCGGCGCAGTATGTGACGATTTTACTGGTCTTTGCGTTTTCGCAGATCATCAAGCTGACGATCGTCCATCTGTTAAGAGCGGAGGGCGACGTGAATTTTCCCATGGCCGCGATCTTTGCCGGGGTGGTGGCGAATCTGATCCTTGATCCGATTTTTATGTTTGACTGGGGTTTGAATTTAGGGATCGCCGGCGCGGCGTGGGCAACGGCTGCGGCCCAGTGTCTGTCGTTGGTCATGTTGTTGGGGAGGTTGTTGTTTAAAGCTGAGGCTGTGCGCTGGAATCCGCGGGTATGGATGCTGGATAAAGCGGCGGTGCAGGAGATTCTGAGCCTGGGGGTGGCGGTGTTTGCCCGCCAGGCGCTGCCGAGCGTCACTTACAGCTGTCTGGCAATGCAGGCCAGCGTGTATGGAACCGATTTTCTGGCGGGGATCGGCATCGCCAAGAAATGTCTGAATTTAGTCATGTTCGCGATCATCGGCTTCGCGCAGGGGTTCCAGCCGTTTGCGGCGTATAATTACGGCGCCGGCAACCGGCCGCGGCTGAAGCAGGCGCTGAAAAGCGCCTTGACATGGGTAACGGTATATGGCTGTTTTGCGGCGGTCTTCTATCTTACGTTGGCGCCGCAGATCGTGCAGATCTTCTCCCGCGAGGCGGCGGTCATCGAAATGGGCCGGATGATGCTTTATGGCTATGCGGTCTCGATGCCGGTCGTCGGAGCTTATAATATCGCCGCGGTGCTGCTGCAGGCGCTGGGAGAGAAGCGTTCGGCGTTCTTTTTGTCGATTGCCCGCCAGGGTTTGTTTTATATTCCGATCATCTGGGTTCTGCCGACGCTGCTGGGCAAGCTGGGCATCTTCATGGCGCAGCCCTGCGCCGATTATCTGACGATCCTGACGGTGATCTTCTTGTGCCGGCATTTATTTGTCGATTTGATGAAAGGTTAATATTGGTAAGGAAAAACAGGTTTTAACGCGCCCCGGTTTATGGTAGAATACCATTAGACTGGGGTAATGTTACTTATGAGAAAAATGAAGAATAAAACGATGATGCTGCTGGCCGGCGGCCTGGCTGTCGTCTTGATTCTCTTTGCCGCAGCGGCAATTTACTTTGGAATGATCGTGAAAGATCGTTCCGGATCGCAGCTGCCTGAAGAAACGGAAAAGCCGGTGATGGTCGAACAAGGCGGTCAGGAAAAACCGCAGGAAACGCAGGGACTGGACGCCGTCGAGGTCGATCTGGTCAACGCGACGGTCTATCGCTTTGATGAACTGGACTTCCAGTTTGCGATCGCGAAGGTCCGGGTGAAGGCGGAAGAACCGATTAATATTTCGCTTGAGCATTTCGCAACGTCCGAAGGCGTCAAGCTGAATGACATCGACAGCTATCTCGATCAGCTGGATAAGAATGGTTTATATATCGGCAAGCAGAATGTCTGGTTTGAATTGGTGTCCAAGGAAAACAGCTACGTCGCCAATATCTTTGTACCGATCAAGGATAAAACGGCGCAGTCGGCGGTGATTAACGTTGATTTCGGCGATAACGCGCCGATCCAGTTAAATCTGAAAGAAGCGACGGGTACCCGTGAGATGCTGGGGTACGTCGCGGAAGACGTGATCACTGACGGCAAGACATACCAGATGCAGGTCGGCGTCGCTTTCCAGATCGCCAGCGAAGAGATGTATCGAACCTTTGATGATGGCAGCGTGGAGACCGCGGGTCTGCCGTCAACGGCTGAAGTTTATGTGTTCCGGCTGGACGCGGTCAGCCTTTGGGGCGATGAGCTGGTCGTTGAAGACGCGGTTTATCAGGTCGAGGGCAGCGGGAATACATTCCAGGCGCTTTCCTCGAATTTCCATTCAGAAAAATATGATAACATCCTGGGTAAAACGATCAAGGAAAAAGACAGCGGCGTTTTATTCTTCATTACGTATAATCCGGAGAAGGAACCGATCACTTATCAAGGCAAGCTGAAGCTGAAGATTAAGGGACAGGAAAACTGGATTGAAATTACCGTCAGTTTATAACGAAGGGGGAAGACGATGAAACAAATCTGGAAAATGGCCTTGGCTTTGGCAATGGCCGTCACGTTGGTTCAGGGTTATCCCTCGGCTAACGGGAAAATCGATGTGAAAGCGGATGAAACCTATCCGATGGGCTGCGGCAATTTCGAGGTCGCTTATGTTACGGATAATGGTGGTTTCAGCACGATTGGCTGCTACAATGACTTTACGCAGGCCAAAAATGAAATGTACGCGCATGGCAACGACGCCGTCGTCCGGCATAGTTCCAGCAAATCACCGACAAAAATTATTGCGATGACCTCAGGCGTAGCGGCCAGCTATTCTTACCGGCGCGGGTATGCCGACGGCAGTTCGCGGCGGGCCTACGCCACGATGGATATTACGCAGTATCTGTCGACGACAACCAATGAAAAGACGACATACGTTACCAGCCACCGTGAAATGATCTATAAAGGAACTTATTCTTACAATACGGGCAATGGTTCCGGCCGGATCGCCGTGAATCTGACTGGTTTTGACGGGTATACCAATCTGGACCAGGTCGATCTGATTCCGACGAAATTCCTGACCAACAACATGCGGATTTTGTTAGGCGGCAACAACGACGGCAGTCCGTGGGAATCACCGTTCTGGGTGCGGCCGCGGCAAAGCTATTATGAGGTTGTGCAAAACGGGAATTATAAAGAACTGATCTATCACTGCTGGTCGTATTGGGCCAAGTCGGATACGCCGCAGGATTATTCGCAGACAATTGGACCGGCTGAAAGCTGGATGAACGTCGGCGCAGTTTATTACACCAATGATATGCATGCTTTGTATACGGACCGGTATTTCCAGAATCCGGTGATGGTTGAAGGCAGTCCGGCGAAGTATTATAACTACTACGAATTTCTGCCGCTACGCAGCCGCACGAAATTCAACGGCGATCAGCTGAACGGCTTTTTGAATAGCCGCGGTTATAACGAAGTGGCTTATGATTATGACCATCTTCAGAGCAATCAATCCAAGATGGTGAATTCCGGCTGGTTCTTTGTCAATGCGCAGGAAACCTACGGTGTTAATGCGCTTTTGGCCTTCTGTATGGGACTTTTGGAATCCGGCTGGGGCCGTTCTTCCATTGCGATCAATAAAAACAATCTGTTCGGCTGGAACGCTGTGGATTCCAATCCAAGCGGCAGCGCTGATAAATATGACAACATTGAATCCGCGGTCACGCAGCACATGGCGGTGAATCTGCGCGGGTATCTGGATATTAACGACGCCCGATTCTTCGGCTCTCATTTGGGCAATAAGGGCAGCGGGTTTAACGTCAAATACGCGTCTGACCCATATTGGGGATTAAAGATTGCGGCACTGGCTTATCAGGTCGATAAATATGTTTCCGGCAACAATGGTTCGCTGACGGATTACGGCACCTATTCGCTGGGGGTTATCAATCAATACGACGCCGCGGTTAAGCGTTATGCCGACGCCAATTCACAGACGCTGTATACAACGCGCTATGGCGCAACCTATCAGAATGATTTCACTGTAATTCTGCAGTCGGAGAGCAATGGCTGGACTGGTTTCCCGACGACTAACGGCGTTCGTTCGGATGGAGCGCTGGTCCCGCATAAGGGCAACGGTTATGAAGCTTATAACTGGCAGAACAGCGTTGGTTATCTGCAAAGTTCAAAGATTTCCAAGCTGTCCGCGGGAATCTTTGACAACAGTCAGATCGGTAAAGTGCCGACCGGGGATGCAGTCCAAAAAGTAGCTGCAATGGCGTGGAAAGACAATCTGATCGCTGTGAACGGTCAGGCCTACCGTCCGGGGATTTACGTCACAGATTCCAATAAAGTGACGCAGAAGCTGGTCGTTTATAACCAGTATTACGATACAAAAGAATTTGAGTTGACAAGTACCGTCTCTGAGAAGGAACAGGTCAGCTTTAAAACGGAGGCGCTGGACTTCACGACCCTGGCGGAAGGCAGTTACTTCTTTGAAATCTGTACGGAATACAGCGAGCTGAGCGATTACAACAACAGTTTCTACATCGGCGCGCTGGAAACACTGCCGGAAACGAAGAAAGTCGGCAATAAGACCTTCAGCTTCAGCGTGAAAGATAATGTCCTGTTCATGTCGGTGAAGTTGAGCGGCAGCGAAGAGGGCGGCGATTCAGGCGATCATCTTAAGAGTACCGTGCGCCAGGCACTGTCCAAATTTGAATATGCAGATGAGCATACGCTGCTTATCGAAGGCACAGCGTTTATCAATGGATATGACTTCAAGGAGGATTCCGAGGTTTCACATCAATTGCTTCTGACGAATCTGGAAACCAATGAAGTTACAACGATTGAAGCGGTCACGTCGCTGGCGCCAAATCCGATCAATTTATATGATGGATTTACTTACAGTAAGATCAATTTCAGCGCTTCTGTCGATCTGGCGGCGTTGACGCCGGGCAGCTATTCAGTTAAAATCCAGATCCGCAACGGCGATGTGAAAATGTACGCGAATCTGACCAGCTTTGATTCCAATTTCCTGCCGGAAATGAAGACGTTGGGGTGAATATCGTGTGCAGATCGTGCAAAATCAGCTGTATAACTATCGATATGAGATCAACATTGAAAAATCTGATCTGGATTACTCGCTGATTAACAAACCAACAAAACGTAATTCGGCGTTTGACTACACGAAGCTTTCGCTGGAAGGCGGCTGTCTGAATCTCAACGGTATGGCTTGGATTTACAACGCACAGTTCAAAGCAGAAACGCAAGCTTCCCATGCCTTGATCGCCGTCGATGAAAATGGCGTGTCTTATCCATTGGAAGCGCAAAATCAGGCTTGCTCGGTTGACTATGCGGAGATGCTGGGATCGAAATTCAGTATGAAGAATGCCTGCTTTACCAGTGCTGCGGATTTAAGTCAGCTGCCGGAAGGAGATTACCGGCTATATTTGGATATCAGTGCGGAAGGATACCGGGATATTTATGAAATGACGGATATTTACTCACGAGCGATTGAAACAGTTACTGTGGACGATCGCAGTTATGCCTTGTTCATTTCTCCGGTTCGCTATCGGATGGTGCTGAGCATCACACAGAATGGGCCGAACACTGACGGCGGTGACGATAAAGGCGATACACCGCCAGCGAATGCCGTGCAGGCATCCGAGCTGCCGGTTGAAGATCAGCCGGTCGAAGTTCCGCGGCCAAGTTCGCTGGTTGTTCCAACCCCGAGTGCGACACCGGGCGGGGAAAACAACGAAGACGAAACACCTGCTGAATAAATAAAAAAATGCAGAAACAGAGCAAAATCTGAAACTGCATTTTTTTATTATGAGAAGTCGTATGATATCGATAGCGCATATCTCCAGGGCTTTTTCTGTCTTTTGCAAAGGAATAATCGCTTATTCCCGTGTCTTGATTTTATGATAATGGTAACGGTTGGACAATAAGGCGACGGCGCCGAAGGTTACCGTACCGAGACCGGTTAAGGAATAACCTAGAATCAACTGAGTTACTCCGCCTACAAGAAGACCTACACCGGCGATTCCGCCGATCGTCGTTCCGATTTTATCTACGGCTGGGGAAGGGGGTACGCAGCGCTTTTGATTTCTCGATCAGAGTTTGGGTCATTGCGGATGTTTTCGCAGATGCTTTTTGTGTTCGCACCACGGCGGCCTGCGTCAGATCGGTTGGCGAGGGGAATGGAATTTTTGACAGTGACCGATGATTTTTTTTGATTCATAAATACCTCCTGATTTTTTGTTTTTTAAACGGTCGTTCTTGGATTGGATTGAAGCGGAGAAGATTGATTGTAAGATATAAAACCGACCGTCGGTCTTTACGCTTGGTAAGAAACAGGCTGTTGCTTACAGCCTGCTACTAAGTTTAATTGGATTGAATTTTATGGGAAAATCCGATTACTGGACATAGGCTTGGATCAAATCAGCGATTAGCGAATCATCAATTAAATCTAGGCCTAGCTGGATCATCATTGATTGCAGATAGCGCAGCCGAATTTCAGTTTCTTCACTGTTTCGATGAAATAAAACAGGATTGACCCAGTAGTTCAGCAGCATTAAGAAGACTTCTGCGCAAAGCTCAGGCTGTTGGACGTGCAGCGAACCGTCGCGGTTGCCTTCGCGGATGAGTCCGGCAACGATCGGTGCATCCTGTCCAACACAGGTTTGGATTCCGTTGACTACAAAATGCGGATCGAGCTGGGATGCTAAAGCCTGATCCAGCGCATGCGTTTCAGCGTCCGCTGCCAGCTGTCCCAGTATTTTCTTCAGTTTTTCTTTAGCGTTTTTACCAGGCGTATTGCGGATCAGTTCCTGAAACCGTTTGTTCACGTACTGGATTCGGCGCTGCATCACTGCGTCCAGGATCTGTTCCTTGGATTTGAAATGATGATAAAGTCCGCCCTTGGATAATCCGGTTGCGTCAAGAATGTCTTGAACACTGGTCTGTTCATAGCCCTTTTCAACAAAAAGTCTGGCCGCGGTAACGACGATTTTTTCTAACGTTTGTTCCGGATGTTTATTTCTTGCCATAGCTTCTCCTTATAAACCGACGGTTGGTCTGTATGCATCTTATCTAAGATTGTTGCCCACGTCAAGCGAAAGCGTTTGGACCATAGAAAATACGAGGTGAAATTAGTTTGAGGTTGAAAAAAAGAACTGTCTTGAATCCCTTAAGGAAACCAAGACAGTTCTGTTGATTAATGATGCGGATCAATCATGGTCAGCTGAACCCGGTGACGTTCAGCGTCGATCCCGTAAACCCAGACCTTAAGAATGTCCCCGATGGATACAACTTCGCTGGGGTGGGAGATCCGGCCCTGCACCATCTTGGAAACATGGACCAGACCATCCTCGTGCAGTCCGATATCGACAAAAGCGCCGAAATCAACAACGTTGCGAACGACACCTTCCAACTCATCGCCCGGATGCAGATCTTCCAGCGTGAGGACGTCATGCCGCAGCATCGGTCCGTCAAATTGTTCACGGTAATCGCGCAGCGGCTGGGAGATCGCTTCAATCATGTCCTGCAGCGTATACACGTCCGTGTCCAGCTGTTCTGCGGTTTTTTCCAGATTTAACTGGCTCAGTTTCTCCCGGCATTCATCACTGCCTAACTGGCTGATGCCGAACAGCTGACATAAGCGGTGAGCGGCCTGGTAGCTTTCCGGATGGATCGGCGTTTGATCCAGCGGTTCCTCTCCGTCATGAATCCGCAGAAAGCCCGCTGCCTGCTGGAAAGACTTGGCGCCCAGCTTCGGCACTTCCAATAACTGCCGCCGGTTTTCAAAGCGGCCATGTTCGTTGCGGTAGGTTACAATCGCGTTGGCGGAGGCTTTTGTCAGGCCCGAAACATGACATAAAAGCTCGCTGGAAGCCGTGTTGACATCGACGCCGACGCGGTTGACGCTTTTCAAGATTGCGAAATCTAATCGTTCATTTAAAGCCTTTGCGGGCAGATCATGCTGATACTGACCTACGCCGATGCTTTTCGGATCAATTTTAATCAGCTCAGACAAGGGATCCAGGATTCGTCTTGCGATCGAAACGGCGGAGCGCTGCTCGACGTGCAGATCCGGGAAATTCCTTCCGCGCTAATTCGCTGGCGGAATATACCGAAGCGCCGGCCTCGGAAACGAGCGTGTAATCGACGTTCAGATTTTCTTTCTGAATGATCTCGGCAATGAAGCTTTCGGTCTCCCGGCTGGCTGTACCGTTGCCGATTGCGATGACTTCGATTGGATATTCTTTCAGAATCGACAGAAGTTTAGCTTTGGCCTCAGCTTTTTTATTTACCGGCGGATGCGGATAGAAAACGTCGATTTTCAGCATCTTACCCGTAGAATCGATGACAGCCAGCTTACAGCCGGTCCTAAACGCCGGATCGACGCCGAGGATCATTTTGCCTTCCAGCGGCGGCTGCAGAAGCAGACGTTCAACGTTCATTGAGAAAATCTCAATCGACTGCGCCTGCGCTTTTTCGCTCAATTCCCCGCGGACTTCACGTTCAACGCTAGGGAATGCGAGCCGCTTTAAACCATCCTGCGCCGCTTCCTCAATCAGACTCTGACAGACGGTTGTGCGGTCATGCGTCACACCGCGGATCGCGTAATTGATCAGAAACGTCTGGTTGTAGTCCAGGGTTACCGTGATGACTTTTTCTTTCTCAGCCCGGTCGATTGCCATAACCCGATGATTTGCCAGCGTGCTGATCTTTTCTTTGTAATCGTAATACATCTTATAAACTTTGTTTTCGTCTTCGTGCTTTTTCTTTTCCTTACAGAGAATAAAGCCGTATTTTTCAATTTGTTCCTTGATCTTCCAGCGCAGCTTTGCCTGGTCGCTGATGCGCTCAGCCAGGATATCCTTCGCTCCCTGCAGCGCTTCTTCCACTGTCGGGACCTGATCGTTCAGATATTTTTCCGCCTGAAGAGTTGGATCGCCCGAACGCGGGCAGGAAGCAATCCAATCTGCCAGCGGCGTCAGCCCTTTGGCCGCGGCATCCGTCGCGCGAGTCTTGCGCTTTTGTTGATATGGCCGGTAAATATCGTCAACCTGCGAAAGCTTGGTGCAGGCTAAAACCTGTTGACGCAGTTCCTCCGTCAGCTTGCCCTGAGTTTCGATAATCCGCAATACGTCTTCTTTGCGTTTTTCCAGATTGCTTAAATACTGGACCTGCTGCTGAATGAATAAAATTTGTTCTTCATCCAGTCCCTTTGTCATTTCTTTGCGGTAACGCGCGATAAAAGGAACTGTGTTGCCTTCTTCTAAAAGCTTTAATGTATTTCGCACCTGGGACGGCTCTACGTTTAGTGAAGCCGCCACCGGCTGAATCAGCTGTTCAGTTTCCATATTCATTCCTCCTCGTGATGATTTTTATCATAACACGAAAATCTTTTCATAGCTTCAAAAATTTGTAAGAATTCAGACCAGTAACTTCCAAAGAAAGTCTACAATCGCCGTTTTTTAGGGATGGGAAATATGTTATACTTGTTAAAGTACAGGAGGGCAATATGAATATAGATTTTACGAATAAAAAGACGATCGCGCTGCTCAGTGCTGTCGGCATCTTAGCCGTTGCGACGATTGCGGCCGTCGTTATTTTGTTGACGCTGCCTGGCAAAGCGATACAGGTAGAAGATTTCTCAGGGAAAGACCGTGGAAGAAATCAAAAAGTGGGCGACTGAGAAAAAGCTGGGTGACAGTCAATTGGTCGTCGAATACGAATACAGCGATACCGTGGATAAGGATAAGCTGATTTCGCAGAGTATTGCCTCAGAACAGAAGCTGAACAAAGACAGCGTTCTGACGGTTGTATTCTCGAAAGGGCCGGATCCGGATGTCGAAGTAACGCTGCCGGATTTCAAGGGCATGACAGAAGAAGAAATTGAGAAATTCGTGGAAACGAATAAATTATTGGATGTCACGTATGAATACGCTGTCGATGAAAAGATCGAGAAGGGCAAATTCATTAAGGTCAATGTGACTGATACTGTCGTCAAGCGCAGCACGATGCTGGTGTTTACGATTTCCCAGGGCGAAGACGGAACGGGCGAGCAGATCATCGTCCCGGATTTCAGCGATTATACAAAAGCGAAGATCACAAACTGGGCGAAGGCCAATAAAGTGACGATCAACTGGAAGGAAGAAGCCAGTGATAAGATTGCGAAAGACAAAGTGATTTCGCAGGATCCAAAGGCTGGGTGAAACGATCAAGACCGGCGATAAGATCACCGTAACAATGTCGTTAGGGAAAACGGTAACGATGAAATCGTTAGCGAAAATGAGCAAGGATGAAGCGAAGAAGTGGCTGAATGACAACGGTCTGGTCGGCGAGTTCAGCGAAGCGTACAGCGGATCTATCGAATACGGCTACGTCATTTCCAACACGCCGGAAAAGGGCGATGTTAAGCAGGGAAGCACGGTGAAAGTGAAGGTTTCACTGGGCAAGATCAAGCTGGAATCGTTTGTCGGCAAGAAGAAAGAAGATGCTGAAAGCTTCAAGAAGAAGAGTGAACAATTCTGAAGCGAATCTGACGTTCACGTACAGTGAAGTAGAGAGCACAGAGCCGGTGGGAACGATTGTTTCCCAGGGGTTATGATTCGGGAGGGAACTTACCTGGCTCCGGGAACAACGGTTAACTTCCAGATTTCCAAGGGAAAATCAATTACCGTTGAGAACAAAGCCGGCGTAAGCGAAGATGAATTCAAGAAATATATCAGTGGCTTAGGCTTAAGTCTGGGCACCCGTTCAACGGCATATTCGGATAAGGCTGCCGGGAACGATTCTTGAGAATGAAACCGGCAAGAAAGCCGCAGGATCTACGGTTTGGTATAAAGTGTCGTTAGGTCAGTTCAGTCCGGCAGCCGGCGACTTTGAAAACAAATCGGTCGCGGAAGCCCGGAAGATTATTGAAAATGCCAATAATTCCGGGCGCAGGCTGGAGTTTCTCAGAAGGTGCCAGCGAGTTTAACGACAGCGTTGCCTCCGGCAATACCTTCGGCTGTTCCATTTCGGGTAAAACGGTTACCTGTAAGGTTTCTAAAGGTAAAGGGAATCACGGTTAAAAACTACGTTGGAGGCGCCGCGCCATGTTCCACGAACAGCTGTTCTGTCGACGGCGTGACGATTAAGCAGGTTTATCAGTCAGATTACAGCGACGTTCCTGCAGGGCAGGTTGTCGATCAGTCGGTTGGCGCCGGTACTGTTGTTTCTTCGGGAACTGAAATTACATTGACATTGTCAAAAGGACCGAAGCCGGTTACAACCGCGAAGGTTCCGGACGCTCCATTAACGGTTTATAATGGTACGAGTTATGATGACTGCAAAGCAAAAATTCAGAATGCATTCAACAATGCAGGATTTAACAATTTGAAATTTGTGAAGGTGACCGGGGAAGTAGACAATAAAGATGGTATCAACGGCGTTGTAAAATCAGTTTCTGTGGATTTAGGCGCAGAAATTGAAACATCGACGGAAATTGTCATCGAGATCTATTCCGCCAGCTAAACGGGATGAGAGGATCAGGATGAAGCGCGATAAAGCACTCATCCTTTTTCTTTATCCTAAGTCAGAGGAAATTAAGAGATAATTTTTAACTTTCACGATAAATTTAATGGTATAATGAGAACTCAAGAGGTATTATAATTTGACCATGTAGCCAGATAAGGAATATAAGACGTTATCGAAGACTGCGGCAGGTCATTCGCATAAACCATGAGATGAAAATGAATAATTTGATTCATAGTGGACGAGATGTTGGAAAGCAAGAGAAAGTGGGTTTATCCAGCGTCATGGAAAGGAAGTAAAAATGATGTTTGATTTGGAGAAAGGCGGATCAGTTTATACAAAAACAAATTCAGACGCATCCTTTATTTGAATATTACCGGATTGTGGACGTGAACACGTATGAGGTCCATGAATGGAAAAAGTCGCAGCTGGTAGCGAACGGCGAGCATTGCTTTCAGGTATGGAGCCGGAATTGCGCCTGCCGGAATTGCGTATCCCGTTTAGCCGTAGATGAAAACCGTCCGATCATCAAAATGGAAACAACGCAGGACAACCGGATTTTTTTGATTGAGTCGGTTCCACTTCGGGAATTGGGCGATCATTACGCAATGGAATTAATCCGTGAGGTGACCGATAACTTATTGTTTACAGATCCTGATCATAAAAACAACGTGATGTTGACGGACATTATCTACAAGATGAATGAGCTGTCCACTCATGATTCTTATACAGGTCTGTATAATAAACGCTTCATGGAGCATGAGCTGAAACGGGATATTTCAGAATGGAAGGAAGAAAAACCACTGACGATCGCGCTGCTTGATATTGACCAGTTCAAGGCAGTGAATGATACGTATGGCCATCTGATGGGGGATCGGGTGATTCTGGCCTGTCAGAAGCTTGAAGGCCTGTGCAGAAAGTCATAACGGCTGGGCATGCCGGGTGGGCGGCGACGAATTTCTGATTGCGTTTAACGGTTTAAATCAGGATCAGGCGGCACAGGTGATCCAGACATTCCGCCAGGAAATGGCGCAGCTTCAATTCAGCGAAGCCGCGCGGAATTATCACATGTCGATCAGTGTCGGCATTGTAGAATACAAGCCGGAAATCCAGGATTGGGAAACCTGGTTTACGCTGGCTGATCAGGCAATGTATCAAAATAAGCAGAAGTAACCCAGTCATAATCATTCCATTAAATCAAAAGAAGGAATAAGCGGCAAACTTAACGACAGATGAAAGGGAGGGAAATAGGCGATGAGGAAACGAAGCCCATGGCGAAGAAGGGCAGCAGTAATTCTGATTTTTCTTTGCGGTTTGGTTCTCTCCAGCTGTGCTTCTGTCCAATACTATTGGTATACGCAGCCTGATCGTTCGATTAAGCTCAGCGTAAAAGCAGACAAAGTTCAGCGGATGCTTGTCATTACGAATGTAAGTCAGTTGGAATCCATTAAGCTTGATGAAGAGAAGACCTGGATGGAAGAATTAGGCGTCGGTGATTATTTTGAAATTCAGCAGCATCCCGAATCTTTCTTCCTCGCGCATTACACGGATTCCGGAAAAGGCGGTGTGGTTTTCTATAACTTTAACTTTGCGGCTTCCGACTTTGATCCCACAAAGGAAGACGTGACTGCCATTCTGGATCACTTTGGGTTAACTGAATCTCTGAATCGGAAAACCAAATCGATCAGCTTGAAAACGTTAACTTCTTCGCAGGCTTGCCGTTTCCATGCGCTTTTTGAATCCGGCGATTTCCAACAATTAAAAAAGCCGGAATGGTTTGAGGAACGCTGGCAATCAAACTAAATTGAAATCATGATGAATCCGGACTGAGGCTTTGTTGCCTGAGCCGGATTTTTTATTCGTCTGATTCCGAGGGGAAATATCCGAGATAAGAGGGAACACAAGGAAAGTTCTGAACTTTTTGTAAAAGGAAGAATAAGTTAGAAATTGAACAAAAGGGCTTGCAATTAATGACTACAAAGCGTAGTATAATAATTGACTACAAGATGTAATAAAAGGAGGGAGACCATGGAACTGATGTCGGATTCCGAAAAGGAAATCATGAAGCTGATCTGGGATCATGGCGGCGCGATGACGATCAGTGAATTGCTGGACCAGATTGAACGAGCCGGCCGCGATTGGAAACGCACGACCGTGCGGACCTTTATCTCCAGACTGATCGACAAAGGGATGCTGATCAGCCAGAAGGAAGGCCGGGGCGCGCGGTATGTCGCGCGCATCAGCGAGGAAGAATATTTGAAAACCCAGTCCGTGCAGTTTGTAAACCAGGTGTTCGGCGGGAATGTCAGCACGCTGCTGACGTCGCTGTTCGGGCAGCAATGCCTGGAATCCAAGGATATTGAAGAACTGGAAAAATTTTGGGAGCAGGGGAAGGAGAAATTGAAATGAATACCTTCATGATCAGCTTCCTTTCAGTTTCGGTTTCCGGATTGTGCATGGCCGGCATCGTTGTACTGCTGGAAAAGCTGCTGAAAAATCATTTAAGCTTCCGCTTTCGTTACGGACTCTGGTTGTTTGTGATTCTGCGGCTTTTAATTCCGGTATCGCCGGTAGCCGGGGTTGTCGGTATTTTGTTTTCTGAGGAAACCTGGAACCCGCAGCCGCAAACTCAGCTCGCGGCAAGAGTGCCGGAAACGATCAGAAATCCTGTTGCGGATCAACAGACTAAACTTCCGGAACAGAAGGCCCAAAGCGATCCGGTTCAGGATATCCGCACCGTTCCAACATCGGAGCCATCCCAATCAACCTGGCAGTTTGATCAGCCCGCCTGGCTGGACGATCTGATCCAGGCTGCCTGGGTACTGTGGCTGAGCGTTGCCGTAGTGCTGATGGTGAGGCGAATCACGAGCTATCAAGGATTTCTGCGGTTTATTAAAGCCGGCAGTTTTCCTGCGTCCAGTCCGGATACCCGGCAATGTCTGGACGAGGTTCGCCAAAAGATGGGCATCCGCCGTCCGCTGCCAGTCTGGATTAACAAGCTGGCGGTCTCGCCGATGTTGCCGGGCGTCTTTCATCCGATGATCATTCTGACCACGGAGGATTGCAGTCCCGAGGAAATGCGGATGATCCTGCGCCATGAACTCACGCATTATCAACGCGGGGATATCTTTACAAAATGGCTGGTCCAGCTGGCGATCTGCATACATTGGTTTAATCCCGCTGTCCGCCTGATCGGCCGCCGTATGGAAAGTCTATGTGAGCTGGCCTGTGATGAACAGGTGCTGAGTTCCCTTTCAGCTCCGGAAAAACGCTGCTACGGCGACACGCTGATCCATTCACTCAAAGACAAGGGAACCTATGGTGATATTATCGTATCGATTACGTTGAATGAAAATTTGAGCTTGCTGAAGGAAAGGCTGAGTGCAATTATGAATGAACAAAAGTCAGGAACGACGCGGACGTTGATCTCGATGGCTGCCGGAGCTGTATTGTTTGCCAGCGGTATTCTGTGCGGTTCCGCGCTGAGCTGGAAAACGCCAAAACCGGCCGCGGCGCCAGTGGTGACCACTACGACCTCAACAAACCAGAGAACCTTCTATTTTTCCGGGAGCGTCTATACGCAGGGCTACATCGTGACGCTGAACTGGGCGGGAGCCGACCGATCGGAGGAGGGCAGCGTGTATCAGGATTCGCTGATCAGCGTCGCCTTTGACGAAAGCATGAAAGCGGTCATGGACAATGAGGAACAGATGGAAGCCGTTCGTCAGGCCGTTTCTGAACAACATGCGCGGTTAGTCCGCAACAACAGTTCCTTGGCTTCGCGTACGCCGCTTTTGACCTCGATCGAAGGCCCTTATACCGAATCCGTGGAGGAACTGGCTGTCCGCTTCCATAAGGAAAAGAAAATGTCACAGTTTAGAGCCGTGGCTGCCCAGCTGAACGAGGAAGCGGCTGTGAAAATGGCCCGCACCTTCTATGCGGCGAAGGAAATGGATTATTTTGCGGTGCTGGTCGATGCACTTCCGGAATCCGAAATTCTTGATTTGAGCAGACAGGCTTACCAGAGCCGGTATGAGGACGCGTTTGATCTGTTGGTGCCGAAGCTGCCGCAGGATCAGATTCAGACGTTGGCGCAGCAGGCCTATACGGATAGCCGGCTTGATTATTTTGAAATCGCACTGCTTTCCCTGCCGGCCCAGCAGCGGTCTGAATGGGCGGAAAAAGCCTATGCGGATAGCCGGCTGGAATATTTTATAGAAACGGTTCAGGATCTGCCGACGGATCAGCTTGGCGTGTGGGCTGACCGGATTTATGCCGATCAGCGCCTTGAATTCTTTGAAGAAATCGTGGGTTCGCTGAATACCAGTCAGCGGGAAGCTCTGGCAGAAAAGGCCTATGCCGATAACCGTGTCGAATATTTCAAAGAAGCTTTCTATGATTTGCCAAGAGAGAGCGTCGCAGCGTATGCTCAGCGGGTGATCGACGATCAGCGTTACCGGGATTATCTGTTTGTCTTTGATGATAATCTGCCCAGCGAGCTGATGGATAAGCTGGCGATCCAGGCTTATGATGAAAAGCAGGATGAGCTGTTTGACCGGATTTACTGGGGTTTTTCTAAGGAAACGGCGAAGACGCTGCTTGAGCGGGCGTATGCCGATAACCGGACGGAAGTGCTCTACCGGCTGTATTCCCAAGTCGATAACGAAACTCTGAAGGCGCTGGTGGAACAGGCCTTTAACGATCATCGCACGGATGTGTTTATGAATCTGTGCAATGATTTGACCAGTGAACAAAAGGCAGAATATGCCAACCGGGCCTATGAGAATCAGAATTTGGATATTCTGGCGAACCTGATTTACGATCTTCCGCATGACCAGGTTCTCTCGCTGGCGCAGAAGGCCTACGATGATCAGCGGATCCGTTATTTCGAGATGATTGTCTATGAATTGAATTCGGCGGATATCGCTAAATTCAGGACACAGGCAAAAAAAGACGGACGCAACGAGTTTTATTCTATGCTGGAAGATTATTGAGTCAGCGGTCTGATCGGCAACTCACGGAAGAATCCTTGCCGCTTCGGCTGGACTGACAGAAATTTCTGACGGATCTGTCCTGGTTTGACACGGCTTCATGAGAATTTTGGGCTAAACTGTTCGAAAATGTCATAAAAGTCATTTTGGCTTTTGTTTGGAAGTTGTTCGGAAGTTAATGAAATCACCGACGGCTTATGCTATAATAAAAACCGCATAGGGCTTTTAAGCGGATCCAGTGAGATCGCAAGGCTGAACACATTTATGGGGAAAGTCCTTTTGCACAAAATCAAAAGGGCTTTTTATTTAAGCCCGGAAAGGGGTATTTATGTCACAGCGAGTAGA
>QFCE01001763.1_pt1 | contig 32690 bp, 25 predicted proteins | sample 5346091 | NCBI WGS metagenome assembly QFCE01 (sample SAMN09062252, study PRJNA434731) | Human gut metagenome, whole genome shotgun sequencing project. | isolation source: stool timepoint A chromium assembly | host: Homo sapiens | collected 2015 | reverse complement strand
AAATGAGAGAGAGAACAGAACGAAAGGCCCGTGCAAGGCGTGTCCTGAAAAACCACTACTGGCTGCTTCTCACCGTGTGCCTCATCGGCGTGGTTTTCGGAGCCGAGTTTTCCAAAGGACAGATCGTGAGCTGTGAAACACCGGTGCAGAATATCGTGACAGTGGAAAACAGCGCATCCCTTCTGCGCGGCGTGGGGGAAAGTCCGGTGTTCGGACGGCAGAAAGGGGTGTTTGCCATGGTGGTGAATTCGCTTACTTCGGGCGCGCTTCTCAACAAGCTGCGGCTGGGGATCAGCAGCCTTCTCGGTTCCCAGAGCCTGGCCTCGGACGTTATGATCATTCTGGGAATGCTGTTCTTTGTATTTTGCTGGATTTTTATACAGACGGTATATATTGTGATCACCCGGAGGATATTTCTGGAGGCGCGCACCTACGAAAAAGTGCGGTTTCTGCGCTTCCTCTACCTCATCCGCGTGCGGCGCTGGGCAAAAACAGCCTGGAATATGCTGATGCTTGCCGCCTTCCAATTTTTGTGGGATCTGACGGTTGTCGGCGGTGTCATCAAGCATTATTCGTATTTTCTGGTCCCGTATATTCTGGCGGAAAATCCGGATATGGACGGGCGGGAGGCGATCCGTCTGTCCGAAAGAATGATGAAAGGGCATAAGTGGGAATGCTTTTTTCAGGAGCTCACCTTTCTTCCCTGGGATTTTCTGGGCTTTATCAGCATTGGGATTGCGGATGTGTGCTTTGTCCGGCCGTACAAGATGGCGGTGTTCGGGGAATATTACGCAGAGCTCCGGCATGCTGCAAAAGAGCGGGGGATACCGGGGAGCGCGCAGCTGAACGACCGGTATTTGTTTGAAAAGGCAGAGGAGCCGCTGCTTGAGAAGGCTTACCGTGATGTGCTGGGGCGCATAAAAGAACCGGTGCCTGTACCGGAGCTTCAGGGGATCCGGGGCTTCTTTTCCAGATGGTTCGGGGTGGTCTTGAGCAACTCTGCGGCAGAAACGGCTTATGAAAAGGCCTGTGCGGAGCAGGCGAAGCTTCGGAAATGGGCGGAAATCCTGGAAGGAAAGGCGTATCCGGAGCGGCTGTTTCCCATTTCGTTCCGGGAGCGGACGGAAACGCTGGAGACCATCCGCTATGCCAGGAATTATTCGGTTCTGTCCTTGCTGCTGCTGTTTTTTACCTGCTCCTTTATGGGATGGCTCTGGGAGGTGAGCCTTCACCTCATCACTTCCGGAACCTTCGTGAACCGCGGCGTGCTCCACGGTCCGTGGCTGCCCATTTACGGGACGGGAAGCGTGCTCATACTGATCGTGCTCAAACGCCTCAGGAGCCGCCCGGTATTGGAATTTCTTTTTGCCATTGTTCTCTGCGGCGCAGTGGAATATGCGACCTCCTGGTATCTGGAGCTGGTAAACGAAGAAAAATGGTGGGATTATACCGGATATTTTCTCAACCTTAACGGGCGCATCTGCGCGGAGGGGCTTCTGGTGTTCGGCCTTGGAGGAATCGCCGTTGTCTATGTGGCGGCGCCGCTTCTGGACAATGTGTTCCGCCAGGTCCGCCGCAGGATCCTCATTCCCCTGTGCGCGGTGCTGCTTGTCTTTTTTGCGGCAGATGAGATGTATTCCGCAAAATATCCCAATACGGGAAAGGGAATTACGGATTATGACTCTCACGCTGAGAATGTGAGAAAAATGTGAAAAATTTTACATAGATTTAACATTGCGCTGGGCAGGATTTAACAAAGCTCCCCTACAATGGCGGTATACGAAAAAACAAAAGGAGAAAAACCATGGACTTTTTTAGTGTACTTACATTGTTTGGGGGGCTTGCTCTGTTTTTATACGGAATGCAGGTCATGGGAGACGGTCTTGCCAAGGTTTCCGGCGGAAAGCTGGAGCGGATCCTGGAAAACCTTACCTCCAGCCCTCTGAAAGCGGTACTGCTGGGCGCAGGTGTGACGGCAGTCATTCAGTCATCCTCCGCGACCACGGTTATGGTAGTCGGATTCGTAAACTCAGGAATTATGAAATTATCCCAGGCGATCGGAGTGATCATGGGTGCCAATATCGGTACCACAGCGACTTCCTGGATTTTAAGTCTTTCGGGGATCGAGGGAGACAGCTTCTTTATCCGGATGCTGAAGCCCTCCTCATTTTCCCCCATCCTCGCAGTGATTGGCGTTATCTTTATCGTATTTTTGAAAAATCAGAAAAAGAAAGATATCGGCGCCATCCTGGTGGGCTTTGCGGTTCTGATGTTCGGTATGGACAGCATGAGCGCGGCAGTGAAGCCGCTGGCAGATGTGCCGGAATTTACAAACATTCTTCTTGCATTTTCCAATCCCCTTCTGGGCGTGCTGGCAGGTACTGTGCTGACCGCAGTCATCCAGTCCTCCTCTGCCTCCGTGGGTATTCTTCAGGCACTGTGCGTGACCGGAGCGGTTTCCTATGGAAGCGCCATTCCCATTATCATGGGACAGAACATCGGTACCTGTGTGACGGCCCTTCTTTCTGCCATCGGAGCCAACAAGAACGCAAAGCGGGCCGCTATGGTGCATCTGTATTTTAACCTGATCGGAACGGCGATCTTCATGGCAGTCTTTTACGCGATCAATGCGGTGGTGGGCTTCCCGTTCATCAATGACGCAGCCAACCCGGCGGGCATCGCTGTGGTACACAGCACCTTTAACGTAACTGCAACCCTCATCCTGCTTCCGGCAGCGAAGCTTCTGGAGAAGCTTGCATGTCTCACAATCCGGGATACGGAAGAAGAGCAGAAGCCAAGCGCAGAAGACAGGGAGTTCATGATCCTGGAATCCCGTTTCCTGGAGAAACCGGCCTTTGCTGTGGAGCAGAGCCGAAATGCGGCCCGCAATATGGCGGAGGAGTCCTATGAAGCGCTGCGCACTGCCCTTTCGCTTGTGAAGAATTACGATGAGGAGCAGGCTGAGCGCGTGCGGCATGCGGAATCCAAGGTGGATCGCTATGAGGACGAGCTGGGCACGTATCTGGTAAAATTGAACCACAAGGATCTGTCTGAGCATGACAGCCGAAGCGTTTCCATTATGCTTCACTGTATCGGAGACTTTGAGCGCATTTCCGACCATGCGGTAAATATTATGGAATCTGCGCAGGAGCTTCATGACAAAGGCGTGCATTTCTCAGAGGATGCCATGAAGGAGCTTGGTGTTCTGCAGAAAGCGGTAGAAGATATTGTAAACATGACCTACACGGTATTTGACAAGCAGGATGTGAAGCTTGCCCTTGCCATCGAACCGCTGGAAGAGGTGATCGACGAGCTGAGCCAGGAGCTGAAGCGGCGCCATGTCAACCGTCTCCGTCAGGGAACCTGCACCATTGAGATGGGCTTCATTCTGTCGGATATTACGACCAGTCTGGAAAGAATTTCCGACCACTGCTCCAATATTGGCGTCTGTGTGACACAGGTGCGTGAAGACCTCTATGACACGCACAGTCATCTGGATACGATCAAGACCGGCGACGGAGAATTTGAGCATTCTCTGGAAAAGGTGAGGGAACGTTATGTGCTCCCGTAAGTCTTTGTAAGGGAAGGAGACTTGTGTAAATTGGAAAAAACGGGTATACTGGAAAAAACGGCGCAGTACGCAAAAGGAGCCAATGAAATGATCTACTGTGTGGAGGATGAACGGAACATCCGGGAACTTCTGGTATATACGCTTGAGACCACGGGCTTTGAAGCCCGTGGCCTTCATAGTGGAAAAGACTTGTGGGCCGCCCTTGAAGGAGAGCTTCCGGATCTGATTCTTCTGGATATCATGCTCCCCGGTGAGGACGGCTATACACTTTTATCGAAGCTTAAAAACAGTCCGGAAACCAAGAATATACCGGTGATCATGGTCACCGCCAAGGAAGCGGAGTTCGACAAGGTGCGGGCGCTGGAGGGCGGCGCGGACGACTATGTGACAAAGCCTTTCGGCATGATGGAATTTGTGGCGAGAGTGAAGGCGGTGCTCAGAAGATGCGCGCGCCAGAGCGCGGAGCGGGAGCTTCACTGCGGGAGTCTCAGAGTCAAGGTGGGGCGCCATGAGGTGTTCGCGGGCGACAGAAAGGTGGAGCTCACCCGCAAGGAGTTTGAGCTTTTGCAGTATCTTCTGGAAAACAAAGGTCTTGTTATGAGCAGAGACCAGATCCTCATGCATGTGTGGGGCTATGATTTTGACGGTGAGACCAGGACGGTGGATGTCCATGTGCGGACTTTGCGCCAGAAGCTTGGAGAGGCTGGAAATATGGTGGAGACCATCCGCGGGGTAGGTTACCGCATAGGAGAATAGCATGAAACAGCGGATTATGAACCATGCCAGCATTCTGGTGGTGCTGTCGGTTCTTTTGACATTTATTGCCGCCAGCACAGTGATGTACGGGCGGCTCAACAATTATATGCGCCAGGGGGTGCGGGATGAGGCGCTGTACATCCAGGCAGCCATGGAGCAGATGGGAGAAAGCTTTCTCACGGACGAGATCGGAAGTCTCACCAGCAGCCGGATCACTCTTCTGGATGAGGCGGGGAAGGTTCTCTACGACAGCAATGCAGATGTGGAGGAGCTTACAAACCACAGCGACCGGCCGGAGATCCGGGAGGCATTTACGGATGGGGAAGCGGAGGAGGTCCGGTATTCGGAGACGCTTTCCGAGCGGACCTATTATTACGCGCTGCGCCTTGCGGACGGCAAGATCCTGCGGGTGGCCAGGACGGCGGAGAGTGCGGTGCTTACGCTTCTCAGCAGCTTTACCCTTCTGGGAGGGCTGGTGATCGTGATTCTGGTGCTGGAATTCTTTCTGGTACAGAAGCAGACCAGGGATCTGATCGCGCCCATCAATGAGCTGGACCTGGAAAACCCCTTAAAAGAGGTGCGCTATGAAGAGCTGCGTCCTCTTCTCATGCGCGTGGACCGGCAGAATAAGCAGATCGCAAGGCAGGTGGAGGAGCTCAAAGCCGCGGAGGCCATGCGGCGGGAGTTCTCCGCCAATGTGTCCCACGAGCTGAAAACGCCGCTCATGTCCATTTCCGGCTATGCGGAGCTTATGATGAACGGCATGGTACGGCCGGAGGATGTGCCGGAATTTTCCGGACGCATTTATCACGAAGCCACCCGGCTGAGCAGTCTGGTGGCGGATATCATTCAGCTTTCCCGCATGGACGGGGCAGCCAGTGATATGCCCTTTGAAAATGTGGATATCTGCGAACTGGGGGAGGACATTGTGACACATCTCACTCCGGCGGCGGACAAAAAACAGATTTCCCTTGCGTTTTCCGGGGAGGAAGCCACGGTTTACGGAGTGCGGCAGATCCTGTATGAGATGTTTTACAATCTGGCAGACAATGCCATCCGTTATACCGGCGAAGGCGGCGAGGTCCGCATTTCCATCGGGCATACAGGAAATCATATTTTTTATCAGGTATGCGACAATGGGATCGGAATTTCCAAAGAAGAGCAGGGACGGATTTTCGAGCGTTTCTACCGCGTGGACAAAAGTCATTCCCGCCAGACCGGCGGCACGGGCCTGGGGCTTTCCATTGTGAAGCACGGAGCGGCGCTCCACAAAGCAGATATTTATCTGGACAGCGCTCCGGGAGAAGGAACAAAAATAGAGCTGGTGTTCTGAAAAAAGAACACCAGCTCTTTCTGCCTGTGCCGGGCATGGTTTGTGTTTACAGAGTGGTTTTGGACAGTGCAGCCTCATCCGCGACAATGATGGCATTGGGATGGAACTGCAGGATGCTTGCCGGAACCTGAGGAGTTACCGGTCCGTTGATGACTTTGGAAAGAATGTCCGCTTTATCTGCGCCGCTGACAATGACAAGCACGGATTTTGCGCGCATGATGGTGCCGATGCCCATGGTATAAGCCTGGCGCGGAACGTCTGCCTCGCTGGCAAAGAAGCGCTTGTTGGCCTGGATGGTTACTTCGTGAAGGTCTACGCAGTGGGTTTCATTGGGGAAATAGTCGTCCGGCTCGTTGAAACCGATGTGACCGTCATGGCCAAGGCCGAGAAGCTGAAGGTCTGCCGGTCCCACCTTGTGGAGCAGCTCGTTGTAAGCTGCACATGCGGCATCGCTGTCTGCGATCGTTCCGTCCGGCACATAGGTGTGCTCCATGGGAACATTGACGCGGCTGAAAAGATGCTGATTCATGAAATAGCGGTAGCTCTGGTCGTTGGAAGCGTCGAGGCCCTTGTATTCATCCAGATTCACGGTGGTTACCCGGGAGAAATCCAGGTCGCCGCTTTCGTACATGGAAACAAGTCTGTCGTAGGTGCCGATGGGGGAGGAACCGGTAGCCAGTCCCAGCACGCAGTCCGGCTTGGCGATCAGCTGTGCCGCGATGATGTTTGCCGCCTTGCGGCTTAAGTCCTGATAGTCTTTTGCTTTTACGATTTTCATAGTGAGTCTCCTTTTAAAATTATATTTTTGAAACTTTGTTTCTGCAAGATAGGGAGATCCCCGCTGTTCTCAGCTGCTGCGGCGGGAATGGGACTGAATGGAATTGACATACTCGGTAGGCGTCATTCCGGAAATTTTTTTGAAATGCCTAGAAAAATAGTGTATGGACGAGTAACCGAGAAAGTCGGAAATCTGTGTGAAGTTCATCCGGTTTTCGCGGATGAGCTGTTTGGCAAGCTCGGTTTTCATCTGCGAGAAGAACTCAATGACGCCGCATCCGTGATGTTCCCGGAAAAGCTTCTGCAGCTGGGAACGGCCGATGAGGTTGTCGTGGCAGATGGTCTCCACTGTCAGGTGTTCCTGTATGTGCTCCTCCAGATAAAACAGGATTTTATCGTGGATGGCAGAGGATTTTGCGGAGCTGCAAAGGCCGGTGCCGAAGGTGGAGGACAGAGGCGGCATTGTGTGTCGGCGTATCAGGGAAATGAGGATTTCCTGAAGATACATGCGCACCAGCTGCTGTGCGCCGAACATGCAGTCCTGCCGTTTTTCCATTTTTTCCATATAGGGGTCGTTCAGCGGCGATGCGATGCAGCGTCTCGCTTCTGCAACAAGAAGCCCCATGAGATTTCGCTCGCTGTCTGTGATGTGAAAGGTCCGGTTCTGAAAAAAACTCATGCAGGGAGAGGTGCAGGCAAAGGATACCACAACAATATTCGGCGCGCTCTGCCCTGCTGCCATGAGGTCATGGAACTCGTTGGGACTGTGGAAAATGATCTCTCCCCGGGAAAGGATATGCGTCTGCGTGTCTGTGGTGACGGAGGCGCTGCCTTTGTCAACATACTGAAATTCCCAAAAATTGTGGCGCTCTCCCGGGAAATGAAAATCGCTGCGGTATTCAAAGTAATGTACCGTAAATATTTCGTCAATGTGAATGTCATCTTCCAGATGAATACTCTCATAAGCCATAGTACCTGTCTCCGTTGAAGGGATATCTCATACCCGGGCAGGGTATGCATTTCTATCAGTATAACGCACATTTGCGAAAAAGGCCAGCATTTGTATGATTGTTGTGGAAAGAGTTTATTGTGCAAAAGAAATGAATGATTGTGTAAATACTAATTGTGCAAAAATGCTAAAATTAGAGACATAAAAGCACGGATTTATTCAATATTGATAAAAACCGGCGAAAAACAACTTCATTAATTCTTTAAGGAGGACGAGAGTTATGGGAATGAAAAAGAAACTTCTTAGCGCAGCTCTTTGTGCAGCAATGGTTGGTGCTATGGCAGCTCCGGCTACTGTACAGGCAGAAGAGGGCGGCACACTGGTTTACTGGTCCATGTGGGAGTCCACAGAGCCCCAGGGACAGGCGATCCAGGAAGCTGTTGACGCTTATATGGAAGAGACCGGCGTGAAGGTTGACCTGCAGTTCAAGGGTCGTACCGGAAACCGCGAGGCTCTTCAGCCCGCACTTGACGGCGGTACACAGATTGACATTTTTGATGAGGATATCGACCGTGTGAACAGCATGTATGCAAAATACCTCATGGATCTTGAGGATCTTGCAGCTGAGACCGGTTATGAGGAGACTGCAAACGCAGCGCTTATGGCAGCATGCCGCGAGGCTGGCGGCGGAACATTGAAGACCATTCCGTATCAGCCCAACGTATTTGCATTCTTCTACAACAAAGCACTGTTTGAGCAGGCTGGTATCGAAAAAGAGCCCACCACATGGGCAGAATTCAAGGATGTATGCCAGAAACTGAAAGATGCAGGCATCACTCCCATGACCATGGACGACGCTTATGCAACATCCGTAATCGGCTATCATCTCGCAAGACTGGTAGGCGAGGAGAAGGTTGTTGAGATCGTAACCGAAGGCAAATGGGATGACCCGGCAGTTCTTCAGATGGCAAAGGATATCGAGGAACTCGCTTCTAACGGTTACTATTCTGAAATGGTTGGTTCCAACGTATGGCCGGCAGGTCAGAACACAGAGCTTGCTCTTGGAACCGCTGCAATGTACCTGAACGGCTCCTGGCTTCCCAATGAGGTTAAGGACATGGCTGGCCCGGACTTCCAGTGGGGCTGCTTCGCATATCCGGAGCTTGAGAACGGTGCAAACGGCATCGAGACCAACAACTTTGGTGCACAGGTATTTGGTATCAACAAAGATTCCAAGATGGCAAAAGAGGCATTTGACCTCATCACCTTCATTACCAAGGGCGAATATGACCAGAAACTGGCTGATATGTCTGTAGGTATCCCGGCAGACACCACCAACACCGAGTGGCCGGAAATGGTTGCATGTGCAAAACCGGTTATCGAGCAGAGCACAGGCCGTTTCACATGGGCAGCAGGCGTTGAGACAAACGTTGATATGACTCCGGTTATCAAAGAGAACTTCATCAAACTGATGGCTGGTTCCCTGACAGCGGATGAATTTGTAGAGGCTATGGTAGCAGCTGCAAAATAATGTTTAAATGACACGCGAAAGCCGGTGGCATCGTTTATACGCTGCCGCCGGCTTTTTCCTTTTGCAGGATAAGGCATTGTCCCTTCCGGAAGGGAAGCGTGTGTGCAAGGAGGAAGGCAACTTGAAGAAAAACAAAACCATGATCGTGGCATTTCTGACACCGGCGGTTCTTTTGTTCCTGCTCATTTTCCTGTATCCCATTGTCAGGACCATCATTATGAGCTTCTTTAAAATCGAAGGTGTAACCGACTCTATGAATCTGTGGAATTTTGTGGGCCTGGACAATTATGTAAAACTGTTCAACACCAGCCTTTTCAGAACATCGTTCTATAACCTGTTCCGCATCTGGCTGATCGGCGGTCTTATTGTGATGTCCCTGTCCCTTTTGTTTGCAGTTATTCTTACCAGCGGCATCCGCGGCAAAAAGTTTTTCCGCGCCATCATTTACATGCCGAATATCGTAAGTGCGGTTGCTCTGGCAACCATGTGGCTGCAGTATGTATTCAGCCCTCAGTTCGGTCTTCTCAAGAATGTGTTTAAGACCCTTGGACTGGAGGAACTCTCCAAGATCCAGTGGCTGGATACGGATCACAAATTCTGGTCCCTGCTCATTGCCTACTGTTTTGGTATGGTAGGGTACCATATGCTGATCTGGCTTTCCGGAATTGAGCGGATCAGTCCGGAATACTATGAGGCAGCAACCATTGACGGAGCCAACAAGCTCAATCAGTTCCGTTATATGACACTGCCGCTTCTGAAGGGCGTTTTCAAAACCAACATCACCATGTGGTCTGTAAGCTCCGTAGGCTTCTTCGTGTGGTCCCAGCTGTTCTCCAACGTTACGGCGGACACACAGACGATCACGCCTTACGTGTACATGTACATGCAGATCTTCGGCGGCGGAAACACCGTGACCGAGCGTAATTCCGGTCTGGGTGCTGCTATCGGTGTTACTTTGAGTCTTTGTGTGGTTCTCATCTTTACCATCTGCAATAAGGCTATCAAAGACGATGATTTGGAATTCTAAAGGAGGGATGAGCGATGGCAAAAGAAAAAGAACCGCGCAGACCATTTAATCTGAAAAAAGAGCTCAAGCTCGCCCCCGGATATATTATTCTGTTGATCTGGGTTATTTTTACCATTATGCTTCTGGGCTGGGTGCTCTGCGCCAGCTTCTCCACCACGGCGGAGATTTTCCAGGGCAAGGCGCTGAAATTTGAGACGGGCCTTCATTTTGAAAACTACGCGAAAGCGTGGAACGGTTCCGGTGTGGCAGGCTTTTTTGCAAACTCCCTGCTGTACTCGGTGGTTTCCTGCACCATTCTGATCCTGGTGTGTGCGCCTGCAGCGTATGTGCTGTCACGTTTTGACTTTATCGCAAACAAGTTTGTCCAGACCAGCTTTGTATCTGCAATGGGCGTTCCGGCGATTATGGTTGTGCTTCCTCTGTTCAGCCTGATCTCCGGTCTGGGGATTCTGAACAACATTCCCCTGGCGAAGGGAACGCTGATCCTTCTCTATGTGGGAATCAATGTTCCGTACACCACGATCTTCCTGCTGACCTTTTTCAGCAATATTTCCAAAACCTACGAGGAGGCAGCGGCCATTGACGGCTGTCCGCCCATGCGCACGTTCTGGAAGATCATGTTCCCCATGGCACAGTCCGGAATTGTGACGGTAACGATTTTTAACTTTATCAATATCTGGAATGAGTATTTCCTGTCATTGATCTTCGCAAGCTCCGATGCTCTGAAGCCGGTTGCTCCCGGACTTTACGGAATGATCAACTCCATGAAGTATACCGGAGACTGGGCAGGCATGTTCGCAGCAGTTATCATCGTGTTCCTGCCGACCTTTATTCTCTACATTTTCCTGTCAGAGAAGATCATCGGCGGTGTTACCGGCGGTATCAAGGGTTAAACAGACGTAAGTATATGCAGTATATGTGAGGATATCTGCGCAGTGTCTGAAAGGCAGCTGCCGGGTATCCTCGCAGAATCTAGGAGGATATATCATGAAAAAACCAGTATTAGTTGTCATGGCAGCAGGTATGGGAAGCCGTTACGGCGGCCTGAAGCAGATTGACCCTGTGGATGAGCAGGGACATATTATTATGGACTTTTCCATATTTGATGCGAAAAGAGCCGGCTTTGAAAAGGTTGTCTTTATCATCAAAAAAGAAAACGAAGAGGATTTCCACGCAGCGATCGGCAATCGCCTGAGCAAATACATGGAGGTTTCCTATGTATTCCAGGATCTTTACAACCTGCCCGAAGGCTTTGCAGTGCCGGAGGGAAGAGTGAAACCCTGGGGAACCGGACATGCAGTTTTGAGCTGCATCGAAGAGGTGGACGGTCCCTTTGCCGTGATCAATGCAGATGATTACTATGGCGTTCATGCATTCCAGATGGCCTATGATTTCCTCACAAAGACCGAGGATACAGACAAATACCACTACATGATGGTTGGATACCGTCTGGAAAACACGCTGACAGAGAACGGACATGTGGCAAGAGGCGTGTGCGTGACCGATGAGGACGGATACTTAAAAGAGATCAACGAGCGTACCCGCATTGAGAAGCGGGGCGAAAATGCAGCCTACACAGAGGATGACGGGGCAACCTGGACGGGCCTTGCGGCGGATACCACGGTTTCCATGAACATGTGGGGCTTTACTGCCAGCATTCTGGGCGAGCTGAAAGCGCGCTTTGCCGCCTTCCTCAAGGAGAATGTGGAGAAGAACCCGCTGAAATGCGAATACTTCCTGCCGTTTGTTGTGGATGAGCTTCTGGGCGAGGGCAAGGCGGACGTCAAAGTGCTCAAATCCATGGACAAGTGGTATGGCGTTACTTACAAAGAAGACAAACCGGTAGTAGTAGCTGCGATTCAGAAGATGAAGGAAGAGGGACGTTATCCTCGGAACCTGTGGGAGGGATGATTTTGAAGCTGACAGAAGAGTTAAAAGAAGTGATCGGGCAGTTTGAGCTGGAAGGAGAGCTCCTGGAGTGTATTCCTTACGGAAGCGGTCACATCAACGATACCTATCGTCTTACCTATGAGACGGGAGACGGACAGACGCGCTATATTCTGCAGCGCATGAACAAAAGTATTTTCAAAAATCCGCAAGAGCTTATGGAGAACATCAGCGGTGTCACAGGATGGCTTCGTGAAAAAATCCAGAAAGCAGGAGGAGATCCGCAGCGGGAAACCTTAAATCTTGTAAAAGACAAGGCAGGGAATCCTTATTATGTGGACAGCCAGGGAGAATACTGGAGAGTCTATCTTTTCATAGAGGGCGCTACCAGCTTTGACCAGGTGGAAAACGACGAGGATTTTTACCAGAGTGCGGTTGCCTTCGGACATTTTCAGCGTCTGCTGGCAGACTATCCGGCAGATACCCTTCACGAAACGATTGTGAATTTCCATAATACCGTGGACAGAATGCGTCTTTTTAAGGAGGCACTGGCTGCGGATGTGTGCGGACGTGCCAAGGACGTGCAGGAGGAGATAAAATTTGTGCTGGACAGAGAGGAACTGGCGCATGTGCTCTGCGATATGCAGGCAGAGGGCAGGCTTCCTCTTCGCGTAACCCACAATGACACCAAGCTTAACAACATCATGATCGATGATGAGACCGGCAAAGCAATCTGTGTCATTGATCTGGATACCGTAATGCCGGGACTTTCCGTCAATGACTTTGGCGATTCCATTCGTTTCGGCGCAAGCACGGCGGCGGAGGACGAGCAGGATCTGTCCAAGGTTTCCTGCGATCTGAACCTCTTTGAAATCTATGCCAAAGGATTTATTGAGGGGTGCGCAGGGGCTCTTACGGAAGAAGAGCTTGCTATGCTTCCTATGGGTGCTATGACCATGACCTTTGAATGCGGCATGCGGTTCCTCACAGACCACCTCAGCGGAGATACCTATTTCAAGATTCACCGGGAAGGGCATAATCTGGACCGTGCCAGAACACAGTTCAAGCTGGTGCACGACATGGAAGAGAAGCTTCCCCGGATGAAAGCTATTGTACAAAAATATAAATAGTGCTACAATGAACAAGGAATATGACAACAGATGAACAACAGTCAGGAGGACAAAGCTATGGCAATTTTGGTGACAGGCGGAGCCGGTTATATCGGAAGCCATACGGTGGTAGAGCTGCAGAATGCAGGCTATGATGTGGTGGTTCTGGACAATTTGAGCAATTCCAGTGAGAAATCTCTTGAGAGAGTGGAGAAGCTTACCGGAAAACCGGTGAAGTTTTACAAGGCAGACATTCTGGACCGCGAGGCTCTCACAGAAATTCTGGATAAGGAAGACATTGATTCCTGTATTCATTTTGCAGGGCTCAAAGCCGTGGGCGAGTCTGTGGCGAAACCCTGGGAATACTATGAGAATAATATTGCAGGAACCCTTACGCTTGTGGATGTCATGAGACAGCACGGGGTGAAGAACCTGATCTTTTCCTCTTCCGCAACGGTTTACGGCGACCCGGCAATGATCCCCATTACCGAGGAATGTCCCAAAGGCCAGTGCACCAATCCCTACGGCTGGACAAAATCCATGCTGGAACAGATCCTCATGGATATCCAGAAGTCTGATCCGGAGTGGAATGTAGTGATCCTTAGATATTTCAATCCCATTGGTGCCCACAAGAGCGGAACCATCGGGGAGAACCCAAACGGAATCCCCAACAACCTGATGCCCTATGTAACGCAGGTGGCTGTGGGTAAGCTCAAAGAACTGGGTGTATTCGGAAACGATTACGATACCCCGGACGGAACCGGCGTGCGCGACTATATCCACGTTGTGGATCTGGCGAAGGGACATGTGAAGGCTCTGAAGAAACTGGAGGATAACTCCGGACTTTCCATTTACAACCTGGGCACCGGAAAAGGCTATAGTGTGCTGGACATTGTAAAGAATTTTGAAGAGGCAACAGGCGTTAAGATTCCTTATGTCATTAAACCGAGACGTCCCGGCGATATTGCGACCTGCTACTCTGATGCAGCAAAGGCGAAGAGAGAGCTTGGCTGGGAAGCGGAGAACGGAATCCGTGAAATGTGTGAGGATGCCTGGAGATGGCAGTCCAACAATCCCAATGGCTATGACGACTAAATAAAATCAGCGGGGCTGCTTTCGGGCGGCCCTGTTTTTTAACCAAATCCGGAGGAAAACGGGTGAAAAAAACAAGAAAGCATACCAAAAATCAAAAAACATGGCGCAGACACAGGACCTTAAGCCGGGAGATCACCCTTCTCACGGTGTTTTCCTCTGTCTGCGCCATGTTGCTGTTGGGATTGGCTTTGATGTTTATTTTTGTATTTTTCTTTGCGCAGAAGGCGCGGGAAGATATGGAATATGTGATCGTCAATACCAATCAGCAGTTTCAGGATAAGCTGCAGTTTATTGAGGACGGCGCGGTTTCCCTGCGCCACAATACGATTCTGAGAGATTTTTTTCAGAAGAATCATTATAATGAAGAAGAGATGGAAACACAGCTTTCCTACAGCATGGATTTGTTTTCGCAGAGAAATGCAGCGGGGAAAGGAATTCCCTTTGTACAAAGTGTTTATTTGTTTAATAACAGGGATAAATGTGTGCGGGAAGAGTATTATCCCATGACCGTTTCCGCCTCGGGCAAGAAAGAAGAGGAATATTATGCTCTGCAGCAGGAATTCAAAAAAAGCGGGCAGCAATACCTCTGTGTTTCAAAAGACGAAAATCTGGATTTGTTTTTTCGGATATATAACGATAATATGAAGGAAACCGGCATCTGCATTGTAGTTTTGGATAAGAGGGCAGTGCAGCTGCTGTTTGAAAATATGGAGTCCTACAACAACAGTGTATGGGCGGTGACAGACAGCCGGGGAGCCCTGATTGCCGGCGGCGGGAAGGAAACGGCTTTGGAAGCCCTGGGGCAAATGGAAACCGGCTATCTGGGGAAAACCTCCCTAGACGGTGTAAGCGCTCTGTGCGGTACGCAGGACTGCGGCTTTGGCATCCGAACGGCGGTGGCTGTTGGAATCGGAAATATTTTTAACATATTAAGACCTACCCTTTTTACCTTTTTGGCAGTTCTTGTGCTGGCATTGTTTCTGGTGGGAGCGGTGGTGTTTGGAATCAGTTACCGTTTTACCAAACCCCTCAAAGAAGTGGCAGAGGGAATTGCGGCTTTTGGACAGGGAAATCTGGATACCAGAATGGGAGATTTTTCCGTTCAGGAGTTCCATGACATCAGTGTAACGTTCAACGAGATGGCGGAAAGAATTAAGTATCTGATCACGCAGGTATATGAAAAGCAGCTTTTAGCAACGCGCTCCCAGGTGAAATATCTGCAGTCGCAGATCAATCCGCATTTTCAGTTTAATATTCTGGCGATGTTGAGTCTTAAGGCCAAGCTTGCGGGAAATGAGGAGCTGTATCAGAATCTGCGGGCATTTTCAAAGCTGATGCAAGGCAAGATTTTTCGTGAAAAAGAGATCAAGATTCCTCTGGCAGATGAAATTGAACTGGTAGAATTTTACCTGATGCTGCAGAACAGCCGGTACCAGGATAAGATTTCTTATGAAATCCATTATGAAAAGGAAGACGTAAAAAAATGCCTGATTCCAAGGCTCCTCATTCAGCCGCTGGTGGAAAATGCAGTTTCCCATGGTCTGGAACCGAAGAACGGAGATGGAAAGATCCTGGTAGAGATTGGAGAGAAGGAAGGGTGCCTTCATATTGTGGTGGAGGACAACGGCGTGGGCTTTGATACAACGGCGCTGGAAAAAGAGCAGCCAGATGCCGGGGCGGCTTTGGGCGAAATCGAGCATACCCATATGGGGCTTGCCAATACAAAACGTCTGATACAGATTCTGTATGGAGAGGAATATGGAATGAAAATAACAGGAAAAAAAGGCGAGGGTACCAGAGTTGAGGTAGTCCTGCCGGCAGAGAGGGGGAAGGAAGATGTGGAAGGTGATGGCCGCAGATGATGAGGCTTATATGCAGCAGGCGCTGGAAAAGCTGATCCCGTGGGAGCGGCTTGGGTGTACCCTGTGCCGGATCGCGCCTAACGGTCAGGAGCTGGTAGAGCAGATGGAGCTGGAACACCCGGATATTGTGATTACAGACATCCGGATGCCGGAACTGGACGGTCTTGGGGTATGTAAATATGTATTTGAAAAGTGTCCGGAAGTGCAGGTGATCATCTTAAGTGCGTATGCGGATTTTACTTATGCGCGCACGGCAATCCGCTATAATGCCTGTGAATATGTGCTGAAAACAGAGGTGCTGGAGGAGCTTCCCAAGGCGCTTGAAAAGGCTATGAAGGCGCTTGAAAAGCAGAAGAAGGAGATTCAGAGTCAGGTTTTTAAGGGGGAGGATGCTGGAGATTTTGACAGTCTTTATCGCCGTATGGTGCGGTTTGTGGAAGAAAATTACTGCAAAAGGATTACCCTGGATGATATGGCGGAGGCTCTTCACGCCAATCGAAGCTACTTAAGCCGTCTTTACAAAAACACCAGAGGGGTGAATCTTTTTGACGATATTCTTCGCATGCGAATTGAAAAAGCCAAAGACTACATGCGCACAACGGAAATGAAAATTTATGAGATTTCGGAAGCTGTGGGTTTTGAGGATACGGGATATTTTTCCAGAGTATTTAAGAAATATACCGGGATGTCTCCGAAGGAGTTCAGAGGTGGAAAACGTGATGAAAACATGCAGGAATAGGATTTGGGCTGCAGCGTTTGTTCTGGGGCTGACAATGACTTTTTCGGCCTGCGAAAAGCCAGGAAGAGATCAGGTGGAGCTTACGGTAATCCACGGCTGGGGCTCGACGGAGGACGACCATGCGACAATGCGGGATATTTATGAGAGCTTTCAGGAGGAGAATCCGGATATTCGGCTGCATCTGATGTCCATGCCAACGACGGATGAGGTGATGCGCAAGGTAGAGGACATGATGATGGTGGGAAAGCTTCCGGACGTTGTGTTTCTGGGCGGAGAGGGACGGGACTCCGTAAACCGCTATATGGTGGAGAATAACCTTGCTCTGGATCTGATGCCCTATGTAAAAGAAGATGAAGCGTTCAGAGAAAATCTGGCTCCGGCGAATCTTGCCTATTGGCAGACAGAAGATGGAAGTCTTTATACGGTGTCGGATGTGCTTTTGCTCAGCGGCGGCTACTGGTATAACAAGGATATTTTTCAGAAGGTGGGAGTCGAGGAGCCGCCAAAAACATGGGAAGAGTTCCATGAGGTCTGTGCAAAAATCAATACATGGGCAAAGCAGGAGAATAACGGGGTACAGATTCTGAAGGTGCGGGCGGAAGGGTATCTTTACCTTGCGGATTATCTGATGTATCAAAACGGCGGGCTGACCCGGGAAGCGGTGGAGAATCACCAGATTGCGGTAAGAGAGCGGGAGACGATGCGGCTTCTGGAGCAGCTTGAGGAGGTTTATGCCTATTCTCGGGTGGATTCCCAGCGATACAGCTATCGGGACGAAACAAGCCTGTTTAATGAGGGGAAGCTTGCCATGTTTATCAACGGCGTGTGGGGAGCTCCGATGATCGAAAAGGGAATCAATGCCGGTTATGCGCTGTTCCCCTCGGACAATGGAAAAAGCGTTGCCTGTGAATCCGCCTGCCTTGGATATGTGGTGGGCAATCACCAGGAGGAAGCCCGCCGGGAGGCAGGGGTACGGTTCCTGAAATATATGATGAGTGATGCTGTGCAGGAGCGGATCCTTCTGGAAACAGAGCAGGTGCCGGCCAATCCGTCAATTTCGCCGGAGAATTACGCGCAGGTGTCCGGGCGGTTTGCGGATGCAGTGGGCGTCGTGCGTTCCTCGGATATCAAAATCGAGACGCCGGATAATCTTTGGGAAAATACAAAAATGGAAGTTTTTGAGAATCATATTCTGGATGTGCTTTCCGGCGAAATGAACCGGCAGACCTTTATTGATCTTTTGAAGTAATGTGCAGTTTTGACAAAACATGACAATATAATACAGAAGAGTTATTCAAAGTGTAAATATAATCCATGTTTAGGTCAACGGATTTCATTCATTCTGACAGACTTTTGCCGTACAATGGAATCACTGAAACGCAGTGAATAAAAAGCAAAAGGAGAAAGAAAAATGAAGAAAAGATGGATTAGTGCATTTATGACAGCAGTGCTGGGTGTGACCATGTTGGCAGGCGTGAGCGTAAGCGCAGCAGAGGAAGAGGTTCTGGAATTTTACCACGGCTATTACCATGACGAGAGCGAGTGGCCGGCAGCCAAGGTAATGCGTGACCTTTATGACGAGTTTGCCGCCGCTCATGCAGACGGAGATGTGACCTTTAAGCCGATTGCAGTAGAGAACAGGGATGAAATTGTCAGCGCGCAGGTAGCCGGCGGAAGCTTTCCGGATTTGGTAGACTGCGGTACAGCAGTTCCCCAGGCAGCAATCAGTCAGGAACTGGTTTTGGATTTAAAACCGTATATTGACGAAAATAATCTTCAGGATGCAGTTGGCCTTAATTATACACAGAATGATATAGACGGAAAGATTTATAGTGTTCACGATCAGATTGAGAGCCGCGGTATCTGGTACAACGCAAAACTTCTGGAAGCCGCAGGTGTGGCAGCAGAAGACCTGGCAACCTGGGATGGATTTACAAAGGCAATGGAAAGCATCCGGGGACTGGATGACGGTTCCTACGGATACATTGCAGGACAGGGATCCATGTTTATGATGAATGCCATTCTTGCATCTACAGAAGAAGGCAAGGCTATTCTGGAAGCGGAATTTACACCGGAAACCGTGGAATCCCCGGTATTTGCAGAGGCATTTAAGACGGTGGCAGCTCTTGATCAGGCAAACGGCTCCGAGCATACCACGGAGGATAACGGAAACATGATGGACGACTTCAACAAAAATGGAAAGGCGGGAGTTCTTTTTAACGGCGTGTGGAATGCAAGCGGCATCGGAGAGGATTTGGCAGATGTGATTGAACCGGCTGTTTTCCCGGGCAATGTAGCTATTGCTACAGCAGGTGCAGGGCTTACCGTGTCCAGCGGCATGAGCGAAGCGAAGACGCAGCTGGCTCTTGAGTTTATCGAATACATGACCAGCGAAGAAGTACAGTCCAAAATCTTTACCGGCGTACAGGCAAATCCCTGCAATACTACCGTGGATTTGAACAAGCTGGCAGAAGAGGGCGGCGATGCCATTACCATGAAGCTTGCAGAGGCATGCGCACAGGTAAACGATGCGGAAACCATTGTGAAGGATATGAAGTATGACTGGGGCGCAGACGTGGGTACTGCTATTATCAATGCTCTCATGGAGTGCGCAGTATCCGATGCAGACATTGACGCACGATTCGAGCAGCTTCAGAAAGAGCTGATTGCGCTGGTTGCCTGATAAAAAAGTGCGTAAATTTTTGAAACAGAATACACCTCAAAGGGCTGCTGCTGTGTGCAGCAGCCCTTTTTACGCAAAAAAGGAGGCATCTGATGAAAAAAAATAAGCTGAGCTGGAAGAGAAAAGGGTTTATCCTGGCTTTTCTGGCACCCACGATTGTGGCATTCTGCCTGTTTTACCTGTATCCTATAGTGACGGTGTTTTTAACCTCGTTCTGCAAGTGGGATTATACGAACATTACATCTCCGGAATTTTTTGGCTGGAAGGAGATGTGGAGCAATTACAAATACATTTTTGAAATCTATCCTTATTTCTGGGAAGCGCTTCGCAATTCCAGTCTTTGGGCAATTCTGGGCGTTGTGTTCCAGATTCCTCTGGCTACGTTGATTGCCCTGGCTTTTTCCAGAAAAAAGAAAGGTGTTAAGCTGATACGGAATATTTATATCATTCCCTGTATGATTTCCTCGGCGGCCATCGGTATGATTTTCCTTCAGCTGTACAGCCCGCTGTACGGCATTGTGAACCCGGTGATCCGCCTGTTTGACAAGAATTTTACAGACAATATTCTGCTTCTCAACGGGCCGGCCTTCTGGGCAATGACGGCTTCCTACATATTTTTTACAGGAACCACAACCCTTATGATTTTGGGAAATATCATGGCTGTACCTGAAAGCGTCAGAGAGGCGGCGATGCTTGACGGTGCCAGCGGACTGAAACAGGATTGGTACATTACTCTTCCTATGATCAAAGGTACTTTGAAGACGGTTTCTATCTTGGCGGCCACCTCTGGTTTCCTTCTCTACAATGAGGTATTTTTCCTCACAAAGGGTGCGGCGGGAACCTACAGTATCAGCTATGTGATCCGTGAGCTGGCGATCACCAGTCCAAGAACCCAGTTTGGGCGTGCCAATACGGTGGCGGTGATTCAGATTTTGGCCGGAATGGTGATCATTGTGGCGATAAATCTTCTGTACAGCATTTCCTTTAAAAGAAAGAGAGGTGACAAGGCATGAGCAGAGCAAATGCGGTATCGGATAAAAAAGCAATGAAACGCAGCCCGTTCAATGTTACCAATGTGGTTACCTGGATTTGTCTGATCTGGGCGCTTCTGGTGGCAATTGTGCCGCTGGTGTGGCTGGTGCTGTCCAGTTTTAAGAAAGATCCTCTGGCAAGGCCGGGCTTTCAGCTTCCGGAGTTCATCTGCCTGGACGGTTATATTTCCACCTTCCGGGATCTGCATGTGATGCGTTACTTCGGCAACAGTATGTTTGTGGCTATCGTTTCCGTGGGTCTGAGTATTCTCATGATCTCCATGTCTGCCTATGTCATTGCGCGCATGGATTTTAAGGGGAAAAAGCTGGTGAGCGTGCTTTTGTATTCTACCATGTTTATTCCGCCCACAGCCCTGACCTATCCGGTATACAATCTGGTGAACCGTCTGGGAATCTACAATACAAGAGGCGCGTTGATTTTGATTTACGCCTGCAGCGGTATTGCCATCAGTTTTTTTGTGATAAAAAATTATTATGACAATATTCCCAGGGATTTGGAGGAGGCTGCCCGCATTGACGGCTGCGGTTATGCTCAGACCTGGTGGAAGGTGATTTTTCCCATTGCGCGGCCAGGTATCATGACGGCGGCAGTACTGGCCTTTCTTACCAACTGGAATGAATATTACTGGGCGTCCCTGGTGGTGATCGACAGAGAGAAGCTGACGGTACCGGCTCTTCTTTCCACCTTTACCACGGCTTTTCGGACCAACTATAACGGTCTGTTTTCCGCCATGGTGATCATCATTCTGCCGCCGGTGATTTTGTACTGTGTGTTTAACAAATTTTTTGTGGAAGCGCTTTCCGGCGGGGCAGTAAAAGGATAAGGAGGCTATGCAATACAATGAAAACAGTGACAGCAATTCTTCTGGGAGCAGGGCAGCGTGGTGTGGATGCCTGCGCTGCCTATGCCAAAAAATATCCCAATGAGCTGAAAATCGTGGGCGTGGCGGAACCGAGGCAGGAGCGGCGAAAGGCGTTTGCCCGGGCGCATGAAATCTGTGAAGAAAACAGCGTATCCTCCTGGGAGGAACTACTGAACCGTCCAAAGATGGCGGACTGTGTGTTTATCTGTACCCAGGACAAAATGCACTATGAACCACTGAAACAGGCGGCCAGGCTGGGATATCACATTCTCTGCGAAAAACCGGTCAGTCCGGACAAAGATGAGCTCCTTGCAATCCGTTCTCTGGCAGAACAGTATGACGGGGTGATCAGTGTGGCTCATGTGCTTCGTTATTCCCCGTTTTTTACAAAGATAAAAGAGCTTTTGGATGCAGGAAAAATCGGCAGGCTTCTTAACATTCAGCATATGGAAGCCGTTGGATACTGGCATATGGCGCACAGCTTTGTGCGGGGAAACTGGAGAGACAGCCATGAGACAAGTCCGATGATCCTGGCAAAATGCTGCCATGATTTTGATATTCTTTTGTTTTTGGCGGGAATGGCAGTACAGCGCGTATCCAGCTTTGGCAGTCTGACCTTGTTCAAAGAGGAAAACGCCCCGGCAGATGCGCCCATGCGTTGTCTGGACGGGTGTTCTCACAGAGATGAATGTCCATTCTATGCGCCGCGGTTTTATCTGGAGCACCCAAAGGCAGTTTCGGACGGCTTTCGACGCGTTCTGTCCCTGGATGAGACGCAGGAAGCGGTTTTGGAAGCGCTCAAGGAAAGTCCCTATGGGCGGTGTGTATATCACTGTGATAATGATGTTGTGGATCATCAGGTTGTGAATCTCGAGTTTGAAGGCGGTCTTACGGCAAGTCTGACCATGTGCGCTTTTACAGACAGATGTGAGCGCGTGATTTCCCTTCATGGAAGTCACGGGGAAATCCGGGGCTGGATGGAGGATAACCGCATTGAGGTGGTGGATTTTGCCACGGAGAACCGGGAGGTCATTTACGTTCATGCACCGAAAACAGGGCATGGGGGAAGCGACATGGCTATGATGAAACGGTTTGTGCAGATGGCAGCAGGAGAGAAGCACGAAAAGAATATCAGCAGCGCCGTGGAGGCAGTGGACAGTCATCTCATTGCCCTGGCAGCGGAAAAAAGCCGGAAAAGCGGCGGCTGTGTTGTTGAAATGCGTACATTTGGAGAGGAGTGAGGCAGTTGAATCAGGAAATCAGAGAACGAACGAAATGGTTTATGAACGACAGGTTCGGCATGTTCATCCACTGGGGACTTTATTCCATTCCCGCCTGCGGTGAGTGGGTCATGTCGGAACGGGAAATGACCGTGGAAGAGTACGAAAAATATTTTGATTTATTTGACCCTGTGGACTATAATCCGAGAGAGTGGGTGCGTCTGGCGAAGGAAGCGGGCATGAAGTATGCAGTGCTCACGGCGAAGCACCACGATGGATTTTGTCTGTTTGATTCCAAGCTGACAGACTACACGGCAGTGCATACAAAGGCGGGGCGGGACTTGGTACGGGAGTTTGTGGATGCCTGCCGGGAAGAGGGGCTGCGGGTCGGACTTTATTTTTCCATTATTGACTGGCATCATCCGGACTTTCCAAAATATGGGGACAGACAGCATCCCATGCGGAACAACGAGAGCTATAAGGATGAGAAAATAGATTTTGACCGTTACCTTGATTATATGCACGCGCAGGTAAAGGAGCTTGTGACAAACTACGGGAAGCTGGATCTGTTGTGGTTTGATTTTTCTTACGACGATATGTGTGGGGAAAAATGGCGGGCTTCCGAGCTTATCCGTATGGTGCGCAAATATCAGCCGGACGTGATTATAGACAATCGTCTGGAGGGGTCCGGGGAAGATCATGGCAGCATTGTGAGCGAAAACCCGCTTCCTTACAGCGGAGATTTTGCAAGTCCGGAGCAGATCATTCCTCCGGAAGGTGTGCGGGATGTAAATGGCGAAGCGGTTCCATGGGAGCTGTGCGCAACGATGAACAACCACTGGGGATTCTGTAATTTTGACTATCAGTACAAACCGGCGGATATGCTGGTGCGAAAGCTGGTGGAATGTGTCAGCAAGGGCGGCAATATGATTCTCAATGTCGGTCCGGACGCAAAAGGGAATATCCCGGAGCAAAGTGTGGAAATCTTAAAAGAAATCGGCCGCTGGATGAAGAAAAACGGCGAGAGCATTTATGGATGTGGCCCCTGCACGCTGCCCAAACCGGAATGGGGACGCTACACCCAGAAGGGGAACACCATTTACGCCCATGTGTATGAGGCGCCTTTGGGTGCGCTGCCTTTGTACGGGATAGGACCGGATGTGCTTGACAAGGTGTATTATGTGTCAGACGGCAGCGAAATGATGCGAGGGGAGGCATGGAATACAGCGCTTTATCAGGATGTGGCTTTTGTGTCTTTCGGAGATGATCCAGTCTTTACTTACCCCTTGCCGGACAAGCTGGATACGGTGCTGAAAATCTGTAGAAAGGACGTATCACGTCAGTGATGAAGCTATATCTGGAGCAGTTTTTTAAGGAATATGAATGGCCGGAGGAAGCCGGGAAAGCGGTGCTTGGATTCTGCGAAAAATTCTGGCAAAATAAGCGCCTCGGCAGACTTTTGGAAAAAGATATGGAAATCTACGGACAAAATGTGGAGGCGGACTGCACTGCCATGGGTACAGAACTTGTGGCAGAGGCCGAAAAAGAGGGGCTGAATCCCTGGGAAACATGGCAGCTGTTTTATTTGTGCCTGTCCAGACAGCTTCCGGTTCATTATCAGCAGCGTGGACTTTCCCAAAAAGTTTGCAGGGAGTCTCTTTTTGATTTGAAGTGGAAGGCGATGGAATGCCGAAAGGTTTACGGAGTCTGGGGAAACTTTACACAAGACTGGTTCGCAGGTTTTCTGCGCATGGAGCGTTTTACGCTGGGGCGTCTGCAGTTTGAGATTATGAAAGAGGCGCCGTCAGGATGTCCGAAAGAATGGAAAGCGCTTGGGAGGCCTTTTGTGAATGTGCACATTCCGGAAGCCGGGCCGCTGAAGCATGAAGCGTGCGAACAGGCTTATCGGCAGGCGGAAGAGTTTTGGGAAGAAAAGCTTCATCTCTCGAATCCGATATTTTTCTGCGATTCCTGGCTTTTGTTTCCGGGACACCGAAAGATGCTGCCGCCGGAATCCAATATCCGCCGTTTTCAGGACGATTATGCTCTCTATGAGACGTATGAGGATAAGGAAGGACATGATCTCTGGCGGATTTTTGGAAAGCTCTATGACGGGAATCCGGAAACGCTTCCTGAAAATACCTCTCTGCAGAAAGCTTATAAAAAATGGCTTCTGGAGGGACGGGTGCCCGGAGCAGGAAGAGGGATTTTGGGTAAAAAAAGAAGTCTGCGTGCAGACTTCTCCGCCTGCGGCGGGTCGCCTTAGCGACATTTTTCCTGTCCGCTGTAGTGTGATCCTGTGCGGAGCGCTTTTTGTATCATAGGAATATTACGGAGTAATTTCCTATGATACAAAAAACAGCGTCATTGTACGGAATGTGTTCTGTACAATGGCGCTGTCTTTACGTTCGGAAAATTCGGTTTCGGCCTGTTTGGCTGTCAATTATTGATAAATTTTCTTTTTCTCGAATTTCGGCTCGCAGGTAAGCTCCACGCCAAGCTTGCGGAAGCTTAAGATATCCGTTTCGGACAGCATGACGGAGGTATGGACCTGACAGCCCTTCAGCTTGGGAAGCTGATCCAGGGCGAGGCGTGCATCCTTGTCCTCCGCGGCGCTGATGGACAGGGCAATGAGTGTCTCGTCAATGTGAAGCCGCGGGTTTTTGCTTCCCAGGTAGCGGGTTTTTAACTCCTGGATCGGGCGCAGCGCATTGGGAGAAATCAGATGCTGCTGTGCATCAATGCCCCCTGCCAGTTCTTTTAGCGCATTGAGGATCAAAGCGGAGGAAGCGCCGAGAAGGTCCGTGGTTCTTCCGGTGATGATACGTCCGTCGGGAAGCTCCATAGCTGCCGCGGGCGCTCCGGTTTCTTCTTCCCGCGCAAGGCTTGCGGGAACGACCCTGCGATCCTCCAGAGAAGCGTGCGCCTGCTGGAGAAGAAGTTCAATTTTATATACCTCTTCCTCGGTGCCGCATCCTTGAACCAAGGCATTCTTGCTCTTATAATAGCGTCGGATGATCTCCTGGCGGGACGCCTCCTGGCAGGCTTCATCGTCAATGATGCAGTTACCTACCATGTTGACCCCCATGTCTGTTGGAGATTTATAGGGGCACTCGCCGATAATCTTTTCAAACATAGTCTGAAGCACCGGGAAGATTTCTACGTCTCGGTTATAGTTTACCGTTGTCACACCATAGGCTTCCAGGTGGAACGGGTCGATCATGTTGACATCGTTTAAGTCTGCGGTGGCTGCCTCGTAGGCCAGGTTCACGGGATGTTTCAGAGGGATATTCCAGATGGGGAATGTCTCGAATTTTGCGTAACCGGCGCTGACTCCACGTTTGTATTCATGATAGAGCTGAGAAAGGCAGGTGGCCATTTTCCCGCTGCCTGGTCCTGGCGCGGTGACGACAACCAGGGGACGGGTGGTTTCGATGTAATCGTTTTTGCCGTAGCCCTCGTCACTGACAATGAGGGCGGTATTGCTGGGATAGCCTGGAATGGTGTAATGTACGTATACACGAATACCGAGAGATTCCAAGCGTTTGCGGAAAAGATCTGCGCTTTCCTGACCGGAATACTGGGTGATGCAGACACTTCCCACGTAAAGATCACACTCTTTGAAGGACTCCATGAGACGCAGAACATCTTCATCGTAGGTGATTCCCAAATCTCCCCGAACTTTATTTTTGTCAATGTCCGTGGCGCTGATGACGATGACGATCTCAGCCTGGTCGGAAAGCTGCATGAGCATACGGAGCTTGCTGTCCGGCTCAAAGCCCGGCAGAACCCTGGAAGCATGAAAATCGTCAAAAAGCTTGCCGCCGAATTCGAGGTACAGCTTGTTGTCAAACTGACTGATGCGCTGGCGGATGTGTTCAGACTGTAATTTCAGGTATTTCTCGTTGTCAAATCCCAGTTTCATTTCTTTTGTTCCCTTCCCTCAGATTTTTTGATGGCTTTTCTGGGTCATCTGGATCCAGAAAAAACTATGTCACTAGTATACTACAAATTTTCCGGTTTGGCACAGCTTTTTTTGTTTTGGCGCGCTCTTTTTTGTAGGACAGCGAAAAAACACGGGAATTTCACAATATCCCTGTTGATTTATATACACATTATCTTTATAATAAAAAGAGTATGCGCGGATATGCGTAAGGAGGAAAAACATGGACAATATGGACAAAAATCCCCAGGGAAATCGTCCGGACAATGGGGAGCCGAAGAAGCCCGGCTCCGGAAAAAACCGACAGTCGATTTTTGCATTTTTGATATGCCTCCTTGTCACCATGGTCTGCTTCAGCTTATTTACGAATATGCTGCAGGACAATTCCAGCGAGATCACTTACGATAAATTTATCGAGATGGTGGACAAGGACCAGATACGGGAGGTCACACTGCAGTCGGGAACTCTGACGATTGTGCCGAAGAGCCAGGATGCTCTGTTTGAAGGCAAAAAATATTACACCAACCAGCTGGAGGACGAGAATGCGCTCACGGAGCGCCTGGAGGGAACGGGCATTGTGTTCCGCTCTGAGCCGCCGGATGCCATGGGCGAGTTTATCGCCATGCTTTTGAGCGTACTTTTGCCAACGGTTCTTTTGTTTGGAATGCTGATGTTCTTTATGCGCCGCATGAACAAGGGCGGAGGAGTCATGGGTGTCGGCAAAAACCGCGCCAGAACCTATGTGCAGAGAGACACCGGTATTACCTTTAAGAATGTGGCGGGTGAGGACGAAGCCAAGGAATCGCTCCAGGAGGTTGTGGATTTTCTCCACAATCCGGAAAAATACACCAAGATCGGAGCGAAGCTTCCCAAAGGCGCTCTTTTGGTGGGACCGCCTGGAACCGGCAAGACACTTCTGGCCAAGGCGGTGGCAGGAGAAGCGCATGTGCCGTTTTTCTCCCTGTCCGGTTCCGAGTTTGTGGAAATGTTTGTGGGCGTGGGCGCATCCCGTGTGCGGGATCTGTTTGAGGAAGCCAAGAAAAACGCCCCGTGTATCATTTTTATTGACGAGATTGACGCTATCGGCAAGAGCCGTGATTCCCATTACGGCGGCAACGACGAGAGAGAGCAGACGCTCAATCAGCTCCTGGCGGAGATGGATGGTTTCGACACCTCCAAGGGACTTCTGATCCTGGCGGCAACAAACCGTCCCGAGGTTCTGGATCCGGCGCTGCTGCGACCGGGACGTTTTGACCGGAGAGTGATCGTGGACCGGCCGGATCTGAAGGGCCGTGTGGAAATCCTTAAGGTACATGCCAAGGACGTGCTTCTTGACGACACCGTTGATTTTGAGGCAGTGGCGCTTGCCACCTCCGGCGCGGTGGGCTCCGACCTTGCGAATATGATCAACGAGGCGGCGATCCTGGCGGTAAAGAACGGCCGCAGGGCAGTTTCCCAGAAGGATTTGCTGGAATCCGTGGAGGTTGTCTTGGTGGGCAAGGAGAAGAAGGACCGCATCCTGAGCGTGCAGGAGCGCCGGATCGTCTCTTACCACGAGGTGGGACATGCGCTGGTAAGCGCACTGCAGAAAGATGCAGAGCCGGTGCAGAAGATTACGATCGTGCCGAGAACCATGGGCGCGCTGGGATATGTGATGCAGGTGCCGGAGGAAGAGAAATACCTCAATACCCAGAAGGAGCTGGAGGCGATGCTGGTGGGGGCGCTTGGCGGCCGTGCGGCGGAGGAGCTTGTTTTTGAGACCGTGACCACAGGGGCAGCCAATGATATCGAGCAGGCGACCAAGATTGCCAGAGCTATGATCACCCAGTACGGTATGTCCAAAAAATTCGGCCTGATGGGACTGGCAAGCCAGGAGAATCAGTATCTTGGGGGCCGTGCGGTATTGAACTGCGGTGATGACACGGCAACGGAGATCGACCATGAAGTGATGCAGCTGCTCCATGATTCCTACGAGGAAGCCAAGAGGCTTCTGGGCGAACACAGGGAAGCGCTGGACAAAATTTCAGAATATCTCATTCGGAAAGAAACCATTACCGGAAAAGAATTCATGAAGATTTTCCGCGCAGTGGAAAAGGGAATGGAGATTCCGGAGAATCTGGATGAGCTGGAGCCTTCAGAGGAATCCGGGGAGGAAGAGAAACAGGTACAGCAGGAAGTGCCGGCTTTGGAGACTCCGGAGGTACAGGAGCCTGCGGAGACCGCAGCAGCAACCGAACAGGAACAGCCTGCAGAAGAAGCAGAAGCTTCTGAGGAGGCTTAACAGGCAGAAGCCGGGAGCAATCCCGGTTTTTCTGCTCTTTAAGGAGTAAACGATGTTTCAGATTGAGGAAGAACTGAAAAAACTTCCGGCAAAGCCGGGAGTGTATATCATGCACGATGAGAAGGATGAGATCATCTATGTGGGAAAGGCCGTGAGCCTGAAAAACCGCGTGCGCCAGTATTTTCAGAGCAGCCGGAACAAGGGTGTGAAAATTGAGCAGATGGTGACGCACATTGCGCGGTTTGAATATATCATCACGGATTCCGAGCTCGAAGCCCTGGTACTGGAGTGTAATCTGATCAAGGAACACAGGCCGAAATACAATACCATGCTGAAAGACGACAAGAGCTATCCTTTTATCAAGGTTACGGTTCATGAGGCTTATCCGAGAGTGCTCTTTGCAAGGCGAATGAAAAAGGATAAGGCAAAGTATTTCGGACCCTACACCAGCGCCGGGGCGGTGAAGGACGTCATTGAGCTGGTCAGGAAGCTTTACCAGGTGCGTTCCTGCAGCCGGGTCCTGCCAAGGGACTGCAAAAAAGAACGCCCCTGCCTTTATTATCATATGAAACAGTGCAATGCCCCCTGCCAGGGAAACATTTCCCAGGAGGAGTACGCAAAAAATATTGATGAGGCGCTGCGCTTTTTAAACGGCGACTCTGGAAAAGTCATAGAGAAGCTGACCGAAAAAATGCAGGCGGCTTCGGAGGAAATGCGTTTTGAGGATGCTGCGGCCTGCCGGGATCTGATTCAGAGCATTCGCCGCATCGGGGAGCGTCAGAAGATTACCGGATACGGGCAGGAAGAGAGGGATATCATTGCGGTGTCCATGGATGACAGCCAGGATCTGCGGGAGCAGGATGCGGTGGTGCAGGTGTTCTTCGTGCGGGACGGAAAGCTCATCGGCCGGGATCATTTTTATCTTCGGGTGGCCCGGGGAGACAAAAAGGAGCAGGTGCTGTCAAGCTTCCTCAAACAGTTTTATGCGGGGACGCCCTTTATCCCAAAGGAGATCCTGCTGCAGAAAGAAATTGAGGACGCGGCGCTTATTGAGGAATGGCTCTCCGCCAGAAGAGGACAGCGGGTGCACATCACAGTGCCGAAAAAAGGGACAAAAGAGAAGCTGGTAGAGCTGGCGCAGGAGAATGCGCGCCAGGTTCTGGAAAAAGACAGAGAGCGCATCCGCCGGGAAGAAGGGCGTACCATCGGCGCTGTCCGCGAGGTGGAAGGCTGGCTGGGCCTCTCGGGACTTGTGCGCATGGAGGCTTATGATATTTCAAACATCAGCGGTTTTGAGTCCGTGGGTTCCATGATCGTGTACGAACGGGGCAAGCCCAAACGAAGCGATTACCGAAAATTCAGGATCAAGTGGGTGCAGGGACCGAACGATTACGCCAGCATGGAAGAGGTGCTCACGCGCCGCTTCACCCACGAGAGCAAAACGGAGTATGACAGCTTTTCCAGACTGCCGGATCTGATCCTCATGGATGGAGGCAAGGGACAGGTGCACATTGCTCTGCGCGTGCTGGAAAGGCTGAATCTTTCCATTCCCGTGTGCGGGATGGTAAAGGACGATCATCACCGTACCAGAGGGCTTTATTACAATGACCAGGAAATTCCGATAGATACTGCCAGCGAAGGCTTCCGGCTGATCACCAGGATACAGGACGAGGCGCATCGCTTTGCGATTGAATATCATCGTTCCCTCAGAAGCAAGGAGCAGATCCATTCTGTCCTGGATGATATTCCGGGAATCGGAGATACCCGGCGGAAAGCGCTGCTCCGCAAATTCAAATCTGTGGAAAATATCCGGGACGCTTCTTTGGAGGAGCTGGCGCAGACGGAGAGCATGAATGCGGGAAGTGCACGGCAGGTGTACGAGTTTTTTCATGGGGAAAACAAGAAAAAACCAAGTGAATTGTGAAGGGAGATATGATATACTATAAGCACTTAATGAGTGCGGGCAGAAGGAGAAGCACGAATTCAGTGATCACGGTGTTACCCCAAACTGCACTTAGTTTAGACAGAACCGAAAAAAAGGAGACAGATACATGAAAGGTGTACAGTTGACAAAGATGGCGCAGGAGCTGGAGCTGACAAACCTGACGCCAGAGATTGACTTATCGGAAATCTGGATCAAAACAGCGGAAATCAACCGTCCGGCCCTGCAGCTGACAGGATACCTGGAGCATTTTGCAAACGAGCGGGTACAGATCATCGGTTATGTGGAATACACATATCTGATGCAGCTTGCAGACCAGGAGAGAATGTTCAAATTTGAACGTTTTATTTCCAGTCAGATTCCCTGTGTGATTTTCAGCACTATGACAAGACCGTCCCAGGATATGATTGAGATGGCAATCAAATATCAGGTTCCTATTTTTGTGACGGACCGGACCACCTCCAGTTTTATGGCGGAGATTATCCGCTGGCTGGGCGTGCAGCTTGCCCCCTGTATTTCTATCCACGGCGTGCTGGTGGATGTTTATGGCGAGGGCGTTCTGATTACCGGCGAGAGCGGGATCGGAAAGAGCGAGGCAGCGTTGGAGCTGATCAAGCGTGGACATCGTCTGGTGAGCGACGATGTGGTGGAACTCCGCAAGGTGAGCGATGTGACGCTGGTTGGTTCCGCACCGGATATCACCCGGCATTTTATCGAGCTTCGCGGCATCGGCATTATTGATGTAAAAACCCTGTTTGGCGTGGAGAGCGTGAAAAATACGCAGTCCGTGGATCTTGTCATCAAGCTGGAAGAGTGGGACAAGGATAAAGAATACGACCGTCTGGGACTCCATGAGGAGTATACGGAATATCTGGGAAATAAGATCGTATGCCATTCCCTGCCGATCCGTCCGGGGCGTAACCTTGCGATCATCGTAGAGTCGGCGGCAGTCAACCACAGACAGAAGAAAATGGGCTATAATGCAGCAGAAGAGCTGTACAAGCGTGTGCAGGCGAATATTGCCAGAAAGCATGGCGAACGTCAGGATTAAAAAGTACGGGAGAGGAGAAAAAATATGGGATTATATTGTTTTGGAATTGACGTTGGAGGAACCAGCATTAAGTGCGGTCTGTTTCTGACGGACGGAACCCTGGTGGAAAAATGGGAGATTCCCACAAGAACGGAGAACAGCGGATGTGAAATCCTTCCGGATGTGGCCAAAACCATCAAAGAGAAGATTGAGGAGAGAAACATCGAAAAATCTCACATTGACGGCGTTGGAATCGGCATTCCGGGGCCGGTAAACGAGCACGGTGAGGTTATGTGTGCAGTGAATCTTTACTGGGGCTTCAAGGCGGTTTCCCAGGAGCTGAGCGAGATGACCGGGCTTCCGGCCATGGCTGGAAATGATGCCAATGTGGCAGCATTGGGAGAAGCCTGGAAGGGCGCGGCTTCCGGTGCGTCCAACGTAGTCATGGTAACGCTTGGAACCGGTGTGGGCGGCGGAATCATTGTAAATGGAAAAATTGTTTCCGGAACCCATGGCGCCGGAGGAGAGGTGGGACATGCCCACATCAATGATGACGAAACAGAAAAGTGCAACTGCGGCAACAAGGGCTGTCTGGAGCAGGTGGCTTCCGCCACAGGGATTGTCCGCATAGCAAAAAAAATGCTGGCGGAATATGAGGGAGAGAGTATCCTCAAAAATGCCAGAAAATTAAGTGCGAAGATGGTGCTGGATGCCTTCAAGGAGGGCGATGAGGCTGCTGTGCAGATTGTGGAATATGTGTGCAAAGAGCTGGGAAGCGCACTGTCTGTCTTTGCGGCAGTGGTAGATCCGGAGACCATTGTTGTGGGCGGCGGCGTTTCCAAGGCCGGTCAGCCTCTCATTGACTGCATCCGCAAATATTATCAGGAATATGCCTTTGCGGCCTGCAAAACTACGCCGATCGTGCTGGCGAGACTTGGGAATGACGCCGGAATTTACGGCGCGGCGCGCATGGTGATCCGGGAGAACTGATTCCTTAAAAACGCCGCCGCCCACAACAATGGCGCCGGAGGAGAGGTGGG
>QFCE01002564.1_pt1 | contig 33319 bp, 27 predicted proteins | sample 5346091 | NCBI WGS metagenome assembly QFCE01 (sample SAMN09062252, study PRJNA434731) | Human gut metagenome, whole genome shotgun sequencing project. | isolation source: stool timepoint A chromium assembly | host: Homo sapiens | collected 2015 | reverse complement strand
ACGGGTTCGATTCGCCGGAGACGGCTTCGCACAAAGAAGGGGCCCGACGTTGAACTGCGCCCCGGTTCTTGGACAAGGAAAATAAAGGTGGCTATGCTGCTAAGGACTGGTTCCGGAATTCCTCCGGGGTCAGTCCTTTCAGTTTAACCTGCCTTCGCCTCGTGTTCCAGTGGACGATGTACGCCTCGAGCCTCTCCTTGAACTCCTCGAAGCTCTCGAAGCTCTGCCCGCGGAAGAACTCGTCCTTGATATGGCCGAAGACCTGCTCGGTCGCGCCGTTGTCGATGCAGTTGCCCTTTCTCGACATGCTCTGGACGATGCCCGCCTCCTCGAGCGTCTTGCAATAACCGTCGTGCTGGTACTGCCATCCCATGTCGGAGTGCATGACCGGGCTCGCGGCCTCCGGCATCTTCGCCAGCAGGCCTTCCAGCATCTCCTTTTGCTGCGCCATGTTCGCAGACCGCGATATGCTCCAGGACACGATCTCCTTGCTGCCGAAGTCGTACGCTGGGGCAAAGTAGGCCCTGCCCCACGGGGCCTTGAACTCGGTGACGTCCGTGCCGAGCTTCTGCCAGGGTTCGTCGGCTGAGAAGTCCCTGTCCAGGACGTTGTCGAACGCCCTGCCGACAACGCCTTTGAACGAGTTGTACCTGTGGTAGTCGCTCTCGCGCCGGATGCCGCAGCTGATGCCCATCTCGTGCATGATCTTCAGTGCGGTCTTGTCGGCTATCGCCACGTCCTCCTCGGCGCGCAGGGCCATGGCGACCTGCCTGTGTCCGCAGCCGTTGGCCGTGCGGGAGAACACCTCCGCCACCTTCTCCCATAGCTCCGGCCTCGTCGGCCTCGGCGGGTGCGAGCGGGCGCGGTAGTAAGTCGATCTCGGGAGCCCGGCGGCTGCCAACAGGTCGGAAAGAGCGTGGCCTTGCCCTGAAAGCATCTCGATCACTTGGGACTTCTCCCAGCTCGAGACTTCTCCGCCTCCAGGGCGCGGACTTTTTTTAAGTAGGCGTTCTCGGCTTCGAGCCTGCGCACGCGCGCCTCGAGCTCTTGCTCGCGCGTCTTGGGCGCGCTTTGAGCCGCAGATCCCTTCGGCCTGCCCTTGGGCTTGGGCCTGAGAGCGTCGGCCCCGCCTTCGCGGTAGAGCCGGCACCAGGAGTCGAGCGGGGTCCTCGACGCGATGCCGAAGGCGGCCATGGCCTCGGGCTTGCCCATCCCCTCGTCCACGACGGCCCGAGCTGCGGCGACCTTCGTCTCCCAAGCGTATCTCGTTTTCCGGCTACCCATGCAGAGCAGCACCTCGCTTCCGACCGACCTGTACGTCAGAAGCCATTTTTCCACGATGCTGGCCGACATGCAAAGCCTCGCGGCGACGATGTCCCTGCCGTACCCCTCGTCGAACAGCTCGACCGCTAGTTCGCGCATCTTCCTGTCATGCTTCGGCGGCATAAAGAAGCCTCCCATCTCTCGAACTTTACTTTCTTGTCCAAGAAATGGGAGGCAGTTCACGTCGGGCCCCTTCTTTCACGTGCGGGAACGAAGCTGCGGGCCGCTACAGGTTGTTCTCCTTCTTGATGTTGTAGGCCAAAAGCACGCAGACGAGGGGCAGGACGAGGCCGAAGAGGGCGCTGGCGATGTCGCCGCCGTCCGCGCTGCCGCCGAAGAAGGTGCCGAGCGCGCTCAGCACGGCGAACGCGAGCCCGATGATGGCCAGCGCGTAGAACGCGCCGATCTTGCGCGGGTCGTTGGCTCCGCGCAGGCCGAAGATGCCGATGGCCAGGTTGATGGCGCCTCCGAGGAGGATGACGAAGCCGGCGACGGCAGCCACGCCTCCGACGAGGGCGGCGCTTCCGGCGTCGCCGCTGCCCGCGCCCAGGATGCCGAGGGCTCCGCCGGTGACGATGCCGCCGATGCCGAGGAGCAGCGTGAGCGCCGCGAACACGATCATGATGATGGAGATGACCTTGAGGGCTTTCTGCGAGGTGGTCTTCTGCATGGCGTTCCCTTCTCTTTTCGGTACGTCGGAATAGGATACCCGACGGGAGGTGCGAGAACGTCTACAATACCGCACCAAAGCAGCCGCGCGGTCGCTTTTCGCCGTGCTTGCCGAGTCGGACGCGCGTTTTCGCAATTCATCGGGAATTTCGCAGCCCGTGCATCTATCCATGGGGTTTTTCCGTATCATAAGGACGTTTGCTCGATCGGCGTGAACGCGTGCGGCCGGCGCCGGGCGGGACTGTTTCCCTGACATCCATAAGGCAAGAGGTGGTTTTCGTTATGACGAAGAAGGTGCTGGTTACCGAGAGGCTGGCCGAGGCGGGTCTCGCAGTGCTCCGCGACAAGGGGTGCGAGGTCGACGTCAAGCTGAAGATGACGCCCGAGGAGCTGATCGAGACCGTTCCCGGCTACGATGCGCTCATCGTGCGCTCGGCCACGAAGGTCACGGCCGAGGTCGTCGAAGCCGCCGATCGCCTGCGCATCATCGGGCGCGCCGGCGTGGGCGTGGACAACGTGGACGTCGAAGCGGCCACCGAGCACGGCATCATCGTGTGCAACGCGCCCACGTCCAACATCGTGTCCGCCGCCGAGCACGCCATCGGCCTCATGCTTGCCTGCGCGCGCAAGGTTCCGCAGGCGAACGCGTCCATGCACGAGGGCGTCTGGGAGCGCGGGAAGTACACCGGCGTGGAGCTGTACGAGAAGACGCTCGCCATCTTCGGCCTCGGCCGCATCGGCGGCCTCGTGGCCGAGCGGGCACGCGCCTTCGGCATGAAACTGATCGGCTACGACCCGTACTGCAGCCCCGAGCGCGCCGAGCAGCTGGGCGTGACGCTGTACGACGACGTGGACGCCCTTGTGCCGTTGGCCGACTTCATCACCGTCCACCTTCCCAAGACGAAGGAGACCATCGGGATGTTCGGGCCCGACCAGTACGCGCGAATGAAGGACGGCGTGATCCTGGTGAACGCCGCGCGCGGCGGCATCTTCGACGAGAAGTCGCTCGCCGACTTCCTGGCCGCCGGCAAGATCGGCGCGGTCGGCATCGACGTGCACGAAAGCGAGCCCTGCACGGACAGCCCCCTGCGCGAGTTCGACAACGCCATCCTCACGCCGCATATCGCGGCGTCCACGCAGGAGGCGCAGCTGCGAGCCGGCGTGCAGACGGCCGAGTACGTGGCGGCGGGTCTCGAGGGATCCATCGTGCCCACGGCCTTGAACATGGCGCCCGTGCCGCCCGAGGTGATGGACGCGGTGGGACCGTACGTGCCCGCTTGCCAGATGATGGGCAGCATGCTCGCGCAGATCGACGGCGAGATCCCCCAGTTTCTGAAGCTGACGACGGCCGGTGCGCTGGCGCACGCCGACGCGTCCATCCTCGTTGCCGGCACGCTCAAGGGCATCCTGTCCTACCAGAGCACGGCCACGGTGACGCCGGTGAACGCCGACGCGGTGGCGAAGCGCCACGGCATCAAGGTGGAGACGCTTTCGTCGCCCGACGCCGGGGGCTACGCTTCCACCGTGTCGGTGGTGGCCGACGGCACCGAAGTGGCCTGCACGCTGGCGGGCGAAGCGCAGGCTGCGCGCCTCGTGTCGCTGTTCGGCTACCAGCTGGACATCGCTCCGGCCGGTCAGTCGCTCGTGTTCGAGTACGTGGACGCGCCGGGGCGCGTGGGCACCATCGGCACCATCCTGGGGGAGGCGGGCATCAACATCACCACTATGCAGATCGCCACGTTGCCCGGCGAGCAATGCGCGCTCGTGTACATGAACGTGGAGGGCGACGTCGACGACGACGTGCTGTCCAAGCTGCGCGCGGGGCTGGGCGACCTCAAAAACCTCTGGTACGTGAAGCTGTAGCGGCGGCGCGATGTTCGGCCCGCTCATCGTCATCTACCTGTTCTTGGCGGGCGCGGGCTGCGGCACGTTCGTCGCGGCCGTGTACCTGTCGCAGCGGGCGCGCTCGTCCGCTGCGCTGAGGCGCTCGCTCGGGCGGGTGGCCTTGCCGTCGCTCGTCGTCTCGTGCGGCATGGTCGCAGTGGGCGCCGCGTGCCTCATGCTGGACCTGGGGCGGCCCGAGCTCGCGCTCGACGTGTTGGCGAACCCGGCTGGCAGCGTGCTGTCGGTCGGGGCGTGGGCGCTCGTAGCGTTCATGGCCGCCGTGGCGGCGCTCCTCGCGTGCAACCTGCGCGTGCTCGGGCTCGGCCGCGGTGCCGTGCTGGCCGTGAAGGCCCTCGGCTGCGCGAGCGCGCTCGTGGTGATGGTGTACTCGGGGCTGTTCCTCTCCACCATCTGGACGCTGCCGCTTCTGGCGTCGCCGCTCGTGCCGGTGCTGTTCACCTGCTCGTCGCTGTCGTGCGGCGCGGCGGTGATGCTCGTGCTGCCGCTTCCGTGCGACGCCGATCCGCAGCCGTTGTTCGCGCGGCTCTCCCGCATCGACGGCGCGCTGCTGGCGCTCGAGGCCGTCGTGCTGACGGCCTTCATGGTTGCGGCGGCCGGTGACGTGCTGTCGAGCGCGGCCGCGCAGCGCCTGCTGACGGGCGATATGGCGCCCGCGTTCTGGGGCGCGCTCGCGGCGGTGGGCATCGCGGCCCCCTTCGCGCTGGAGGCGGCGCTGCGGCGTCCCGACGCGCGCGCCTGCGCCTGCATCGGCGTGCTGGTGCTGATAGGCGGCTTCTTCCTGCGGTACTGCCTGTGCACGGCCCCCTTCATGGACATCGCGTCGTACCTGTGAGACGAAGGGACGGGGTCGGTGTCCCGCTTCGATCGCAGAATGAGGCAACAACCTCGTCCCCTCGTCTCGCTCCCTCGTCTCGTCGTCTCGCCCTGTCGTCGTTTCGTGCTTGCGAATGCGCGATTCTCGCCGGCGATGCCGACGAAGCGCGCTAGAATATACACGGTTGTATTTGGCTAGAGATGTAGGAAAATCCGCGCCAGCCGACGACGGCGCGAGGAAGCTCGGGGCATGGAGAATTTCAGCATAGACGAACGCAGCGGCGTGCCCATCTGGGTGCAGCTTCGCAACCGCCTCGTCTACCTTATCCAGACCGGGCGCTACCAGCCCGGCGACCAGCTTCCCACCGTGCACGAGATGGCCGTCAACCTCAACATCAACTACAACACCGTGAACAAGGTGTACCGCAGCATGGAGACGTCGGGTCTCATCATGTCGAAGCGCGGGCGCGGAACCTTCGTCGCCGAGAATCCCGCGTTCGACGACGAGGACTCCCTGGAGTCAACCATCGATGCGATGATGGGCGATTTCATCCGCCAGTGCGAGGAGCTGGGCATGACGCGCGAAGAGATAGCGGGTCGCCTTCAGGACAAGATCTCCCGGATGGGATAGGAGCGAGCTATGGTCAAGTTCGGCAAACGCGGCAACGAGCGTGCGAACGACGTGCTGTCAGGCGGGGAGGAGAGCGTCTCCGGCAGGCGCAAGGCATCGCGCCGCGGTGCGGTGGTGCTGGCCGTGACGCTGTTCCTCGTTGCGTTCGCCCTCGTCCTGGCTGCGACGTTCCCCTTCCGCTCGGCGTTCACCGTGGCGCTCGCCGTGGTCGCCGGCCTGGCGCTGGCAGGCAGCGTGCACATCGCCTACGAATGGGAGCGTGCCGTGGTGCTGCGCTTCGGCCGGTTCCACCGCCTCGCCGGGCCGGGTCTGTACGTCACCGTCCCCGTGGTGGATTCGGTGACCATCGTCATCGACCAGCGCATCTCGTCCATCTCGTGTTCGGCCGAGCAGGTGCTCACGGCCGATCTCGTGCCGGTGGATCTCGACGCCGTCGTGTTCTGGATGGTGTGGGATCCGAAGAAGGCGTGCCTGGCCGTGGAAGACTACGAGCACTCGGCGTCGCTCGTGGCGCAGACGGCGCTGCGCGACGCCATCGGCCAGGTGGAGATCGCCGAACTGTCCATGCAGCGCGCGCATATCGATCGCCAGCTGAAGAAAAACATCGAGGAGAAAACCGAGCAGTGGGGCGTCACGATCATCGACGTGGAGATCCGCGACATCCGCATGCCCCAGGAGCTGCAGAACGCCATGAGCGCCGAGGCCCAGGCGCAGCAGGAGCGCAACGCCCGCGTCGTGCTGGCCGAGGTTGAGAAGGACATCTCCGACATGTTCATCGAGGCCGCGCACGCCTATCGCGAGGACGACCTGGCGCTGCAGCTGCGCATGATGAGCCTCGTGAACGAGAGCGTGAAGGAGGGCGGCAACATGGTGGTGGTGCCGAGCCCCTACGCCCAGGGCTTCACAGGCGACATAGCCTCCGCCCTCAAGGGGAAGAAGTAGCCCCTCCTGCGGCAAGCAAGGGCGCCATCCTCTCGGCAGTGCCCGTAAACGTACAAATGTTTCACGTGAAACATCAGGGCCGTCGGATGCGGGTCGCCGGCTTGCTGACAGCCCGCCTCTGCCCGCCGCAGGCGCCGCTGCTCTCCTGATCCGTATCTCGCCGATAGCCCGATCGGGCGTCTCCGCTTGTCCGACACCGTCGGCCGCTCGTTCGCGAACGGTTGGTTGCGGGATCGGAAAGGCCAGCTACGCGACGGCGGATTCTGCTATGGTGCGATAGGGGAGCGGACGCTTCCAATGACGGCGCGGCTGCGCTCGGTAAAACATTTTCCAAAAGGTAATATATGATAACTGACATGGGCATACGATGTCGACAAGGCGTTGCTCCCGCAAGGCGAAGGTCGCAAGGGCATCCCGCTCTCGCGACCTTCGCCGCGTTTTCCGCACCGTTCGCAGACGTCTAAATTATTCTTGAAATGAACATATTCAATTTCCTATTTAACTATATTACTATGAAAACAGTTAATTAGAGGTCGAGGAAACGGTCATGAGTCACTGAGAAAGGGGATGCAATGACCACAGACGAGATGAGCGTGACGCGTCGGGGTTTCGTCAAGGGAACCGCCGTCGCGGGCGCCGGCCTGGCGATGTTGGGCGCGGCGGGGGCGATGACCTCCGCTGACGGATGGCTGGTTCCGGCGCATGCCGAGACCGCCGAGGAGTACACGGCATTCACCTACCACCAGTCCCACTGCGGCGGCATGTGCCCGCTGGCGTGCACGGTGCGCGACGGGCGCATGGTGTCGGTTCAGCCGAACCACTGCTGCGACGACCGGTACGAAACCATCTGCGTGAAGGGCATTTCCGAGGTCCAGCACATCTACGGCGACCATCGCGTGCAGACCCCGCTTCGACGCACCGGAGAGCGCGGCGCGGGCGAGTTCGAGCCTATCTCGTGGGACGAAGCGCTCGACGAGGTGTGCGACAAGCTCAAGGAGCTCCAGGGCAAGTACGGAAACGATTGCGTGGTCATCTCGACGGGCGCCGAAGCGAACTTCCCGTGGCTGGCCGCCGTGCTGGGCGCGCAGGTGGATGCCAGCTCCGGCATCGACGTGGGCATCGGCAACGGTTTGGATCCTGCCATCGGTTTCGGCGGCGGCTACGCGATGGCCACCTGCGAGGCTCGCGACTGGGTGAATTCCAAGCTCGTGCTCAACGTGGGCAGCAACTTCCTGGAGTCCAGCCTGCCCAACGTGCGCCTGTTCTTCGAGGCGAAGGAAGCCGGCACCCGCATGGTGACGGTGGATCCCCACTTCTCCACGACGGCCGGCAAATCGGATCAGTGGGTGCCCATCACGCCGGGCACCGATGCCGCATTCTTCCTCGGCATGGCCAGCGTCATCCTCGACGAGCAGCTCTACGACGAGGACTTCGTGCTGAACCACACCTCGCTTCCGTTCCTCGTGGACGTCGCGACGGGCAAGCTCGTGCGCGACCACGCGGAGGATCCTGACGCCGAAGAGCCCGAGACCGGCGAGCAGAACCCCTTCTTCGTGTGGGACACGGCGACGAACGCGAAGGCGGTCTACGACGTCGCGGCCGTGAAGCCCGCTCTCGAGGGCACCTTCGACGTGGACGGCGCATCCTGCACCACGGTGTTCTCGCTCCTCAAGCAGAAGCAGGTCGAGTACACTCCCGAGTGGGCTGAAAGCGTAAGCGGCGTGCCCGCCGCCACCATCTGCCAACTTGCCCGCGAGTACGCCGAGGGTCCTGCCTGCCTGGCGCTGGGCTGGGGCGGCAACGACAAGATGGGCAACGCCGACATCGCCGGCCACGCTGCCGCAACGCTCGTGGCCCTCACGGGCAACGTGGGCAAGGTGGGCGCCGGCGTGGGCGTGTTCGTGGGCGGCAGCTACAACGGCCATGCGGGCACGCTGGGCGCCTGGGAGCTTCCCGAGGACATGACGGCCGGCACGCTGGAGATGCCGCTGTACGATGCCCGCGAGGGTAACGCCAAGGTGCGCGCCTGCATCTTCTGCGGCGATGTGCTCCAGCAGCACATCGGCAACATGAACAAGACCGCCGAGTTCGCGCGCGGCCTCGACTTCATCGTCACTATCGACCCGTACTTCACCGAGGGCGCGAAGTGGGCCGACGTCATCCTGCCCGCCACCACGCGCTTCGAGAACGACGCGGAGGTGGGGAGCGTGAAGATCGGCTACAGCAACATTGTGCTGCAGAACAAGATCATCGAGCCGTTGTTCGAGGCTCGCACCGACTTCTGGATCGGCAAGGAAATCGCCAAGCGTTTCGGCAAAGACCAGTACCTGCCCGCCACGTCCGAGGAATGGGTGGCGAAGGTGCTGTCCTCCTCTGAGGACCCGTACGTCTCCGCGCTCACCATCGACAAGATCAACGCTGCGAACGGCGTGTATCCCCTCGAGGGCATCGAGGAGCCGCGCCGAGAGTTCATGGACCGCGTGTTCGCCACCCCCTCCACGCGCATGGACGTCTACTACGACGCTCTTGTGGAATACGGTCAGGCGCTTCCCGCCTACGAGCCGCCGCTTGAGGCGCACGCCGGCAACAAGCTGGCCGAAACCTATCCGTTGCAGCTGGCGAACGTGCGCACGCGCTACCGCATCCACAACCAGTTCAACGATGCCAAGTGGATCCAGCAATTCGCCGAGCCGCGCATCGAGCTGAACCCCTCTGAAATGGAGAAGCGCGGCCTGGCCACAGGAGATGCAGTGGAAGTGTTCAACGACCGCGGCTCCTTCAAGTGCCGCGTGAAGGCCAACGAGTCCATCCGCCCCGGCAGTGCGCGCATGTTCGAGGGGCAGACGGCTGACTTCCTCATCGAAGGCAACGTCCAGAACGTCACGAACGACGGCTACGTCGAGCGAGGCTCCGAGCTCATGTGCGGCCCGGTCATCCCGTTCTCCGATACCCTCGTCGAGATCAAGAAAGCGTAGGTGAGCGATCATGACCAAGCTTGGCATCGCCATCAACCTTGAGCGTTGCGTCGGGTGCAACACCTGCGCGAACGCCTGCAAGATGCAGAACAACATACCCATGAACATGCTGTACATCCGCGTGGAGACCGACGGCGTGGACACCGCCGACGGCGCGCAGGGGACGTACCCCGACCTCAGCCGCACCTACATCCCCGTGGCGTGCCAGCACTGCGAGAACCCCGCCTGTCTGAAGGTGTGCCCCGTGGGCGCCACGTACAAAGACGATATGGGTCGCGTGGAAATCCACTACGACAAGTGCATCGGCTGCCGCATCTGCATGGCCGCTTGCCCCTACAACGCCCGCGTGTTCAACTGGAGCGAGCCCGAGCGCGATCCCAACTGGAACTACGGCGATAAGGACGTGCCGGTGCGCCCGAAGGGCGTGGCGGAGAAGTGCACGCTGTGCAAGGAGCGCACCGACCGCGGCGACATCCCCATGTGCGTGCGCGTGTGCCCGGGCCGCGCCCGCGTGTACGGCGACTTGGACGATCCCGAGTCCGAGATCTCGAAGGTCGTGCGCGAGAACCATGCCTATCAGCTGCTCGAGGAGTTCGGCACCCGCCCGCAGCTCCGTTACTACAACGCGTAAGGGGGCCCAGATGGAAACGAAGCGAATCTCCCGTCCGGTCATGGTGGTTCTGGCCGTGATCGCCGCCGCGGGGGCGGCCGCCTGGATCTACCAGACCATGTTCGGTTTGGGCGTGACCGGCATGAACAACGGCACCTCCTGGGGCCTGTACATCGCCGCGTTCATGTTCTTCGTCGGCTTGTCCGCCGGCGGTTTGATCGTGGCCTCATCGGCATCGATCTTCCACGTCACCGAGTTCAAGAAGGTGGCGCTGCCGGCCGTGTGCGTGTCCACGGTGTGCATCTGCTGCGCGGGCCTGCTGGTCATCCTCGACCTCGGCGGCGTGGCGCGCATCTTCAACCTGATCATTTCCCCGAACTTCATCTCGCCTCTGTTCTGGGACATCTGCGTCATCTCGTGCTACCTGGTCATCAACCTGGTCTACCTGTACTTCATGACCTCGAAGAGGGCCGACAAGTCCAAGATCGCCATCGTGTCGCGCTTCGCCCTGCCCATCGCCATCCTCGTGCACACGGTGACGGCGTGGATCTTCGGCCTGCAGATCGCTCGCGAGGGCTGGCATTCGGCCATCATGGGCCCCTTGTTCGTGGCCTCGGCCATGGACTCCGGCCTGGCGCTTTTGCTCATCGCGCTGGCGTGGATGAACCGCCGCGGCATTTGGGAGACGTCGAAGAAGCTCATGGGCATGCTGGCGGGCCTTCTGGCCACCTGCATCGCGGTCGACGGCTACATGGTGGGCTGCGAGCTGCTGACCACGGGCTATCCCGGTTCCGAGGGCGGCTGGCACGTGCTGTCGCAGATGTTCTTCGGCGCCACGGCCCCGTACTTCTGGATCGAGATCATCGTGGGCGTGCTCATCCCGTTCACCATCCTCGTGTTCGCGAAGAACCGCCAGAAGACCGGCCTCATCGTGTTCTCCTCGGCGTGCGTGGTGGTGGGCGTGTTCTGCAAGCGCGTGTGGCTGCTGTTCAGCTCGTTCATCACGCCGAACACCTTCGGCGGCCCGGGTCTCATCGACGGCACGTCGGCCGCTACCTCCGGCATGGACGTGTGGGCGGCGACCAGCTGGTACGCGCCCTCCTGGGTGGAGTATGCGGTGCTTCTCGGCGTCATCGCGCTGGGCGCGCTGGCCTTCCTCATCCTCGTCGAGCGCTTCATCATGAAGGCGAAGCCGACCGACCTCATCGACGCCGACGCGGCTGCCCACGGCGTGGCCGACGCGAAAGCGAGCTCACCCTCCTGCTAGCGTGCGCGACCTCCTCTCCGAGCACGCTGCGGCATCACGGCCCGGCAAGCGATCCCCGCGCTTGCCGGGCCTTTTTCGCGCCAGGCATCTTCCCGTCGTTTTCCCGCTTTTGTTGGTGCGTTCGGGGCGAATTCCGAGAAGAGCGCTTGGGATATTTGCTATGATAGTCAAACTATATCGAGCCGAGAAGGAAGGAACACGCATATGACGCGCAAGATCAACATCTTCGATACGACGCTTCGCGACGGCGAGCAGTCGCCGGGCGCCTCCATGAACACCGAGGAGAAGCTGGTCGTGGCGCGTCAACTTCTCCGGCTCAACGTGGACGTCATCGAGGCGGGCTTCCCCATCTCGAGCCCCGGCGACTTCGAGTCCGTCCGCCGCATCGCGGAGCTCGCAGGCGACCAGGCAACGGTGTGCGGCCTCACGCGCGCGGTGGAGAAGGACATCGACGCCGCGGCCGACGCGCTCAAGTACGCCAAGCGTCCGCGCATCCATACCGGCATCGGCGTGAGCCCGAGCCACCTGCGCGACAAGCTGCGCATTACCGAGGACGAGTGCGTCGAGCGTGCGGTCAAGTGCGTGAAGTACGCCCGCAACTTCGTCGAGGACGTGCAGTTCTACGCCGAGGACGCGGGCCGCTCCGACTACGACTTCCTCGTGCGCGTCATCGAAGCCGTCATCAAGGCCGGCGCCACGGTGGTGAACATCCCCGACACCACGGGCTACTCGCTGCCCGAGGAGTTCGGCGCGCGCATCAAGTACCTCATGGACCATGTGGACGGCATCGAGAAGGCCACGGTGTCGGTGCACTGCCACAACGACCTCGGCATGGCCACCGCGCTGTCGCTGGCGGGCGTGAAGAACGGTGCAACCCAGGTGGAATGCACCATCAACGGCTTGGGCGAGCGCGCGGGCAACACGGCCATGGAGGAAGTGGTCATGGGCATCAAGATGCACGGCGACGAGCTGGACGCCTGCACCGAGATCAACACGCGCGAGTTCATTAAGGCGAGCCGCCTCGTGTCGTCCATCACCGGCATGAACGTGCAGGCCAACAAGGCCATCGTGGGCGCGAACGCCTTCGCGCACTCCTCCGGCATCCACCAGGACGGCGTGCTGAAGAAGCGCGACACCTACGAGATCATCGACCCGGCCGACGTGGGCGCGGGCACGAGCCAGATCGTGCTCACGGCGCGCTCGGGGCATGCGGCCTTGAAGCACCGTCTGGAGGAGCTGGGCTACGAGCTGGAGGGCGAGGCGCTCGACCAGGTGTACGAGGCGTTCCTCAACCTGGCCGACAAGAAGAAGGAAGTGTACGACGAGGACCTCGAGAGCCTCGTGAACGAGCGCGACCGCAACGAGAGCGCCCTCTACGCGCTTGAGGGCGTGCAGGTGAGCACGGGCTTCCCGCTGACCCCGACGGCCACGGTCACGCTGCGCAACGCGGCCGACCAGGTGGTCACGGCCTGCGAGTACGGCACGGGCCCGATCGACGCGGTGTACAAGGCCGTGAACAAGATCGTGCAGGTGGACAACGAGCTGACCGAGTTCTCGGTGCAGTCCGTCACGCGCGGCATCGACGCGCTGGGCGAGGTGACCATCCGCGTGACCGCGCCCGACGGCGGCGTGTACACGGGCCGCGGCGCGGACAACGACATCATCGTCTCGTCCACGAAGGCCTACCTCAACGCGCTGAACCGCCTGCTCAACGACAAGCAGGAGCATCGTCGCTAGCGCGCGAAGCGAACCGGCAGCGGCGGCCCGTCCTCGGACGGGCCGCCGTCGTTTCCGGAGGAGCTCGGTGCGAAGCGGCCTTCCATTGAGCTCGGCGCTTGAAAACGGCGTGCGAGCGTGCCTCGGTGCGCTCGATGCTCTCCATGAGGAAGGGGCCTGAACGCGCTGTAACGTTCCTTTCGGGTTGAAGCCATCGCAGCGTGGAAGAAGGCCTGCGGAAGCCGGATGCCGCTTCGCCCGTCTGCTGCCCGTGTTTAACAGGAAAGCCCTTAGCGGAGTCACAAAAGTCACCGCTGTGAAGAGGGATCCGGGCTCTGAAGCGCCCAGGGATGGCATTCGGCATCCTTCCGATCTTGCATGTCGCGCGTTTGCGCAGGTCAGTGATCGCGACGGCGGCGGTTTCCCTTGCATCGAGCTTCACAGCGGTGACTTTTGTGAGTCGGTGTCCGATTCCGCTGCTGAAACGACGTTGGGCTCGCTTGGCGGTGCTCGATTCCGCTGCTGAAGCGAGGTCAGGATCGCACGGCGGCGCGCAACGGCCGATCCGGCGGGTTGCGTCGGCGCCTGCCGAGACGATTGCCGGGGGAGGGCGGCCTTTGGGCTCGATTCCGCTCAGGTACGTTGCGGACCCTCGTTCGACGTTTTCTCGTCTCTACCGTTCGCTCCCTTCCGAATGCCGCTCGCGAACGTCCTCTGTTCCGTAATTGTTACCCATGGTGCACCAATCGAGGAAACAGTACCGTTCGTGTAAACAGTTGGCAACGAGGACGGCGGTTCGACGCGCAAGGGTGTATCTTCATGGCAACGGCCTTAGGGGCCGCGCAGCGGGCATGCGATGCGTCGCCCGCCGCCGGATGCGCGTTGGGAGACGGTGCGAAGGCGGGGGCGGGAAGCGGCATGCAACACTCATGCGAAAGGAAGTACCTATGAACAACCCTGCTCAGAAATCCTATCAGCTCTACATCGGCGGCGAATGGGTCGACGCGTCGGACGGCGGCACGCTCGACGTGTACTGCCCCGCCAACGGTGAACAGCTTTCCGTTATTGCCGATGCCACCAAGGAAGACGTCGACCGCGCGGTCGACGCTGCTTGGGAGGCGTTCGAAACCTGGAGCAAGACCACGAAGGCCGAGCGCGCTATTATCTTGAACAAGGTGGCCGACCTCATCGAAGAGAACGCCGAGAAGCTCGCTTTGTTGGAGTCGCTGGACAACGGCAAGCCCATTCGCGAGACGCGCGCCATCGACGTGGCGTACTCGGTCGATCATTTCCGTTACTTCGCCGGCGTGCTGCTGGCCGATACGGGAGAGGCCGACATGCTTCCGGGCAACATGATGTCGCTCGTGCTGCACGAGCCCATCGGCGTCGTCGGTCAGATCGTGCCGTGGAACTTCCCGTTCCTTATGGCGGCTTGGAAGCTGGCCCCCGTGCTGGCCGCCGGCGACTGCACGGTGTTCAAGCCCTCGTCCACGACCTCGCTTACGGTGCTCGAGCTGGCGAAGCTCACCGAGGGCGTCATCCCGGCCGGCGTGTTCAACGTGGTCACGGGCCGCGGCTCGAAGTCGGGTCAGTACATCCTCGACAACCCGAAGATCAGCAAGCTGGCCTTCACCGGTTCCACCGAAGTGGGCCGCGATGTCGCTCGCGCAGCGGCCGAGCGCCTTATCCCGGCCACGCTGGAGCTGGGCGGCAAGTCCGCCAACATCATCTTCCCCGACGCCAAGTGGGACATGATGCTGGACGGCATCCAGTTGGGCATCCTGTTCAACCAGGGCCAGGTATGCTGCGCCGGCAGCCGCATCTTCGTGCACGAGGACATCTACGACAAGTTCGTGCAGGACGCGTGCGAGGCGTTCGGCAAGGTGAAGGTTGGCCTGCCTTGGGAGGATGACACCCAGATGGGCAGCCAGATCGACCAAAACCAGATGAACAAGATTCTCGAGTACGTCGAGATCGCCAAGCAGGAGGGCGGCCGCGTTCTCTGCGGCGGGGAGCGTGCGACCGAGGGCGAGCTCGCCAAGGGCGCGTTCCTGAAGCCGACGCTCATCGAGGTGCCGAACAACTCCTGCCGCGTTGCCCAGGAAGAGATTTTCGGGCCCGTGGCCGTGGTCATCAAGTTCAAGGACGAGCAGGAGGTCATCGACCTGGCCAACGACTCGGTGTACGGTCTGGGCGGCGCTGTCTGGACCCGCGACATCAACCGCGCCTTCCGCGTTGCGCAGGGCGTCAAGACCGGGCGCATGTGGGTGAACACCTACAACCAGATTCCGTCCGGTGCGCCGTTCGGCGGCTACAAGGAGTCCGGCATCGGCCGCGAGACGCACAAGGTGATGCTCGAGCACTACACCCAGACGAAGAACATCATGATCAACCTGGGCGAAGAGCCGAGCGGCTTCTACCCGGCGAAGTAATGCGCATTCGATAGCTCTTACTGTATGCAGGCGGCCTTCGGGTCGCCTGCTTCACGTTCTGTCGTTTATTGCGTGTTCGGTCTACAGCATGCGTCTGAGTTGCTGCTCTTTGATCTCGTTCTCAAGCGATGAGTGAACGATATTGCAAAACGGCCCCACGCCTTCCATGATGTCGTGCTTCTTCGGATTGACCGTCTGGCCGATAAGATAGGACAAAAACGCTCCCGTGTAGAACTCGGCAAGGAAATCAACGCTCTCTTCCCTAAGGTGGCGGTTGCTTAAAATGAAACGCACGTCGTCTTTGAGGGCGGGCACGTAAAGCCGGTACAGGTAGTCTCGAAGGCTGTTCTGCCCGCTGTCGTGTAGCACTTTGGCGTAATAGCTCCTTCGGGCTTCGAAACAGTCGGCCAGCGTCTGAAAAAATCCTGCCTGATCAAGCGATCTCACGCCCTTCTTGTTGAACATATAGTAAGGATGCTGCGCGAGCGGGTCTTTCCCTGTTTCATCGTGTTCGTACACCAACAGGTTCTCGTCGAAGCGTTTACGGAGCAACATTCCTAAATCGCAACGGAATATCCAGGCGATGAGATGATTCTTGTCGACGAAATGATAGTAGAAGGTTTTGCGGTTCTTCCCCGAAGCGGCAACGATATCCGATACGGCTATCTTTTCGGGGGGCTCGTGCTCGGTAAGCGACACGAACGTTTCTGCGATGAGCGACATGGTGTTCATCGAGCCCATGACGACCTCCTTGTACTCTTGTTGAACATATAGTAAGGATGCTGCGCGAGCGGGTCTTTCCCTGTTTCATCGTGTTCGTACACCAACAGGTTCTCGTCGAAGCGTTTACGGAGCAACATTCCTAAATCGCAACGGAATATCCAGGCGATGAGATGATTCTTGTCGACGAAATGATAGTAGAAGGTTTTGCGGTTCTTCCCCGAAGCGGCAACGATATCCGATACGGCTATCTTTTCGGGGGGCTCGTGCTCGGTAAGCGACACGAACGTTTCTGCGATGAGCGACATGGTGTTCATCGAGCCCATGACGACCTCCTTGTACGTGGAGCGCGGTTCTTCCGGTAGGCTCTCTGCGGATTTCCTCGCCGGTTGCCTGTTGTTGATTATACGAGGTTTTTGGTGAAGTGTTAGACAGAAACGACGATATGTTGGTATGCGATGAGTCGTGTTGTACGGGCTTTCTCTATGAATTAGCCGCCTCCCCATAGATTCTCTCTATGTCTCTTCCCTTGTAACTGCAGTTTCCCTTCGCAAAGTCGGACGAAAACGGGTCGATGTCCGTTACGCGACTAAATATTGCAACAGATCGAAGTATTTGGGTATCCATGACGAGTGATGGCGAGCGTATGCTTGCAGCAGGATCCGTCGGGAACGAGTCGACGGTTCAAGAGGCGCCTATGAAACCCTTACGAGGAGGATACCATGGACTTTGCTATGACCGACGAGCAAGAGCTGCTCCTGGAAAGCGTTCGCGAGTTCTGCGATCGGTATTTCACCGAGGACGTCATCAAAGAGATGTACGAGACTGGCGACATGCCTGACGAGATCGCCGAGGCGTATCGCGATGCGGGCTTCGGTCTTATGGGCATCCCCGAGGAATACGGTGGAATTCCCTGCGACAAGGTCACGCTCGGCATGATGATCGAGGAGCTGTATCACTCCAGCGGGTGCAACCATATCCTGTATCAGAACTCCCTCACGGCGTTCGATATCGTCGAATTCGGCACGCCGGAGCAGATTCAAAAGTACATGGACGCGTACATGGAAACCGGATGGCCGCTGTGCTCGCTTTCCATCTCCGAGCCCGGTGCCGGCTCTGACAACCGCAACATGTCGTGCACGGCCAAAAAGCAGGATGACGGGACGTATCGTCTGAACGGGCAGAAGACGTGGGTGACCATGGGGGCCAAGCTTCCGTACACCATCGTCGTGGCCAAAGACGAAGATCCGTCACGAGAGAACGACAAGATGTCGCTGTGGATGATCGAGATGGATCGTCAGGGCGTTTCCACGGCTGGCCTGCATAAGATCGGCCAGCAGTGCATCCCGTTCTGCGAGGTGTATTTCGACGACGTGGTGCTGACGGAAGAGGATCGCGTCGGCACGCCGGGCGAGGGCTTTATGATGGTCATGAAGAATTTCGAGGTGGAGCGTGCTCTGCTGGTTGCCGAGCAGCTTGGCCTCGCTCAGGCCGCCATGGAAGACGCGGTGACGTACGCCAACCAGCGCATCGCCTTCAACAAGCCCATTGCCAATTTCCAGATGACGCAGGAGAAGCTCACTGAAATGGAGATCCGCCTGCAGAACACCCGCAATATGCTGTACAAAACGCTGTGGGAGCTCGACAACGACATTTCAGTGCAGCTCGACTCTGCCCTGTTGAAGCGTTACGGCTGCACGGAGTGCTTTAACGTCGCTGACATGGCGCTGTCTATCTTCGGCGGTATCGGCTATACGACCGAAGTGCGCGTTGGGCGCATCTGGGCTGATTGCCGTGGCAACCTGTTCGGTGGCGGTACGCCTGAAATCATGGCGTACATTGCCGGTCGTCAGGTGGCGAAGAAATACCGCGCATAAGCGCCATCCTCTGAATGTAGAACGAAAGGAAGGTAAGCATGAACATCGTGGTTTGCTGCAAGGTCGTTCCCGACGACCAGGATATCCAGGTTGCCGCCGACGGCACACTGGACTACTCGAAGGCCAAGCCGATCGTGTCCGCCTACGACCTGAACGCCATCGAGGCCGCCGCCCAGCTGGCTGACGGCGGGCGCGTGGTGGCGGTGACGGCGGGCCCTGCCGACATCGACGACTCCAAGCTGAAGAAGAACATCCTCGCCCGCGGCGTCGACGAGCTGTACATGACGGCCGACGACGCGTGCAAGGGCCTTGACGCGCATGCCGCTGCCGCCGCGCTGGCCGACCTGGTGGCGAAGGCGGGCGAGTACGACCTGATCCTGTGCGGCGACGGTTCCGCCGACGACTACGCGCAGCAGGTGGACGTGCAGCTGGCCGCGCGTCTGGGGCTGCCCTCCGTCAACGGCGCGACGAAGATCGAGGCGGGCTCCGGCTCGGTCACGGTCGAGCGCACGCTCGAGGACGTGGTGGAGGTCGTCGAGGCGCCGCTGCCGTGCGTCGTGTCGGTCGCTCCCGACATCGCGCTGCCCCGCATCCCCGGCATGAAGGACATCCTCGCCGCCGGCAAGAAGCCGATGGGCGTGGCCGGCGCCGACGGCGCCTACGAGAGCGCCCTCGAGGTCCTGTCCTGCAAGGCCCCCGAGCAGGCCGAGCGCAAGCTCGAGGTCATGGACGCCTCCGAGGACGGGGCGATCGAGAAGTTCGCGGCGGCCCTCAAAGCGGCCCTGTAGTCGAAAGGTGGAACCACAATGAAAGCACTCGTTATCGCTGAACGCGCGGATGCCGCTCGGGAGCTTTGCGCCGGCGCCCGCACCATGGCCGACGAGGTCGTGCTCGTCTCCTTCGGCGAGGCCCCCGAGGCCGTCGCCGATAAGATCGCCCGCATCTCCGTGCCGGAAGGGACCGTCCTCGACGACGCCGCCGACACCGTGATCTCGGTGTTCGACGCCGAGGCTCCGGCCGTGGTGCTCGTGGAGCCCACGCGCCACATGAAGACGATCGCCGGCAAGCTGGCCGCCCATGCGAACGCCTCCGTCATCACCGACGTCATGTCCTTCGAGAACGGCGCCGTCAGCCTGTACTTCGGCGGCGTGGCCGAGCGCGTGCAGAAGGCCGCAGGCGACGTGGCCATCTACACGGTGGGCGCGGGCGCATTCGAGGGTGCCGAGGCCTCCGGCGCGAACGCCGTCGAGGACGTCGCCTGGGTCGCCCCGGCGACGCCCGTGAAGCTGGTCTCCTCCAAGCCCATCGAGAAGAGCGGCGTGGACCTGAACAAGGCCGACGTCGTCGTGGCCGCCGGCCGCGGCTTCGCCGAGGAGTCCGAGCTCGACCTGGCGCGCGAGCTGTGCGACAAGCTGGGCGCAGGCCTTGCCTGCTCGCGTCCCCTCACCGAGGGCGTGAACTGGCTTCCCACCGAGCTGTACGTGGGCGTGTCCGGCCTCATGCTGTCCCCGAAGGCGTACGTCGCCTGCGGCATCTCCGGCCAGATGCAGCACATGGTGGGCTGCAACCGCGCGGGCACGATGTTCGCCATCAACAAGGACAAGAACGCTCCGGTGTTCAAGCAGTGCGACTACGGCATCGTGGGCGACGTCAAGGACGTCCTGCCGAAGCTGGTCGCGGCGCTGTAAGACCGTTAGACCCGCCCGGGAAGGGGTCGGCAACGCCCAGTCGCTCAGACAGTCCTCGCTTCGCTGCGGAACTCGCTTGGTGGGCGCCGCAGGCCCCTTCCCTTCTTCTGCGCCCTTCGACTCCGCGACATGGCGGCAGGGCGCCCTTACCGTGTTGATGAGAAAAGAGAGAGAGGAGAGGAACGTGTCTGAGACCGATTTCGACATCATCGTCGTGGGCTCGGGGTGCGCGGGCGCGGTGGCGGCCTACACGGCGGCCTCGGCGGGCAAGAGCGTGCTCGTGGTCGAGCGCGGCAACTTCGCCGGCGCGAAGAACATGACCGGCGGGCGCATCTACTCGCACAGCCTGAAGGAGGTGTTCCCGGACTTCGAGTCCGAGGCGCCGCTCGAGCGCAAGATCACCCACGAGCGCATCGCGCTCATGGACCCGGCCTCGCAGATGGCCGTCGACTTCACGAGCCCGGAGCTCGCAGAGGAGGGCAAGGACTCCTACAGCGTCCTGCGCGCGCCCTTCGACCAGTGGCTGGCCTCCAAGGCCGAGGACGCCGGCGCGGAGTACATCTGCGGCATCGCCGTGGAGGAGCTCATCCGCGACGGATCCGGCAAGGTGATCGGCGTGCGCGCCGGCGAGGACGAGATCACCGCGCAGGTGACGGTGCTCGCCGAGGGCGTGAACCCCATCCTGTCGGAGAAGTGCCTGGGCAACCCCCGCCCGAAGCCCTCGCAGATGGCCGTCGGCGTCAAGCAGGTGTTCGAGCTGCCCGCCTCCCAGATCGAGGACCGCTTCTTGGTCCCGCAAGGCGAGGGCGCCTCGATGTTGTTTGTCGGCGACTGCACGCACGGCAAGGTCGGCGGCGGCTTCCTGTACACGAACAAGGACTCCATCAGCCTGGGCCTCGTGGCCACGATCTCCACGGCCATGGACGCCTCCAACCCCCACCCCGTCTACCAGATGCTCGAGGACTTCAAGAACCATCCGGCGGTCGCGCCCATCATCCGCGGCGCGAAGGTGGTCGAGCACTCGGGCCACATGGTGCCCGAGGGCGGCTACAACATGATCCCGAAGTACGTGTTCGACGGCTGCCTGGTGGCCGGCGAGACGGCGGGCCTGTGCATGAACATGGGCTACCAGGTGCGCGGCATGGACTTCGCCGTGGCGTCGGGCCGCATGGCGGGCGAGGCGGCGGTCGAGGCCATCGACAAGGGCGACGTGAGCGAGGCGGGCCTGTCCTCCTACAGGACGAAGATGGAGGGCTCCTTCGTCATCCAGGACCTCAAGACCTTCTCCAAGTGGCCCCACGTCATGGAGGGCTGGGACCGCATGTTCACCGAGTACCCGGTCATGGTCAAGGACGTCTTCAACACCATGTTCAGCGTGGACGGAAAACCCCAGAAGCCGCTGATGAAGCGCATGATGCCCATCGTGAAGCAGCGCGGGCTGTTCAAGCTCGCCAAGGAAGTGAGAGGCGCGGTGAAGGCCCTATGAGCGGGATTTGCGACATCACGGTCAACGTCGACGAGTTCCTCGCCATCGACAAGTACGAGGTGGACGAGGAGAGCGCGCACATCGAGCTGGCCGACGACCCCGACATCGAGGAGTTCAAGAAGCTCGTGCGCGTGTGCCCGGCGGCGCTCTACAAGATCGACGAGAACGGGGCGACCAGCTTCGACTACGCCGGCTGCCTGGAGTGCGGCACCTGCCGCATAGCCTGCGGAGACACCATCGTGAAGAAGTGGGAGAACCCCCAGCCCACGATGGGCGTGGAGTACCGCTTCGGGTAAGGAACCGCACGCGCTCTGGACGGAGATCGCCTCAATCAGGGCGCTCCTGAGGGTTCCGGCGTTCAGCGTCGTCGGGGCCCTCAGGTAGGAATCGGCAAGATCGAGGAGTTGCAGTTTATGGAACGTTATCTTCGCGAGGGGTGCTTGAACCATCTCAGCGATCTGCGCGGATTCGATGCCGTGCGCAACGACGAGGTTCGCCCCGGGTTCGTGCGCAACGTGGTAACAGTGCCCGACGGTGCTTCAAATCTATACCGTTGCGCGCACGGGGGCTATCTCATGCAGCTCGTCGACGTGGCGGCGTGCATGGCGGCCTGGTCGCTGGGTAAGCGCGTGGTCACCCAGCAGGTCAGTCTTAATTTCACGCGCAGCGTGAAGCTGGGCGGCTCGATCCGTATAGAGGCTTCCGTCGTCCATGCCGGTGCGACCTCTGTGCTGGTGGAAACGTCCATCAAAGACGAGGATGGTCGCACGTGCCTGTTGTCGACCGCGCTTTTGCATGTGACGGGCACGATCGATCCTGGCGATCCTCTGCCTGAGCCTCTCCTTGGGCGCAATTCCGGTGTCGTGTAGTCGCATCCTCGGCGATGGTAATTCGATTCCATGCACCTCTTCTTTGCGTAGATGGCGAGACATTTACCCAATATGGGCTTTTTGATGGGCTTCTTTCGCTGCTTTTCTCTTGTTTCGTCGACGTGATTCAGCGCATAGGCTACACTCTGCCTGATGTGAACCATCATGGACAGCGAAAGGGGCCGCATCATGGATTTCGATCTCGCACCTGAATACGAGAAGCTTATTGCGACGGTGCGCGAATTCGGCGAGCAGCATTTTACATGTGAGGCTGTTCGCCAGTGGCAACACGATGCCGGTTTGCCCGACGAGGTGGTGCGTGATTTCGTGAACCTCGATTTCAATGGCTTCGGCGTTATTCATCGTCGCGACCATGTGACGTACGACACTATGGCGCAGACGCTTGTTCTGGAGGAGCTCGCCCGTGTTTCGGGGGCGGCTCTGCCGTTCCCGAACGACTTTCTGAACCTTCAAATCATGGAGGAGTTCGCCGGGTCCGGGCAGTTTGAGTTCGTTCGAACGGGGTACCAGACCGAAGGGCGGTTGGCGTTCGCCCTTGCTATATCCGAGCCCGAGGGCGGTTCGGACACCATGAGTATGCGCACGTCTGCTCGCACCATCGACGGACGGCTGGTTCTCAACGGAACGAAGACATTCGTGAACAACGGGGAGTACGCGCCTTATTTGCTCGTTGCGGCCATCGATCGGGATGCGTCGACGGGAAAGCATCCGGCGCTGTCGTTTTGGCTCGTTCCTCATGATCTGCCCGGTATCAAGGTGTATCCGGTTCAGAAGATTGGCCAATCCATACTGCCGTTTTCCACCGTCGTGTTCGAGAACGTCCGCTTGGACGAGCCGTACCGTTTGCACGGAAAGCAGGCCGGGTTTCCGCAGCTGTTCCATCTATTCGAGATCGGCAGGCTGTTCTCGTGCGCCACGGCGCTCGGTCTGGCGCAAGCCGCCATGGAGGATGCGGTAGCCTATGCGCGCACGCGCACGGCCTTCGGAACCCAGATCGCGAATTTCCAGCAGATCGAGCAGATGCTCACGGACATGGAGGTCAAGCTAGACAACATGCGCAACTCCGTGTACAAGAACGCGTGGAAACTCGACCGCGGTTGCGGTGACCGCCTGGGCGTGGTTTTGATGAAGCGTTACGTGCCCGAAGCCGCCACGGAGGTTGCGAGCGACGCGATGCAGATATTCGGAGGTCGCGGGTACACGCGAAACGAGCGCGTCTCGTCCATATGGCAGGACTGCCGAGGCTTCCAGATGGCCGAGGGGACCGACCAGATCATGGTGTACGTCGCGGCACCGCTCATCATGGAGAAGTACGCGTAGGGCGCGTTCGCGAAGTCGTTCTTGGCCCCTGCGTCGCAAAACCGAAAAAGAGCCCTGCCGATCACAAGACCCGAAGTCGGCGGGGCTCTTTTTCGTTCGGTCGTCTATCGACTCGCTCTGCACTCATGCAAAGTACGAATGTTTACCCATATAGGTCAAACTGTTGGTCCCATTTTCGTAACCAAGGTCTTATCTTGTGACTCAAGGGTTCGTTCTCAGTGCGTTCATTACCAGATCTCGTTCGGCTGTGTGCACCTGCTTATCGTGGACGTCGCGGAAAGCGATGGCGGGGTGCGGATAGCCGAGCGAACCAAGAAGGAGGATTTCCCTTGAGTACTGCAACGCAAAAGGCCAAGATGAGCTCACGGCATGTGCTGCTCATCATCACCGGCATCATGCTCACCTTCGGGTGCTCGGCGCTCACGTTTTCGACGTGGACGAACTTCCAGCCGGTCGTGTCGGAGGCCATGGGCATGGTTACCTCCACTGGCGCGATCGATACGGCTCCCTTCGCGCTCTACATCACCGTTCTGTATCTGACGATGACCGTGGTGTCCCCGATGGCGGGCAAGCTTATTCAGAAGATGGACATTCGCATCATACTGAGCGTGTCTGCCGCGTTGGTGGGCATCGCGTTCATCCTTATGAGCATTTACACCGAGATCTGGCAGTTCTACATCTCTGGCGTGCTTCTGGGCTTGGGCGAAATCTCCATCCTGTGGCTCGCTATCCCTACGCTCATGAACCGCTGGTTCAAGAAGAGCGCCGGTTTCTTCATCGGTATCTGCATGGCTATGACGGGCGTCGGTGGCGCTATCTGGAACTCGTTGTTCACCGCGCTGAACTCTAGCGGCACGTCGTATCAGACCATCTATCTGATTTGGGGAATCGTGGCGCTGGCTACTTCGCTTCCGTTCACCTTGTTCTGCATCCGCTCTACGCCCGAGGAAGTGGGCCTGCAGCCCTACGGCGCCGAGATCGCCGAGGACGGCACGGTAGAGAAGGCGAAGGGCCTGTCTGCTTCCAAAGCCATGAAGAGCCCCGTGTTCTACGCTGTGTTCATCTATGCGGGCATCATCAACTTCCTGACCATCATCGCGCCGCAGTTCCCGTCCTACATGCGCTCGCTGGGTGCGGCGGGCACTGTTGCCTACGACGTGGCCGTGGTCGGCGGCGTCATGTCCGTTGCCGTCATGGTCGCCCAGGCGATCTCCAAGGTGGCCATGGGCGGTTTCGCTGACAAGAATGCCAAGGTCACGATGATCACCGCGTTCGTCGCGGGCGTTGCGGGCATCTTGCTGGTGTGGCTGGGGGTTCAGTCCGAGATCGCTCTGTACGCCGGTGCCTGCATCTACGGCTTCTTCTTTGCCAGCGCCGTGGTGCTGTGCCCCATCGTGGTGCGCCAGGTGTTCGGCACTCGCGAATACTCCGAGATCTACTCTCGCGTGTCCGTGTTCGTCAACCTCATGGGCGCTTTCGGTGCCACTATCTGGGCGTTCCTCGGTTCGAATTTCGGTTACGACAGCGTGTTCATCGTCGGTATCGTCGGCCAGGTGGTCGTGCTGCTGTGCGGTCTGTACGCCTTCGGCAAGCAGAAGAGCGTCCAGGCTCAGTGGACCGAATAACGGTTCTTGCAATAGCGTGACTCAAGTGCTTCGATCCCGCCTGTCAACAGGCGGGATCGTTTTTTCGGTGATATAATACCGCCAAGGGGTTTTCTTGAATCATGGATACGGGGCCTACTACGGGGAGGTGCGTTTTCGTGTGCGATTTGCTAGGTAGAGCTGTCGGCCGACGAACGGAGCGCGCATGAACCTTTCTCAGCTGTATTACTTCGCCAAGCTGTCCGAGATGCAGCATTACGCGAACGCTGCCAAAGAGCTTTACATCACCCAGCCTTCGCTTTCTCACGCTATTAAATCGCTCGAGGCCGAATTGGGGGCTCCCTTGTTCGAGAGGGAAGGGCGTCGCATGAAGCTCACGCCGCTCGGTCGCGCTTTTGCCGAACACGTCAAGCGCGGCTTGCGCGAGATCGACAAAGGGGTGGCTCTGGCGCAGGAGTACAACGGCAAGTTGAGCGGTACGGTGAACATCGGCGCCATTTACACGGTGCAGGGCGATTATTTACCCATGTTGTTGCGCGACTACCATGCCCAATACGGGCAAACGGTGAAGTTCAACCTGTTTCAGGGGTTTTCGACGCCGTTGGTGGAGGCGCTCGAACGCGACGAATACGACGTGGCGTTCACGGCCAAGGTTCCCAACAAGCCCGATCTATGCTTCGAGCACGTGGTGTCCCATCAGCTGGTTGTCTTCGTTGCACCGTCGAATCCTATCGCTCATCTGAAAAGCGTCTCGCTGGGGGATTTGCGCGGGCGCTTGGTGTACACCTATCGCCGCGGAACGCCCATAGGCGAGAACGTCAACGACGCGTTGGAGGAGTTCGGCGTGTCGGCCGTGCAGGAATATGAGGATGAGATCTCGTTGGGGGGCATGGTTCAGGCCGATCCGCGCGCCGTTGGCTTGGCTACGCTGTCTATCGGCCTGAAGTCGTTCAGCGATATCGTTATCATTCCCATAGAGGACATCCCGCAGGATTTTCACCGCATCTATATGGTGTATAAACGCGATGCGTTCAGAAGCCGCGCTGTAGAGAGCTTCATCGAGTTCACGTCGGACTACGTGCCCCCTAAGGGCGCGATTCCCAGTACGGGGACATTCTCGTAAGGGGGAGGCGGACGATGAGGGACGTGAGGGGCGCGCCATTTTGATCGGACGTGCGGTGGGTTCCGTCTTGCATGTCCTCGACGCCTACGTAGAAGACGAACCCGCGTTTGCACATGAACGTGCATTCCAGGCAGACGTCCTTGTCGCAATACACGTACGCGTCCTCGTCGGCCAAGGCGAACAGCAAAGGAGAGCGCTTCTTCGGCAGGACGTACTTCAGCTGCGAACCGGTGAACGTCTTCAAAGCTATCCACTGAATGCGGAAGCGGTCGTCGCTGATGCGCCACGAGCATTCCACGGCGTTGCTGTTGAATCCCCCGAGGATGCGGTAATCGAACTCGATGCCCTCGGGCAGCGCATCGAGTTCCGTTAGCTCCATGCGCTCAAGCGCGCTCCCGCAGCATGTCGGGAGGGCCTGCATGTCGTGCGCATAGGGGGGCTCGGCCATCGGATTGCGCAGGCCGTCCGAAAACGATCCCGGGAGGCTGCCTGCGATTCCCTGAAGCACGCGCCCGCATTCGGGGCAGCGATAGAAGGGGAGGTCGTCGTCGGCGATGCGGGGCTTCCATGTGGCACGCGTGCGTGTGACGCTGTACTTTTGCTCGATCATCGTTCGTCCCTTTCAGGCTGCGTGCTTGCAAGCGAGCTGTCGCGTAGGGCGCGCTCGTTCGATAGCAGGCGTTCGGCGAGGATATCGGATAGCCAGTTGCGTTTGACTTTCCCGCTTTCGGTCATCGGGATGCGATCGACGTATTCGATGCGTTCTGGCCAAAGGCGTTTTTGCACGTTGCGGCCTTTTAGGAAGTCCGCAACGTCGGTCACGCTGGGACGCGCCTCGCCGGACGCGACGGCGAACAGGCAAATGCGCTCACCGAGTCGCGGATCGGGCATGCCGATGGTTGCATGGCTTCCGATGCCGGGACATCCGGTTACCGCTTCGTCCACTTCGGCGGCGCTGATGTTCTCACCGCCTCGGATGATGATCTCCTTGCGCCTGCCGTTGATTCGGATGCGTCCGCGATCGTCCATCGAGCACAGGTCGCCGCTTGCGAACCAGCCGTCCGAGCTGAGCGCTTCGTCGGTTGCTTCAGGATTGCCGAGGTAGCCCACGAACACGTTCGGTCCGCGCGAGAGCTCTTCGCCTTGCATGCCGGTCGGTACGTCGCGGCCCTGCTCGTCCACCACGCGCACTTCGATCCCTTTGAAGGGGCGTCCTGAGAACTTCCCGTTCCAGCCGAGCGCGTAGGCGGGCGGAACGTACACATGCGGGCAGCTTTCGGTGGACCCGTACACTTCACATAGTACGATGCCCTTCTCCCGTGCCCTGTGAACCATCGTTCCGGGGACGGGGGCTCCGCCGCACAGATAGAAGCGCAGCTTCGTCGGGCGCTTGCCCGTGCGCTCCATTGCTCCCAGCAAGTCGTAGATGAAAGGCGTGGCGCCCATGGACCAGGTGACACCTTCGACGTTCATGAGGTCGATCGCGCTTTCGGCGTCGAATTTTTCTTGCAGTACGGCTTTTCCTCCCAGCAGCAGGGGGGAAAGCAGGCCGTGGTTGAAGCCGGTGGCGTGATTGAGCGGCGCAGGCATGAACATGACATCGTCGGACGTGAGCTCCAGCTCTTCGGTGAACGCTCGTTCCGAGAACAGCAGGTTGTTGTGCGTGAGAAGGACGGCTTTCGGGTTGCCCGTCGTACCCGACGTAGCGAGGATGAGGGCGGCGTCGTCGGCTGTCGTGCGCTGAGGCTTCTCTTTGAGCGGCTCGTAGCTTTCCAGGATGCGCTCGACGAGGGGAAAGGTGGAGATGGCCGACCGGTCGCGATCGAATACAGCGACGCCTTTAAGCGAGGGGACGTCTGCTTCGACGGACTCGATCTGGGCGTCGAAACGGCATCCTCGCGAGAACGCCGGGCAGATGAACGCGGCGCTTTTCACCTGGTTGAGCACGTAGCGCAAGTCTCGTTCGTTGAATGCGCGCGACAGCGGGTGCATGACGGCCCCAGCCTTCAGGCATGCGACGTACACGATGCAGAACTCCGCCCATACGGGCATCTGGAAGCTGACCACGTCGCCCTCTTCGACGCCGACGTCCTTCAGCCAGGAAGCCAGGCGCGCCGCCGCGTCGTCCACGTAGGCGTAGGTGTAGCGGTTGCCGCGGTCGTCCACGACGTACTCGCGGTCGGCGCAGGCCCGGGCCTGCCGGTTCCAAACGTCGTAGAGCGTCTCTTCCGTCCAATACCCCTGCTGATAGTACAGCCGCTTGCGCTCTTCGTCGATCTTCAGGTTCGTTATCATTCCCGTCTCCTTGCGATTGCGCAGCCCGTCGTTCTCGGGTGGGCGCGCTCGCGCGCACCCGAGAACGAGCTGCGATGCGAGAAGGCCGGGCGCGCCTCGCAGCTCGTCCGGCCTTCTTGTCGGCCCCTTATGCGAAGATGGACGTGCTTCCGCGAACTTCGCCCGCCTCCACGGCGGCGGCGATCTGCTCGTCGGTGTAGCCGAGCTCCTTCATGATGTCGAAGGTCTGCTCGCCCATGTTCCCGTAGTTCTTGTACTCGGGCGCACCGGGCATGGAGTCGAAGTGGACGGGGCTCGTGGCCATGATACGGTCTCCCGAGGGGTAGGGGATCTTGACCAGCATGTCGTTGTCCCAGCAGTTCTGGTCCTCGTAGATGTCCGTCGGCGTGGCGGCGGGCTCGCAAGGCATGTCGTTGGCCTTGAACGTCTCGAGGATCTGGGCCTGCGTGTACTTCTTGAAGTTCGCGTCCAGCAGGTCGACGACCTGCTGGTTCAAAGACTTCTCGTTCACCTTGGCGCAGATGTTCGCCTCGGGATCGATGGCGAAGAACTCCTGCGGATCGATTTCGAGCGCCGTGCAGATCTTCTCGAAGTCGCGGTCGTACTCGGGGAGGCACACGCACACCCACTTGCCGTCCGCGCAGCAGTACATGTTGTTGAAGGGGTTGGGCACTTCGCGGCGGTTCTTGGGGTAGGCGTTGCCGTACTGCGCCGAGATGATGCCGGTGGACAGCGTGTACAGGCCGGCGTGCTGCAACGGCACGCTGACGCGGTCGCCCGTGCCCGTGGCGGTGCGGCCGTACAGGGCCGCGGCGATGCCGGCGGCGAGGAACAGGGAGACGCTGAAGTCGCCCAGCCCGTTGGTGGGGATGAGCGGGGCGTCGCCGCGGTTCACGGTGGTGCCGAACACGCCGCCGCGCGCCATGTAGCAGGTCACGTCGAATCCGGCGGCGTCCTTTTCGGGGCCCTTGTCGCCGTATCCGGTCACCTGGGCGTACACCAGCTTCGGGAACTTCTCGTGCAGCGTCTCGTAATCCAGCCCCATCTTGACGAGCGACTTGGTGCGGTTGCTGGTCAAGAAGACGTCGGCCTCGGCCAGAAGCTTCATCATGACGTCCATGCCCGTCTCGCTCTTCAAGTTGAGCGTCATGAACTTTTTGCCGAAGTTGGCGTAGTCGAACGCCAGGTTCTCGTCATCGGCCATGGGCATGTTGAACACGCCCGCCTGGCGACGCGCGGGATCTCCTCCGAACGACTCCACCTTCACGACGTCGGCTCCCCACTCCGCAAGCACGCGTCCGGTGGTGGGAGCGGCCAGGTAGCTGGTCAGATCGACGACTTTGATACCCTCCAATGGTTTCATTGCTATCCTCCATACTAAGAGCGATACAGAAGAAGGGTTATCCACCGGCGGCAGATAACCCTTCATGTAAGATAAGGTTCGTTCTCGTGCGCGGAGCGCTAAAGGGTTAGAGCTGGTACTCGACCTTGCCGCCGAACTTCTGGCAGTTGCGGGCGATGGTGATGCGCTGGACGTTCGGGGCGCCTTCCTCAAGCCACATGGCGCGTGCGTCGCGGTACATGCGCTCAACGGGGCCGTAGGGGGAGTCCTCGAAGTAGCCGTCGCCGCCGAAGATCTCGAGCATGCCGTCGGAGACGATGCGGGTGGAGTAGATCGAGAACAGCTTGCACATGGCGGCCTTCTCCTCGATGTACTTGCCGTTCGGATCCTTGTCGTACTCGCGGCCGAAGTCGTACACCATGCAGCGCAGGGCGTGCGTGTAGGTCTGCATCTCGGCGATCTCGCGCTTGATCATCTGGCGCGTGGCGATGGGCTTGCCGAACGTGACGCGATCGTTGGCGCGGGCGAGGCTCATCTCCAGCATGCGCTGGCACATGCCGAGGTTGGAAGCGGCGATGTGGGCGCGGGAGACGGAGAGGGAGTGGATGGCGATTTCCATGCCCTGGCCTTCTTCGCCCAGCAGGTACTTCTTGTCAAGCTTCATGTTCGTGAACTTGAGGCCGGTGTGGGCCGCGCCGCGAGCGCCCATCATGTGGGGCATCGGGGTGGTCTCGTAGCCGGGGGTGTCGCACGGCACGAAGAAGGCGGACAGGCGCTCGTCGCCCTGCTTCTCCGGGTCGGTCACGGCGATGACGTACGCGAACTCGCAGCAGTCGGTGTGGGAGATCAGCCACTTCTCGCCGTTGAGGATGTAGTCGCCGTTCTCGTCCTTCTCGGCCGTCGTGTGGATGTCGGCGCCGGTGCCGCCGGACTGCTCGGTCAGGGCGAAGCAGGTGAACACGGTCTTGTCCTGGAACTTGTCCATGTACTGGGCCTTGAGCTCGTCCGAGCCGTAGTCGTCAAGGATGCGCCAGTTCAGGTCGGCAGCGTAGTGCAGGTGCATGCGCATGCCGCCCGGGCCGCGGGAGAACTCCTCCTGGACCCTGAGGATGTCGAGCTCCGACAGATCCCATCCGCCGTACTGCGAGGGCAGCGCGAAGCGGTACAGGTCGTTCTTGATCGCCAGATCGTAGAACTCCTGGGGGAACTTGTTGGTCACCTCGATCTCCGGCTGCATCTCCTCGAGCGGCCCCTCGACCAACTCGCGGATCTGCTTGAGGTAGGCCTCGAACTGCTCTTCGGTCAACTTGCTCATGTGACCCTCCTTTTCCTAAGGTTTCGAGCCTTGCATTCCGATGGCGGCGCCATCTGATGAGGTCATTCTGCGCCCTCGGCAGGCCCGCGTCTAATGCCCGGTTCCTTCGTTTGAAGGGCGATTTCGATAGATGCGGTCTATCGATCGCGTCGTTTTTCGGAAACCCCACGTGAAACGGGGCCGAATCGGGCGGGTTGCAGGCAGATGCGATGTCGATTAACGGTACAAAAACGAGATACTGTGTGGTTTTCGCGTCCTTGTGATCACCCTCTTGCAGCGCGAAAAGATTTGTGCACCTGCACAAATATGGATCGATCGATGACTGTCAAACAACAACCTGCCACAAGAACGGGAATATGGGTAACAAACGACAAGCTCAGCCTTGCCCAGATCCGCGTTTCTGACCGTCACAATCATGCGCGCCATGTCGGATACTGAGGGCGATGTCTCGTCCTGCGCTATGGGAAACGGCGCGGAGGCGGTTCGGGTTCGCGCGGGGAGACGCGCGGGCAGGTCGATCTATATATAGAGGGGGAGTGTTGCGCATGAACGCCGTTGCAACCCAGAGGATGACGATGCGGCACTGGGGAGTGCTCGCGACCTGCGTGTTCTGCACGTTCGGATGCGCAGCGGTCGCGTTCAGCGTTCCGGGCCTATGCTACAGGCCCGTGTCCCAGTACCTAGGGGTGGACGTGTTCGACGTGTCCCTGTACATGACCATCGTGTATTTGACCGAGGTCGTGCTGTCGGCTCCGGTCGGAAGGCTGCTGCAGCGTTTCGACATGCGCATCGTCTGCACGGCCGCGGCGTGTTCGACCAGCCTGGGTTTCGCGGCCATGTCGTTCTACACCGAGCTGTGGCAGTGGTACCTTTCGGGCGTGCTGATAGGCTTCGGCGAAATCACGCTGCTTTGGCTGATGGTGGCCAGCTTGCTGAACCGCTGGTTCAGCAAGAGGCTCGGGCTGGTCATCGGCCTGTCCTACGCGATGACCGGCGTGGGCGGCGCCGTGCTCAACCTGGTGGGGCAGTTCCTGCTGGGCGCGGACCTCTCCGGATGGCGCGAGGTGTACCTCGTGCTCGGCCTCGTGGCCTTCGCGCTGTCCGTCCCGTTCACGCTGTTCGCCATCCGATCGCATCCGGAGGACGTCGGGCTGAAGGCGTACGGCGCAGTGCTCGAGCCTTCGGTCGCGCAGGTCGACGGCGCCGGCGACGCGCTGCCCGGCATTCCCGCCAAGCAGGCGTTTCGGAAGTGGTACTTCTTCGCGCTCGTCTTCGCCGGGTGCATGGCGAACATCGGCGGCATCTTCCCGCAGCACTTCACGACGTACTACCAAAGCTTCGTCGCCGTCGACCGCGAGACGCTGCAAGCCGTCGGCGCCCTCATGGTCATGTCGGGGACGTTGGAGGCTTTCACGATGGCGGGCATGGCCGGCGGCAAGGTGCTGATCGGCGCGTTGGAGTCGCGCTCCATCCAGCTGGCGCTCGTCATAGGATGCGTCGGCGGGTTCCTGGGCCTCTCCGGAATCTGGATCGGCGGCGAGGCGGTGATCCTGCCGGTGCTGTTCGGCGGCGGCATGCTGTACGGCCTGATCTACCCGTTCGTCACCACGCTCCTGCCGTACCTCACGCGTTTGATCTTCGGCAGCAAGGACTACGATAGGATCTACTCGGTCGTGTTGATTCCCGTGAACCTGGTGGGAGCCTTCGCCGCGTCGGGCTTGGCGCTGATCTACCAGAACGCCGGATGGGACGCGTTCTTCATCGTGGGGCTGGCCAGCATCGTGGTCATCTACTTGGGATTCAACGTGGCATACTACGCCGGGCGAAGGGTGTATTTGGAGAAGCTGTAGGCGGCGCCCGAAGCTGCCGCGAACGACGGAGGGGCCGACGGACGATCCGTCGGCCCCTCCGTCGTGTTCGAGGTCGCGCCCCTAGAGGTCGAAAAGCAGCTTGGAGTCGTCCTCGTCATCGAAGGCGCACCAGCAGTTCGAGTCAGAGAACAGCAAGAACGCCTCCGGCCCGATGTCCATGCGAAGGCCGTCTTCGGAGAACGTCGAGCCGAACACGGCTTCGAACTTCTCGCGCACGCCGTCGTCGACGGCTTCGGCGAGCCACGCCCACGCGCTCACCGGGTCGCCCGGACCGTCGAACATCGCCTCGAAGCCGCCTTCCACGGGTTCGCCTCGTCGGTCGAGGAGCATGTCGCCGTTGATGGAGAAGCATCCGGAGAGCACGATGCGGGCGACATCGCATCCTTCGTCATGCGAGATGTTCGATCGCTCGAAGAAGAGGATGCGCGTCCCGTCGGGCGCTTCGACGTAGCGGGGCCCCTCCGCGCCGGCCATCGCGGCCGCCAAGCCGGCGGCCATCGCCAAA
>QFCE01001112.1_pt1 | contig 33371 bp, 29 predicted proteins | sample 5346091 | NCBI WGS metagenome assembly QFCE01 (sample SAMN09062252, study PRJNA434731) | Human gut metagenome, whole genome shotgun sequencing project. | isolation source: stool timepoint A chromium assembly | host: Homo sapiens | collected 2015 | reverse complement strand
CTGCTTCGGTTCGCTGTTTCCGCCACTGGCGGCGCTCACCTTTGCAGCATCCAGTATTATCTGCGCTTTTGGCTTAGTAGCTGCCGCACCTCGCTCGCCGTATCGGCACTTAGAATTATGCGGTATTGCCTTAGCTCCTTTCAACTCCTAACTCCTCACTCCTACCTCCTAACTAAAAATTTTGGATCACACTATTATTCAGAATAGGGGATACCACATGAAAGAAAACGATATTTTACAGGCGCAGGATGTGCGGTTCCGGTATGATACGGAGCAGCCGAACTTTGCTGTGGACGGGGTGTCGATGGAAGTACACCGCGGCGAGTTTGTGGCTGTGCTGGGTGCCAACGGCTGCGGCAAATCGACCCTGGCCAAGCATTTTAACGCCATTCTGCTGCCGGAAAGCGGCACCGTGCTGGTGGAAGATATGGACACCCGCACCGATGAAAAGCTGTACGACATTCGCCAGAAAGTGGGCATGGTGTTCCAGAACCCGGACAACCAGATTGTTGCCACCGTGGTGGAAGAGGATGTTGCCTTTGCGCTGGAAAACCTTGGCGTGCCCACCGGGGAAATGCGCGCCCGCGTGGATGACGCCATGAAGCTGGCGGGGATCTATGAACAGCGCAATAAAGCGCCGCACAAGCTTTCCGGCGGTCAAAAGCAGCGCGTTGCCATCGCGGGCGTGATTGCCATGCGGCCGGACTGCCTGATTCTGGATGAATCCACTGCCATGCTGGACCCCCGCGGCCGCGCCCAGGTAATGAAAACCATCCGCAACCTGCGGGATGCAGGCATTTCCATTGTGTCCATTACCCACTATATGGAGGAAGCCGCTCAGGCCGACCGCATATTGGTCATGAGCCGCGGACGCATTGTGATGGAGGGCACCCCCGAACAGGTGTTCAGCCAGACCAGGCGGCTGCATGGCTACCACCTGGATGTACCCCAGGCCACCGAGCTGCGGGATGAACTGGCCGCCGCCGGCCTGCCTATGCCGGAAAACATCATTACCCCCGAAGAATGCGCCAAGGCCATTTTTGACCTGCTGAAATAAAATGCCGTGCCTTTTGGGCGGCAACACCCCTGTAGGGCGGGGTCACCCGCCCCCGCCGCTTCTGCGAGAAAACCCAAACAACCAATTTTCCCCAACCAGAAAAGGCACAGACTGCACCCGGCAAAAGAGGGACCGGGGCGGTACCGTGCGGGAAGGAATGTAACGTGTCAGAGATCATTAAAGTGGAACATCTGCGCTATGTGTATAACGCCGGTATGCCGGACGAAACCGCAGCGCTGGATGATGTGAGCTTCTCGATTGAAAAAGGTGATTTTGTCGGTGTGATGGGCTCGACCGGGTCCGGCAAATCCACGCTGATCGCCCATTTCAACGGCCTGAACCGCCCCACCAGCGGCAAGATCATTATTGATGGCCGCGATATGTGGGCGGAGGGCGAAAACCTGCGGGATTTCCGCTTCCTTGTGGGGCTGGTCATGCAGTACCCGGAATACCAGCTGTTTGAAGAAACCTGCTGGAAGGATATCGCCTATGGCCCGCGCAACATGGGCTTGGATGAAGAAGAGATCACCCGCCGCGTCAAGCGCGCGGCAGAGTTTGTTGGCCTGGATGAAGCGCTGCTGCAAAAAAGCCCGTTTGAACTTTCCGGCGGGCAAAAGCGCCGCGTTGCCATTGCGGGCGTTATGGCCATGGAGCCCAAGATCCTGGTGCTGGACGAACCCGCAGCAGGCCTTGACCCCGAAGGCCGCGATACCATCCTGAGCCAGATCCGCAACTACCACGAGCAGACCGGCATCACGGTCATTCTGGTCAGCCACTCAATGGAAGATATCGCCCGCTATGCCAACCGCGTACTGGTGATGAGCAAGGCGAAAGTGGCCATGTATGACACGGTGGAAAAGGTCTTTGCCCGCGCACCGGAGCTACTGGAACTGGGGCTTTCCGTTCCGCAGGTCACCCAGGTGTTTTTGATGCTGAAAGCAATGGGCATGGAGATCGACACAGATGTGTACACCGTGCCCTATGCGGTCAAAACCGTGCTGAAAGCCTGGAACGCCAAACACCCGGACAAGGCCGTTCCGCTGCCGCAGAACCACAAAACCGTACAGGAAGGGGGCGCTGACTGATGCTGCGTGATATTACCATTGGCCAGCACTTCCCCGGCAACTCGGTGGTGCACCGCTGCGACCCGCGCTTAAAAATTATTGCCACCATTGCCTACATCATTGTACTGTTTATGGCGTCTAACCCGCTGGGCATTGCGCTTTCGCTGGCGCTGCTGGCCCTGCTGTACAAAGTGGCGCAGATTCCCATCAAGCTGATCGTCAAGAGCTTAAAGCCGATCGTTCCCATTGTGCTGTTCACCGCGGTACTCAACCTGTTCTTCATCACCGGCGAGGGCGAACCGCTGGTACACTTTGGCTTTATCCACATCTACCGCGAGGGTGTGAGCTATGCGGTGCTGATGGCGGTGCGCATTGTGGCATTGATCGCCGGCACCAGCCTGTTGACCTACACCACCAGCCCCATTGTGCTGACGGATGCCATTGAAGCGCTGCTGAAACCCTTTGCCAAGCTGCACCTGCCGGTGCATGAGCTTGCCATGATGATGACGATCGCCCTGCGGTTTATCCCGCTGCTGATCGATGAGACCGAAAAGATCATGAACGCCCAGAAAGCCCGCGGCGCAATGCTGGATAACGGCAAGTTCATGGACCGCATCAAGGCATTGGTGCCGGTGCTGATCCCCCTGTTCATCAGCGCGTTCCGCCGTGCGGACGAGCTTGCCATGGCCATGGAATGCCGCTGCTACCACGGCGGCGAGGGCCGCACCCGCCTGAAGGTGCTCAAGTTCGGCGCCTTGGACGTAAAATGCGCCGTTGTTCTCACCCTCTGCCTCGCCGTCATCCTCTCCACCCGCTGGCTCATGGCGGGAATCTGAAATTTAGTTAGGAGTTAGAAAGTAGGAGTTAGGAGCTGAAGGTGCGGCTTGCGCCGCAATTTTGGAATAGGGGAAAAGCTGATATTCAAAATGTGCGCGCCAGCACACACCAAAAACTCCTAACGCCTCACGCCTACCTCCTAACTCAAAAGGTGTCTCATGAATATTCTCCTCTGGCTTGCCTACAAGGGCACAAATTATTCGGGGTTTCAGGTGCAGCCCAATGGGATTACGGTGTGTGCGGTGGTGCAGGATGCTATGCAGAGCGTGTTCGGCACCCGGCCCGATGTAAAGGGCTGTTCTCGCACCGATGCTGGAGTGCATGCCCGGCGGTTTGCCCTGAACTTCCATTATGATGGCCGCATCCCGGTGCAGCGCATCCCGCTGGCGTTGAACGCCCGCCTGCCCATGGATGTGCGGGCACTGACAGCGCAGCAGGTGCCGGATGATTTCCACGCCCGCTATGCCGCCCACGCCAAAACCTACCACTACCGCCTTCGGTGCAGCGCGGTGGATGATCCCTTTGATTATGAGACCTGCCACCGGGTCAACGGCCCGCTGGACCTTGCCGCCATGCAGGCGGCGGCTGCCCATTTTGTTGGCAGGCATGACTTTTTGGCGCTGTGCGCTTCGGGTTCTTCAGCCGCAGCCCACGGCGATACGGTGCGCACCATCACCGCCTGCACCGTGCAGCAGGATGGCGAGCTGTATACCCTGTCCGTAACGGCGGACGGCTACCTGTACAACATGGTGCGCATTCTGGCCGGTACGGTGCTACAGGCGGGCCTTGGCAAAATGAATCCGGCCGCTGTGCCCGCTCTGCTGCAAAGCAGGAACCGCGGCCAGGCCGGCCCCACGCTGCCCGCCAGGGGGCTGTTTTTGTGGGATGTGCAGTACCCGGATTTAGAGCGCCCGAACGACTGAAACAACTAAGGCAACACCGCACAATTCCCGCCTAACGGCTTAAGCACCGCTCCGGCGGCTGCGGCACGGCATCTGCGTTGCCAAAATGCTCGATAAGACATCCAGTATTATCTGCGCTTTTGGCCTAGCAGCTGCCGCACCTCGCTCGCCGTATCGGCACTTAGAATTATGCGGTATTGCCCTAAATGAGTAACACAACAAGACGGGAAGGAGGCGAAGCCCTTGAACCGTGAAGAAAAAAAGCGGCTGGAACGCCGCCGCCGTATGTTGGCGCGGGAACGGGGCGAAGCCCCGCCAACCCCGCCGCCTGCCTCCAAACAGCAGCTGGAACGGGAACGCCCAGCGCCGGAGCGCAGCGCACCCAGCACCCTGCCGCCCAAAGAGCAGGGCGCAGCTGCGGCACCGGCGGCAACGCTGCGGCCCATCAGCCCTATTCTGCGCCGCCGCCAGCGCCGCAGGCGCATTGCCGTTGTTCTGGTGGTGCTGATTATTGCCGCCATTATGGCGGTGGGCAGCGGCCTGCTGGGTACATCCATTGCCATGCTGGGGGATATGACGGATTCTATCTCGCTGTATCTCAACCGCGCCGGGGCGGGTTGGCCCGCCAACACCGGCATCCGCACGCCGACCCAGGTGGAACCCCTGGCGGGCGGTTTTGTGGAGATGGATAATGAGGATGTGGCGGTCTATTCCGCTTACGGCGCAAAGATCCGCACCATCCAGCCCGGCTATGCCCGCCCGGCGCTGGCCGTGGGCAACACCCGCTTTGTGCTGTATAACCGCGCAGGCAAGGAGCTGACGGTGCAGAGCCGCACCCGCCAGCTGTACGCCAAAAGCTTTAATAACGCCATTATGCTGTGCGAAATGGCGCAGAACGGCACCCTGGCCGTGGTGACGGAGTCTGACCGCTATGCGGCGGAAGTGATGGTGTACGATGCTTCTTTCAGCGGGGACCCCTTTACCTGGAAGCTGACCAGCACCGACGGCACCCCCATTGCATTGTCTTTTGCCACGGATAGCCACCGCTTTGCCGCGGCAACGGTGGCCGCGAGGGACGGCCAGCTGCGCACTACCGTGCGCATGATGAACACCAATTCGGATACTGCCGGGCCGTTTTATGTGGCGGATACCGGCAGCGTAATCCTGAAGCTGAAATGGATCAGCAGCAACCGCGTGCTGGCTGTTTTTGATACCTATGCCGCCATCATCAACGTGAGCGATGGCACCGAGAGTGCCCGCTATGATTATGGCGGGGCCACCCTGCAAAGCGTGTCCATCAGCGGGCGCAGCACGGCGCTGCTGCTGGCGGTGCGCGGCGGCGATACCCTGGTCACGCTGGATGATTCGCTCAACCAGCTGGCGAGCGTTGCCGCCGGGCAGGCCAAAAGCGTCAGCAGTACCGCAACGGCGGTCTATCTGCTGACAGCGTCCGGCGTGGAAAGCTATGGCTATGACGGCACCCATAATTGGAGCCGGGATTATGGTGCGGCACCGCAGGCGGTCATCAACGCCCGCGAAACACTGGTATTTATTTCCGGCACGGTAGAGGTTCTGAATGCGCCGCACGAATGATGCTGTGCGGCATGGGAAAGTATGGTAGAGTTATGACACAGTATATTGGCATTGTTTATGATGTGATTTTTCTTTTGCTGGTGCTGGGCGCGGCCGAAGCCGGCCGCCGCCGCGGTTTTGCCTCCGGACTGGTGAGCCTTATCGGCTCCGTGGCGGGCATTATCGGCGGCACTTACGGCACCCGCGTTTGGGCCGGCGGCATTTATGATAAATATGTTGCCAGCCACGTTACCGATGTTGTGGCTGACACGCTGGAAAAGACCGGCGGAGATCTGGCCCAGGCAATCCATGCGCTGACCTTTCTGCCGCAGTCGATCCAGCAAAAGCTGATCGATACCGTCAGTGCGGCGTCCAGCAATGCGGTGCCGCAGGTGGTCAATGCGCTGGAACCGCTGTTTCTGCCGGTTATTCAGGCCGTTGTGTTTTTGTCGGTCTGGATCGTGGTGCGGGTGCTCTGCCGGATGCTGGGGCGGGTGCTGCGCGGCATCAACGCCATCCCGCTCATCGGTGGACTGAATCGCATTTTGGGCTTTGCGTTCGGCTTTGTCAGCGGTTTGCTGAACTGCTGGATCTGGTCCATTCTGCTGTGGGTGGCGGCAAACCTGACCGGCGGCAAGCTGGAATTTTTGACCACAGCCACCCTGAACCGAAGCGTGATCTATGGACTTTTGGCAAACCTGAACCCGTTTTTGACCCGCTATTGATTAACAATATCTGAACATTCCCCCCGCCCCTCTTGCAAATATCAGTGGGGTGGGGGATAATAGTACATGGGAAAAGTTCTGAAAACGCATGTTGTGTGCGCGTTTCGGCATTCCCGATCCAATCGAATACCCCATAGAGAGGTGAACCATATGTTATGTACCCGCTGTAAAAAAAGACAGGCGGTTGTGTTTGTGCAGCGGCTGGAAAACGGCAAACCGGTGCAGGAAGGCTACTGCCTGACCTGCGCGCGGGAGCTGCATATTCAGCCTGTGGATGATTTGATGAAGCGGTTTAATATGACCGATGACCAGCTGGCCAGCATGGAAGAACACATGGCCGACCTGATGCAGCAAGCGCAGGAAAGCGGCGCCATGATGCCCATGATGGACGGCGATATGCAGAACCCCGACGATACCGGGGATGATTTTGTGCCCGGTGGTTCGCCGGTGTTCCCCTTTGGCTTTGGCGGAACCCCCAAGGCTGAGGAGAAGGGCGAAAAGTCCAAAAAACAGCGTGGCCGCGGCCAGCGCAAATACCTGGACACCTACTGCGAAAACCTGACCCAGAAAGCCAAGGACGGCAAGCTGGATGCCATCATTGGCCGTGACCGTGAGGTATACCGCACGGTGCAGATTCTGTGCCGCCGCCAGAAAAACAACCCCTGCCTGATCGGTGAAGCCGGCGTTGGCAAAACCGCCATTGCCGAGGGCATTGCCCAGCGCATTGCCGAAGGCAAAGTGCCCGCCCGCTTACAGGATAAAGAGATCTACCTGCTGGACCTGACGGCCCTTGTGGCAGGCACCCAGTTCCGCGGCCAGTTTGAACAGCGCGTCAAGGGCCTGCTTTCTGAAATCAAGGCCGCCGGCAATGTGATCTTGTTCATTGACGAGATCCACAACATTGTCGGCGCCGGGGATTCGGACGGCGCCATGAACGCCGCCAACATCATGAAACCGGCCCTGTCCCGCGGGCAGATCCAGGTTATCGGCGCAACGACCTTTGCCGAGTACCGCAAGTTTATTGAAAAAGATTCTGCGCTGGAGCGACGCTTCCAGCCCGTCAAGGTGGAAGAACCCTCCATCAATGATGCCATTGCGGTTATCCGCGGCGTAAAAGGTTATTACGAAAAGTACCACTGCGTGCGTGTGCCCGATTCCATCGTGGCGGATGTGGTACACCTGTCGGAACGGTATATCACCGACCGCTACCTGCCGGATAAGGCTATTGACCTGCTGGATGAATCCTGCGCCTGCTGCAACCTGCGCCACCCTGAAATTACCGAGTTTCTGAACCTGCAAAAGCAGGTGGCAGAGCTGGAAACCAAAGAGCATGACCTGGAAAACCCCGACCCCGAAAAGCAGGGCGATGCCGCTATTGATTACGAGGAACTGGCCAAAACCAAGACCGAGCTGGCCCAGCTGCGCCAAAAGCTGCCCGCGCTGGAGCTGCGCGTGGCCGATATCCAGGTAACGGCGGACGATGTGGCCCAGGTTGTGGAGCTGTGGACCGGCATTCCGGCGGTTAAAATCAAAGAGACCGAGTATGGCCGCCTGATGGGGCTGGAAGATGCCCTGAAAGAGCATATCATCGGCCAGGACGAAGCTGTGCACAGCGTAGCGCTGGCCGTTAAGCGTGCGCGGGCAGACCTGTCTGGCCGCCACCGCCCGGCAAGCTTTATTTTTGTCGGCCCCACCGGCGTGGGCAAAACCGAGCTGGTCAAGCAGCTGGCCAATCAGCTGTTTGATACCGTGGACCCGCTGATCTCCATTGACATGAGTGAGTATATGGAAAAGTACGCGGTGTCCCGCCTGATCGGTTCCCCTCCGGGCTATGTGGGTTATGATGAAGCCGGCCAGCTGACCGAAAAAGTGCGCCGCCATCCTTACAGCGTGGTTCTGTTTGATGAAATCGAAAAGGCCCACCCCGATGTGATGAACATCCTGCTGCAGATCCTGGACGAGGGCAAGATCAACGATGCCCAGGGCCGCACGGTGGATTTTTCCAATACCGTGATCTGCATGACCTCCAACGCCGGTTCTTCGGACCGCACCGCCCTGACTGGCTTTGGCCGCACCGAAGAGCAGGTCAGCCGCGAAAAGAGCATGAAAGCGCTGCAGGAGTTCCTGCGGCCGGAGTTCCTGGGCCGTGTGGATGAAGTGATCACCTTCCGCCCGCTGGAACAGGCTGACCTGGAAAAGATCGCTGCCCTGATGCTGGACGAGTACAAGCCCGGCCTGGAAGCCCGCGGCCTGAAGCTGGAATATACCCCGCAGGCACTGGCAGCCATCGTGAACGAAACATCCACCCGTTTTGGTGCGCGTGAACTGCGCAAGACCATCCGCAAAACGCTGGAGGACCCCGTGGCCGAAGCCATTGTGGCGGGCCGCCTGACCGGTGGTCAGACCGTGACCCTGGCAGCGGATGCTGACGGCAAGCCGCAGCTGGTGCTGCCGGAGTAAGCGCGAATGAAAAAGCCGCGCGTATTGCTCCACCTTGCCGCCCTTGCCATGGGGCTCTGCCTGCTGGCCGGGTGCGCGGCACAGTCTGCCGCACCCGCACAGGCAGCGATCCCCCATATCGAAACCAGCCCCCAGCCCACCGTGGCCCCCAGCCCAACCCCCACCCAGACCCCTGCCCAACAGCAAGATTTACAGCAGGTGTACGGCAGCTGCGGGCTGCTGGCATGGCCCAGCGTGCTGTACAGCATTTATCTGCAGGACGACGCCAACCCCTGGACCGAGGAAGCCCTGGCCCAGACGCGGCAGAACCTTGCCGTGGCGGTGGACTGGATCACCCAGCAGGCGCAGACCTATAACGCCCAGCCGAAAATCTATTACGATACCGGCGAAAACAATCTGAGCACCTTTGCCGCCTACAAAGCCGGTCTGACGGAAGATACCACCACCGGCACAACGTTTTATGACGATGTGGACACCCTGACCGCACAGGTGGATGTGGAATTCATCCAGCAGCAATACGGCACGGCAAGCGTTGGCTACCTGATCTTTCTGCCGGTGGAGGGGGCTTCCTACTCCATTCTGCATTATCTGGAGGATGGCGGTAATTACCTGAATGAATTCAGTTGTCTTTATCTCTATGATTCCTATGCGGGGGAGAAAACCTACAACAGCCCCACCGTGTATGCCCACGAGATCCTGCATCTGTTTGGTGCGGCAGACCTTTACGTCGGCAGCCGGGATACGTTTGTGACCCAGCCGCTGGCGCAGTATGTGCTGAACACCTGGCCGGATGCTATTATGTATTACACCTACAACAGCGATAACGGCATCAGCTATGACCATATCGAAAAAACGCTCTGCCCGCTGACGGCCTACCGCTTGGGGCTGGTGAACAGCTTCCCCGGGAGCGAGCAGTTCCCGGCGGCAACGCAGGACCCGCCCGGTGTGTTCAGCAACGGCGCAGGCCAGAATTGGACCGCAAGCGATGAAGCAACCTGAACAGGGGAGGGGAAGGCATGTATGGGGATGAATGGCCGCTGCGGGTAACAGGGATTGCCAGCGCGGCGGAATCCGAATGGCGCATTGGCCAGCAAACGCCGGAGCGCACCTGTGAGGGCTGGCTGCTGGTATATGTAAAAAGCGGTATGGTGGAAGAGCTGTGCGATACCCACCGGGTGCTGCTGCGCGCCGGGCAGATTTTGTTCCACCAGCCCGCAGAGCTGTTTGCCATGCGCGCAGTGGGCGAAGTTCCGCCGGAGGTGTTCCGCGTGGAATTTACCGCGGACGGCAGTGCGATGGATTCTTTCCGCAGCTGCCATATGCGGCTTGGCAACGCCGAAAAAAGCTGTCTGCGCCAGCTGGCAGAAACGGTGCGCGAGGTGTTCCAGCCGGTGCAGGATGCCTGCCAGATGCCCGCCCGCCGCGCGGAAATCCCGTTTGGCGGCAAAGAGCTGCAAACCATCTATCTGGCACAGCTGCTGTACCTGTTGGCCCGCCGCAGGCAGCGCACCCGCAAACAAAGCCCCCGTGCCCGCGCCGAGCAGGAGCAGGCAGCCCTTGTGGAAAGCGTGCGCCTGTACTTTGCGCAGAACATTGAAAAGCCGCTGGCGCTGGACCAGGTGTGCGATGCCAATGGCTGCTCCCGCGTGGCATTGCAGCAGGCGTTCCGCGCCCGCACCCGCATGGGGCCGATGGAGTATTTCTCCTGCATGAAAGCCGAACAGGCAGCGCTGCTGCTGACCCAGGGGTACGGCCCCGGCGAAACGGCCCGTATGCTGGGGTATGGCTCCCTGGCGTGGTTCAGCAGGCGGTTCCACGCCCTGACCGGCCAAACACCTGGCGCTTACCGCCGCGCCCCGCACCCGCTGCATCTGTGCGAACGGTAAAGGCAACAACAAAGTTACATATCAAACATGGAAACATCTATTTCCATATTGTGATAAAGACGTTAGAATAAAATCAACAAGGGAACGAAGCAAACCCTGCGGATGCCCTGTTGAAGATACAAAATCCCGGCAACAACTTTCCATATTGTGTAAAGGAGCGATCAGTATGTCTATTTTGGTCAGCGGCGGCGCCGGTTACATCGGCAGCCATACCTGTGTGGAGCTTCTCAATGCGGGTTACGATATTGTGGTGGCAGATAACTATTACAACTCCTGCCCCGAAGCCCTGAAGCGTGTGCGCGAGATCACCGGTAAGGATTTCAAGTTTGTGGAAGCAGACATGACCGACCATGCGGTAGTTGAAAAGGTCTTTGCGGAAAATCCCGGCATTGACTGTGTGATCCAGTTTGCCGCCTACAAGGCCGTGGGCGAAAGCGTTTCCAAGCCCATCGAGTATTACTCCAACAACCTGAACTGCACCCTGAACATCCTGGATGTTATGCGCCGTTACGATTGCCATAACATCATCTTTTCCTCCTCCGCAACGGTTTACGGCGACCCCGCCAGCGTGCCCATCCGCGAGGATTTCCCTGTTGGTGCAACCACCAACCCGTATGGCACTACCAAGGTGTTTACCGAGCGCATCCTGACCGACTGCTGCAAGGCAGACCCGGAGCTGAACGTTGCTCTGCTGCGTTACTTCAACCCCATCGGTGCACATCCTTCCGGAAAGATCGGCGAGGACCCGAACGGCATCCCCAACAACCTGGTGCCCTACATCGCCAAAGTTGCCGTTGGCAAGCTGGAAAAAGTGCATGTGTACGGCAATGATTACCCTACCCCCGATGGCACCGGCGTGCGCGACTACATCCACGTTGTGGACCTGGCCCGCGGCCATGTGGCAGCCATCAAAAAGCTGGAAGAAAAGCCCGGCCTGTTCATCTGCAACCTGGGCACCGGCCACGGCTACAGTGTGCTGGATGTGATTCATGCATTCAGCAAGGCCTGCGGCAAGGAGCTGCCCTATGTCATTGACCCGCGCCGCCCCGGCGATATTGCCGAGTGCTGGTGCGATCCCAGCAAGGCCAAGCGTGAGCTGGGCTGGGAAGCTGAGTACGGCATTGACGAAATGTGCCGCGACAGCTGGAACTGGCAGAGCCACAACCCCGATGGGTATAAGACCGCTGAATAAGTTCACGGTTCAAAGAAAGCAATAAAACGAGAGCAATAAAACAGGGCGACCGGGAAAACTTCTCGGCCGCCCTGTTGGTGTATCAGGTAGTGTTTGTATGGGTTTAATGCGTTAGAAAAAAGCGTTTGACCCTGTGGAGCCCGTGGGAGCGCACATTGTACGCCCGGCCACGTAAGGCGGGATGCCCTCATCCCGACGTGTGCGCATATTACGGCCCACCATGCAGGACGATGCGAGCGTCGTTTCCTACACATGGTTTGCAGATTCGCAGCCCAATATTTGCGTTTCTTCCCTGTGCGATGAGGGCATCGCGCCCTAGGGTGTATCTCAGGCATCCGGTTCCTTTTTCTCCTGCCTCATCCCCTGAATCTTTGCGTTCAGCCCGGCACCCAAAAACAGCACATTGATGTTCACATTCAGCCAAAGCGTAATCAGCACGATTGCAGCCAAAGAACCGTAAATGTACGATAACTTCCAGAAATGCCCGATGTAAAACGAGAATATTTTGGAAAACAGCGTCCACACCGCTACCACAGCGGCGGCCCCCGGCAGCTGATCCCGTATGCGGCGCTTGCCGCCGGGCACATAGGTGTAGATCAGTGTTACCGTCAGCAGCGAAAGCGCCAACGAAAGCACAGCACTGATGCTGAGCAGGCTGTGCAGCCGCTGCAGCAGCCCGCCCACCAGGGTATGCAGCGGCAGCAGCCCGGCCAGCCCGCGCAGGATTGGACTCAGGCTTTGCACCACCATGGCAACCAGCATCAGGCCCTCAAACAAAAAGGTATACAGCACAGCCCACAAACGGTCAAACATTGTTTTGCGGGCACCGGGGGTCAGCTTTTGCAGGCCCCTTTGCACCGCGGCCATCCCACCGGAAGCGGAGATCACCGTGGTGATGGCGGCAAAGGAAGCCATGAAGGTGGTGGACTGATTATTCAGGTTGGCAATCACATCCACCGCCATTGACTGGATGGCCGGGATATCCGGCAAAAGCTGGGCAACCAGCGCGGCAATGTCCGAAACCGAATAAAACGGCAGCATGTTGATGATGACCAGCACCCACATCAGCAGCGGCAGCGATGCCGTAAGCAGCAGCAAGGTGGCGTGTCCGGCGTATACGGCCATATCCAGCGCCAGATACTGCCGCAGCAGGTCCAGCAGTGCAGGCAGCAGGGTTGAGGCTTGTTTTTTCATGGCGTTCTCCTGAATCCCCCACGCTCAGAGGCAAAATAAAAAACATTATAACCATTATACAGGCCCGCTCCCGCGCCTGACAATGGGCAGTTGGGGGAAAATATGCCGCAGGGCAAAGTTTTTCGGTTTTGTGCTGCTAACTGGCCGAACAGCCGCCGGGTGTGCTATAATAAACCATGAATAAAAACCGCCGCCCCGGCGGAAAGGAGAACTCAATGAAAGATTCCATCAAAGCTCTGCGCGAGCTGGAGAAAAGACTGTATGCCTACCAGTACGCAATGGCCGTTGCCGATTATGACAGTGAGACGGTAGCCCCGCCGGAAAGCAGCGCGGGCCGCGCCGAAGCCATGGAGGTGCTGAGCCGCGCCTACTTTGACCAGCTGGTCAGCGCTGACACCGCCGCCCTGCTGCAGCACGCTGCCGCTGATGCCGAAACCGAACAGGAAAAGGCAGAAGTGCGGGAGTTGCAACGCAGCTATGACGAGATTGGCAAGATCCCGGCAGAAGAGTACGCCGCGTTCACCAAGCTGACGCAGGAAAGCATGCCCGCATGGGGCAAGGCAAAGCGCGGCAATGACTTTGCCAGTTTTGCCCCGTATCTGGAAAAAATTGTGGAATCCCTGCGCGCGCAGGCCCACTATTTTGCCCCTGACCGCGACCCGTATGAAGTCTGGCTGGACCGCTATGAACACGGCCTGACCATTGCCCAGTGCGATACTTTCTTTGCCGCCCTGCGCGAGACTATTGTGCCGCTGCTGGCTGCCATAAAAGAGCGCGGCAGCGCCATCCGCACCGACTTTTTGTATCAGAATTGGCCCATTGAGCAGCAGCGCAAGCTTTCCAAAAAGATCATGGAAGTGTGGGGGCTGGACCCGGACCACTGCGTATTGGGCGAAACGGAACACCCCTTTACCTCCGGCTTCTGGCACGGCGATGTGCGCATTACCACCCATTATATGCCGCAGGATATGTTCTCCAACCTGTACAGCGTGGCGCACGAGGGCGGCCATGCCCTGTATGAGCTGAATGTTGACCCCAAGTATGATTATACCACCCTGGCGGGCGGCGCAACCACCGGCCTGCACGAAAGCCAGAGCCGCCTGTTTGAAAACTATGTGGGCCGCAGCCGCGCGTTCATCCACTATTTGTATCCCACTTTGCTGGAGCTGTTCCCCCAGCAGCTGAACGGCGTGACCGAGGAAGAGATCTACCGCGCCGTCAACCGCGCCGAGCCGAGCCTGATCCGCACCGAGGCGGACGAGCTGACCTACTCTTTGCACATTATGGTGCGGTATGAGCTGGAAAAGGCCCTGATGCAGGGCACCCTGACCGTGGCCGACCTGCCCGCCGCCTGGAACGCCAAGTATAAGGAATACCTTGGCGTGGATGTGCCGGACGATACCCACGGCTGTTTGCAGGATATCCACTGGGCAATGGGTGATATGGGCTACTTCCCCAGCTATGCGCTGGGCAGTGCTTACAGCGCACAGGCGGTGGATGACCTGCGCAAAACCATGGACCTGGACGCCCAGTGGGCCGAAGGCAACATGCAGCCGCTGAAAGACGCTCTGCGCAGCCGCGTGTGGCAGCATGGCCGCGCTAAGGAACCGCAGTGGCTGGTGCAAAGCCTGTGCGGCGGCGCATTTGATGCCGCCCACTACACCAACTACCTGAAAAACAAATATACCGAGCTGTACGGCCTGTAAGCACAGCCGGTAAAAATAAAACAAAGCGGGCGCACCGTCTACTGTAGGACGGTGCGCCCGCTTTGCGATATAAGTTGGAAAGAAGAGGTGCGATTTATTTTACGGTGCCGTCCGGTTTGGCGGGCTCTGCGGGCTGCGCCTGCACAGCGGCAGCCTTTGCGGCGAGCTTGGCCTGCTTTTTCTCCGCCCGGCGGGCCTTGCGGCGCTTGAGGGCGGGCCGTGCCACCAGCAAGATGGCAAGCACGATCAGTACCACCGGCCACAGGTAAACCACCACCAGGATGAGATCTTCGGCCCCATCCACAAAGCCGCGCCAGCCGCTGGTAACGGCTTCCACAAACTTTTCGCCAAAGGTGGTGGCGGTGGGGGTCAGTACCCGCACTTCCTGCAGGGAAATATCCACGGTGGAATAGCGCACCTGGTTATCCATCAGCCGCATCTGGCCGGTGTAGCTTTCCAGCTGATACTGCACATCCGAAAGCTGGCTTTCAATTTCCAGCAGGTCGGCGGTGGTTTCAGCTTTGTCGGCCAGGGCGTTCAGCCGGTCGCGCTGGTCGTTCAGGGCTTTCAGGCGGGCTTCCACATCTACATACTCAGCAGTAATGTCCTGCGCGCTCTCGTTCAGCGAGGTCACGTTCCCGGCTTCCCCGGCGGCGGTCAAAAAGCTGCGGTAGTTTTCGGCGGGGATGCGCGCGGTGTAATAAGTATAGCGGCTGCCGGAATCCTTGCTGCCGCCCTGATCAGTACTTTCCAGGTAGCCGTTCGCGGCGGTTACGGCCTCCTGCAAGGCGGCGCGGGTGGTATCATAGTCGGTGGTTTCCATCCGCACGCTGGCGTTATACACGATCTTGCGGCTGCTTTCCACCGTGGAAGGATCGAGCATCGAGCTGGTCAGATCGTCTGAAGAAAAACTGCTGCCTTCCCCGGCTGCGGCGCTTTCGGCGCTGTAAGATTCATAGTCTCCGGCATCCTGGCTGCTAAAGGCGGCGGTATCGTTAGAAACAGCGGCGGAGTAGGTGCTGCGGCTGGTGGAACCGCAGGCAGCAAGGCTGAGCGCCAGCGCGGCGGATGCGGCAAGGCTGGCAAAGCGGGATAGTGTTGTATGTTTCATAGGGCACGCTCCTTATTGTGTTGTGTGGTAAGGGGTAAGCCAAAAGCAATATCTGCTTCCTTTACCAGTATAACACGGAAGTGGCACCGGAATGTTACAGCTTGATGTCAAAAAAAGCGGGGTGCGCCGCAAAACCGGCACACCCCACAAAAATAATTCTAATTATTCAGCTTTTTGACCAAGAACCTTGATGTCGTCATTGTCCGCAAAGGCAACAGCGTTGTAACCAGCGGCTTCCAATGTGCCGAACTGCTTGCCCAGCTTTTTGGCCTGGGGCAGAACCGTCACATCATAGGCTGTGCGCAGGGCATCGGCCTTGGCCAGCACGGCGGCGAAATCGGCATCCTTCAGATACAGCAGGGCCAGCTTCTGCTTGGCACCGGGGATCTGGTAATCCTGCTCCAGCAGAATGCCGCAGACGCGCTCGAACCCGATGGAGAAGCCAACGGCGGGCACCTGCTGGCCAATGAACTTGCCAACCATATTGTCGTAGCGGCCGCCGCCTGCAACAGCGCCGCTGAACTGCGGGCAGGTCACTTCAAACACCATGCCGGTATAGTATCCCTGGCCGCGCACCAGGCTGGGGGCATAGGCAATGCCGTAACGGCCGTTGGCAATCTTTTCGGCGGTGGCGATGACATAGCGCAGGTCGGCGGTCAGGGTCTCGTCCCCAACGCGGGCGGTCACGGCGTCCAGGCTGAAATCCCCGGCGCGCAGGAACTCATCCAGCGCTTCCACAGCGGCGGCGTCAAACTCTTTTTCCAGCAGCTCTTTCTTTACGCCGTCTGCACCGATCTTATCCAGCTTGTCAAAGCTGATGCAGACGGAATCCAGCTGGTCAGCGGCAAAGCCCATCTTTTCCAGCATGGCGCGCAGGATGCGGCGGTCGTTGATGTTGACAGTGAAATCCTTGAAACCGATGCGCAGCAGAGCGCGAGTGGTCACATCGATCAGCTCCACCTCGGCATTGGGGGAAGAATCGCCCAGAATGTCGATATCACACTGCACAAACTCGCGCAGGCGGCCCTTCTGCGGGCGCTCGGCACGGTAAACGCGGTCGGTCTGGATCACCTTGAAGGGATTGGGCAGCTCGTTGCGGTTGGCAGCGTAGTAACGGGAAAGCGGCAGGGTCAGGTCATAGCGCAGGCCCATATCGGAAAGCTGCTTTTCATCGCCGGAGCGCAGGGCAGCGGCCAGCTTTTCGCCGCGCTTGAGAACCTTGAAGATCAGGTTCAGGTTGTCGCCGCCATCGGATTTGTCCAGGTTTTCCATATCCTCCAGGATGGGGGTGGAAATGCGCTGGAACCCGGCGGCACGGTAAGTATCCAAAATCTGGCCCTGAATGTAATCACGCAATGCCTGCTCGCGCGGCAAAAGGTCGCGCATGCCCTTCAACGGCTGTGTTTTCATGGTTGTTCCTCCCTATTATCTGCGCGGGCAGCGGCCCGCGGAAAAATCAAAAGATATACCTCTTTATCATATCTGTCCCGGCGTTTTTTGTCAACAAAAACGGGGCATACTGAAGCTGTATCAAACTGTGTGGAACTGGAAGGACAAGGAGGAAGAACACCATGCCAAAACAAAACGGCAACCCCAAAATTCTGGCCGCCGGTGCCGCCGTGCAGCTGCTGACCGGCATTCCGGCGGCGTGGGGCGTGTTCCAAAAGCCGGTCATGGCGCAGTACGGCTTTTCCCGCGGGCAGGCCATGCTCAGCTTTGCCATTCTGGTGGCAGGGTATGGCATCGGCTGCGCCATCGGCGGTTTTGTGCAGGATCAGCACGGCCCGCGCTATGCGGCCCTGTGGGGTACCGCGCTGCTGGGCGGCGGCAGCATGGGGGCAGCGCTGGTGCCGCAGGGCAATGCGGCGTTGTTCTTTTTGGTGTACAGCATCCCGGCGGGGGTAGGCAGCGCCTTTTTGGCCCCGGCGGTGCTGGCCTGCGCCCAAAAGTGGTATGCCAGCCGCAAAGGGCTGGCAACGGGGGTCAGCGGTGCGGCTATGGGGCTTTCCGGTGCGTTTTTAACCGTTTTTGTGGGTTTTGTGGAAAACCGCTGGGGGATGCGTGTCTGTTTTGCCGCGCTCGGTGTGGTGGTGCTGGCGGTGTGCGGGGCATCCGCCGCCGTGCTGCAAAATCCACCCCAGCCCACCGGCCAGCCAAACGCAAAAGCGGCAAACGACCTGCCGCCCCACCAGATGGTGCGCACCACGCAGTACCGCCTGTGTGTTGCGGGGGTGGCGCTGGCAGCCCCGCCCATGCTGCTGTTCAGCCCGGAGATTCTGACCATTGCAGCGGACCGCGGCCTGCCGGAGCAGTGGGCGCCCTTGTGCGTGGCAGTGGGCAGTGCGGCCAGCGCAGCAGGGCGGTTGCTTTGCCCCGCTGCCAGTGACCACTGGGGCCGCAAACCAGTTTTGTACGGGGTGTATGCGGCCCTGGCGGCGGGCAGCATCGGGTTTGCCTTTGCGCAGGGGTGGTGGGTGCTGGCGGCTTACTGTGTGCTGACCTGCTTTTACTCCGGCGGCGCGGCGGTGCAGCCCGCCTTAAATACGGACCTATTCGGCCTTGCCCATGCGGGGGTCAACTATGGCTTGATTGCCCTTGGCATGAGCGCCGGCAGCCTGCTGAGTTATGCGGGCAGCCAGCTGCTGGATCTGCCTGCCCGGCATATGCTGGCGGTAGCCAGCGCCGTGGCGGGCGGGATATGTTTCCTATTTGTAAAACCTGTAGCAACGGTTGAAAAGCAGCAGGGGAACGGGTAAAATAATACAATACAGTTACCCGCACGCCGCAAAGCCTGCGGGAAAAAGACCCGGAGGTAATTTGAACCATGCGTTCTGACCAACAGCAAGCGATCAACCGCTTGGCGGGCACCTCGGCAACCGCTTTTTTGTGCGCGGTGCTGTGCGTGTACCCGCTGTATATTGATAAATTTTCCAACCTTGGTGTGACCAAGTTCACCGGCTGTTTTACCCTGTTTCTCTTGTTCCTGCTCTGGCTGGTGGCCTGTACGGCCATTGGGGCCCGTGCGCCCCGCCCGCGCAACGCCAACGCCGGACGAGATGTAACCCTGTGGGGTGTGCTGGCCTTTGCAGGCACTAGCCTGATTTCCACTTTTACATCGCTTTCGCCCACGGCATCCACCTGGGGGCTGGGGGGCTATTACGGCGGGCTGATGCTGGTGCTGTTTACCGCCGCCGGGTACTGGGCTGTGCGCAGCTACCTGGACCTTGAAAACCTGGATTTTGTTTTCTGGGTGCTGGGCATTACCACAAGCATTGTGGCAGTTTTGTATGTGCTCAACATCTTTAACATTGACCTTATCGGCGCGTATGCAGACACCGCCGTGGTGGAGCGCGCACAGTTTTTCTCAACCCTGGGGCAGAAGGACTTTAACGGCTGCTTTTTCTCGGTAGCGCTGCCCATTGTGTTTTATCAGTTCCTGAACGCCAAAGATACCAGAACCGCTGTCTGGACCGGCATTCCGGCAGCGTTTGGCGCATTGGCGCTGGCCGTTGTGGATTCAGAGGCGCTTGCCCTGGGCATCGGCGCGGCGGTGATGGTGCTGGTCTGCCATAAAAACTTTACCACCCGCCACCTGCGCCGTGCGGCGCTCATCAGTGCGGCGTTCTTCGGCTGGGCTGCCTGGATGCATTACATGCGTGCCAGCGTTTACACCCAGGGCGGCACCGCCCTGCTGGCCAAATTGGGCGCGTGGCAGGTGGCACTGCCCTGCATGGCGGTAAGCCTGCTGCTGTGGCTGGTGCTGTTTGTGCTGGCCCGCAAAGGCATTGCAGCGCAGGCCCCACTGTACCTGCCGGGGCGGGTCATCACCATTGCTGTGCTGGCGGTGGGGGCGTTGGCCTTTGTGCTGGCCAATGCAATGCCAAACCTGCCCCTGCCGGAAAGCCTGCATAACCTGCTGGTGTTCAACGATGACTGGGGTACCTACCGCGGCGTGGCCTGGCGCGCTGCGTTTGGCACCTGGGCGGACGGCAGCCTGCTGCGCAAGATTGTGGGCATTGGCCCCGGCATGATGCATACTGCCGTGGCCGCCTGGGCAGGCGACGCCATGACAGCCCGCATGGCGACGTTCTATGCCGCGCATAACGAATATCTGGAACAGCTGCTGACGACCGGCATTCTTGGCTTGGCCGCCTGGCTGCTGCTGGTGGCGGCCCACCTGCGGCGCGGGGAACGGAGCTGGAACACTCCCGGCGTGGCCCCAGTCATGCTGGCGCTGTGCAGCTATCTGGCACAGGCGGTGGTATCCATCCGGGTATCCATGGTGTTTCCGCTGGTTATGCTGCTGTTCGGTGCGCTGGCGGCCCTGACGGCCCCGGAGCTGCCGCAGCCCGCCGCCCCCGCGCCCCGCGGCAAAAAGCAGCAAAAGCCGGAACCGTTGCCGCCTAAGAACGCCTGGTATTTTGCCAAAACCGTGCTGGCTGCTGTGTTGTGCATGGCAGCGGCAAGCGGCATTGCGCCGCTGCTGTTCGGCTTTCTGATGGGATAAAGCAAAGGAGGGGGGCACTGTGGCTGTGCTGCGCTCCTGCACCCCACTTTCGTTTCCAATCTGCCGATTGGAATAGATTTTAGAATTCTTTTGACTGGTGAAAACGCCGCCCCGCAGGCAAAACGGGGCGGCGTTTTGCTGAATATGCAGAAAATGGCAAGAAAAATTTATCAAAAACAGACGGTTAGAAAAGACTAACATCTTGAAAAAAGGCCGCTACCCTCGTATAATAAAATTAGCTGTGAAAAGCTTGACAATGGACGGCCGGAACGCACAGCCCCCGCGCAGGCTTGCTGATGTTTGTGCGGTGCAAATGGCACCGGCTTCCGACAATAATGCAAAGGAGAGAATATTATGATCGAATACTCCGCACAGGTCAACAATATGTGCCCGATCACGAAGGGTCCGAAGCATGGTCCCGCTCCCATCCCTGAAGAGGGCGAATGGGTCAAGGCCTATAAAATTGAGGACATCAGCGGCTATACCCACGGTGTGGGCTGGTGCGCACCCCAGCAGGGTACCTGCAAGCTGAGCCTGAACATCAAGAACGGCATCATTGAGGAAGCTTTGGTTGAAACCATCGGCTGCTCCGGCATGACCCATTCTGCTGCTATGGCTGGCGAGATCCTGCCCGGCAAGACCATCCTGGAAGCACTGAACACCGACCTCGTCTGCGACGCTATCAACGTTGCAATGCGTGAGCTGTTCCTGCAGATCGTTTACGGCCGCAGCCAGACCGCTTTCTCTGAGAACGGCCTGCCTGTCGGCGCTGGTCTGGACGACCTGGGCAAGGGCCTGCGTTCCATGACCGGTACCATTTTCTCCACCAAGGCCAAGGGCGTCCGCTATCTGGAGCTGACCGAGGGCTACATCCTCAAGACCGCTCTGGACAAGGACAACCAGGTCATCGGCTATCAGTTCGTCCGTCTGGGCAAGATGATGGAGGACATCCGTCACGGCAAGGACCCGAAGGAAGCCTACGAGAAGAACATCGGCACCTACGGCCGCTTCTCTGCCGAGCAGGGCGCTGTCAAGTACATCGACCCGCGTGAAGAATAAGAGAGGGAGGAACATAGATTATGGCAACTTTTGAATCCCAGAATCGCCGTATGCCCAAGATCGAGGCCTGCCTGAAGGCCAACGGCCTTGAGAGCCTCGACGCCTGCAACGAGATGCTGCTGGCCAAGGGCATCGACTGCGATAAGATCATCCGCGGCATCCAGCCCATCTGCTTCGACAATGCTGTCTGGGCATACACCCTGGGCACCGCCATTGCCGTTAAGCGCGGCCTGAAGAGCGCTGCCGACTGTGCAGCTGCCATCGGCGAGGGCCTCGAGGCCTTCACCATCCCCGGCTCTGTCGCTGAGCAGCGCAAGGTCGGTCTGGGCCACGGCAACCTGGGTGCCATGCTGCTGCATGAGGACACCCATTGCTTCGCTTTCCTGGCTGGCCACGAATCCTTTGCTGCTGCTGAAGGCGCAATCGGCATTGCCCGTACCGCCAACAAGGTCCGCAAGGAACCCCTGCGTGTTATCCTGAACGGCCTGGGTAAGGATGCTGCCCAGATCATCAGCCGTATCAACGGTTTCACCTATGTCAAGACCGATTACGACTTCAAGACCGGCGAACTGAAGGTTGTTGAGACCATCCCGTACTCTGACGGCGAGCGCGCTGCTGTTAAGTGCTACGGCGCTAACGACGTTCTGGAAGGCGTTGCTATCATGAAGGCTGAGGGTGTTGAAGTTTCCATCACCGGTAACTCCACCAACCCGACCCGTTTCCAGCACCTGGTTGCAGGCACCTACAAGAAGTGGGCCCTGGAAAACGGCAAGAAGTACTTCTCCGTTGCTTCCGGCGGCGGCACGGGCCGTACCCTGCACCCGGATAACGTGGCAGCTGGCCCGGCTTCTTATGGCCTGACCGACTCCATGGGCCGTATGCACGGCGATGCCCAGTTTGCTGGTTCCTCCTCTGTGCCCGCTCACGTTGAGATGATGGGCCTGATCGGTGCCGGCAACAACCCGATGGTTGGCATGACCGTTGCCTGCGCTGTTGCAGCTTCCCAGGTAAACGCCTGAGTCAACAGCAATAACTTAATTAGCGATTGAAAAAGCGCCCGATGCGGATTTTCTGCATCGGGCGCTTTTGTTGAATTAGAAATTAGGAATGAGAAGTAGGAATTGGAGATGGGGCGGAGGGATTCTTAATGAATAAAGAATAAATAATAAAGAATAATTGTGGTGGACCGCAGCGCAGAAGCGCCGCTCAGAAAATTTTAGGTTTGATGGTACTTGAAAATGTGCGGCAAACGCAACGCCTAAAACAAACGTAAAACGATGCCCGGAAAGTCTTCTCCGTTGCTTCCGGCGGCGGCACGGGCCGTACCCTGCACCCGGATAACGTGGCAGCTGGCCCGGCTTCTTATGGCCTGACCGACTCCATGGGCCGTATGCACGGCGATGCCCAGTTTGCTGGTTCCTCCTCTGTGCCCGCTCACGTTGAGATGATGGGCCTGATCGGTGCCGGCAACAACCCGATGGTTGGCATGACCGTTGCCTGCGCTGTTGCAGCTTCCCAGGTAAACGCCTGAGTCAACAGCAATAACTTAATTAGCGATTGAAAAAGCGCCCGATGCGGATTTTCTGCATCGGGCGCTTTTGTTGAATTAGAAATTAGGAATGAGAAGTAGGAATTGGAGATGGGGCGGAGGGATTCTTAATGAATAAAGAATAAATAATAAAGAATAATTGTGGTGGACCGCAGCGCAGAAGCGCCGCTCAGAAAATTTTAGGTTTGATGGTACTTGAAAATGTGCGGCAAACGCAACGCCTAAAACAAACGTAAAACGATGCCCGGAAAGTGCACAACCCCAAATTACAGCTCAATCTCCTGCAGACGCAGCAACGCCAGAATATAAATCTTCAACGCTTCAATCAGCTTTTCAAACGGGGTGCCCTCGTTGGCACCGTGCATGGGACCGGCGAATTCCGGCAGCTCAATGTCGGTATGCTCCGGGCCAAAGCTGACGGCATACGGGAAGTGACGCGCATAGGTACCGCCGCCCATGGTAAAGGGCTTTTTGTTTTCGCCGGTCACATCGTTGTAGGTGGTGATCAGCGTTTGGATGGCCGGGCTGTCCGCTGCAATGTAGAACGGCACGCGGGAAGATACATCCTCCAGCGTGGCAGCGGTGCCACACACTTGGGTCATCATTTCGGTCAGGTGCTCCGCGGTGGTGGAAGTCGGGTAGCGGCAGTCAAAGCTCTGGCGCAGGCGGCCATCCTTCATCTCGATGGTGCCGCCAATGATGGTCAGCGGGTCAAACACATCGTCGCTGGCGGCAATGCCCAAGGCGCTGCCGTCCGTGGTGGCGTGTAGGGTATGCAGCACCTGCAGATAAGTGGTCTCGGCCGGGGAGCAGACCTTGCTTTCCAGCAGGCAGGTAACGATCAGCCCAATGGCGTTTACGGTGCCTTGCGGCATGGCGGCGTGGCCGCTTTTGCCCCAGCCGCGGATGATGGTGGTGCCGTTCTCACCAGCTTCAAAGGTCACGCCCTCGGTCTGTTTCAGGGCGCTTTCCGGCAGGCGGACGGTGCAGGCTGCGCGGTCGGGCACAGCGTTGTGGGCAACGCCGCCCACAAAATCAACGATTACACCGTTTTCCAGCACGGGGCTGACCAGCTCGCCGCCAAAACCGCCTTTTTCGCCGTTGCATACCGGGAACTCGGCGTCCGGGGTAAAGCAGAAAGCGGGCTGCTCAAAGTGGGCGGCAAAATAGTCTACGTCGTGCATGTTGGTTTCCTCGTTGGCACCCAGCAGGGCTCGCACGGGGTACTTGAGGGTAACGCCGTTGTCTTTCAGGTATTTCAGGGCATACAGGCACAAAATGCTGGGGCCTTTGTCGTCGGCCACGCCGCGCCCCAGCAGCCAGCCATCCCGCACGCGCACGGTGTAGGGGTCAGCATCCCAGCCGTTGCCCTCGGGCACAACGTCGGTGTGGGTGATGGTAGCCAGATACTTCTGGCCGTCTGCAATGGGGCCGGTCTGCGCCCAGCCGATGTAACCTTCGGCGTTGTGGGTGTCCAGGCCAAGCTCTGCGGCAATTTCCAGGGCTTTGTCCAGCGCAGCCTTGGGGCCGTTGCCAAACGGTGCGCCCGGCTCCGGCGTGCCCTCAACGCTCGGCACAGCCACAAGGCGGGTAATATCACGTAGAATGTTATCACGGTTATTTTCTGCAAATGCGTCAATCGACGCCCAGCGGGAATCTAGCATGGGGTTATCCTCCTGATTCAGCTGCCGGTACGGCAGACAAATTTGTATACAGCTATTATAACACGAACAGGCCAAACTGCAAGCAGCAGGCTGGCCGGGGACAAAATGGCAGTTATTTGTCCTTTGATTTGCCAAACACAAGGCAGAGCCCAGCGATGCCAACGCACAGTCCGACAAATGCAAACGGAATATCTGACATGCTGGTAAAAATCGTATCATTCAGTCCATCCTGCGCGCAGCTGAGCAGAATGCCGAACAATAGCAATGCGATACCTTTGATTTTGTCTTCCATTGGGAACCTCCTAAATTTGATTGTGGTAAAAAAGTTATGATATGGCAGTACGTTTGATATGGGCAGGTTTTATGTTCTCATCTCAAAGCGCTCTTTTCATCATTTTGGGGTGGACGGACATAACGCAGCATGCCTTCTTCGCAGGCACCGAATCGCAAATAGTTGAATTTTGCTTCATTCAGTGTTATTCCATGGTTAGAGTCGCTGGGTTCATCATTAGAAGCAATGAATGGGTCATTCTCCCAAAAACAGACAGGGCAAATATACCCGCAGTCTTCGCCTGGTGAAACGTTATAGGTGAAATATCCACAACAAGGACATTGATATTTTTTCAAGATATGATTACCTCTGCAAACTGGAAGTTATCTTTTTCCTAATGGCAATGCTATTAAATTTCCCAATAATGCAATAACAGCATATCCAACTACATAAACCCATGCACTTGAGTTATAAAATATAAATATAGATGGCGCAAACATTATTGCTACAATCAAAATATACCAGAAGTTAAAACCATTCCTAATCCCATAAAAAACAGAGGTTATTAAACATATTAGAGGAATAATTACTAACATAACAATCATTGCACTTCCTGTGTTTTTTATAAACCAAGGAACGATATAAAAATCTATCAGCAACAGTAGGTAGAAAACCATGTTCTTTTTTAATTTATCCATCATATCATCATCCTTTCAAATCCCGATTTGCGAAACACAAGTTTATTTTTCTTCCATTTTGTCTAAAAGCAGATTGATTTTTTTGAGAATCAAGTATATGCAGGAAATAATGAGAGAGATTAACAGTGTGACTGCTGTATAAAGTGGGTAAAAATAAGAGTTTATAAAGTCATCTCCACCAGGAATCAGTGACCCAACAAGTCCACCGAATAGAAAATTTCCATATAAGAAAACAAAAAAGCTGATACATCCAATCATGACTGCTTTAGATGATGGTTTCATATTGAAAATACCTCCTATTCCAGATAAAACACCCCATCGGGGTTATAACTCGTTCCGTCCGCAGTGATTTCAATGCCGTAGTGGTCGTAAACATTTCCCTCAGTATCCATATCGATCCAGCGGTTGTTCAGATCCTGCTCACTCATCATGCAATAGCCAACGCACGCCGGATCGTTAAAGTAAAATACATAACCCGGCTCCTGCTTCTGGTAGCCGACACAGATGACCCAGTGCCCTTCGCCCAAATAGGTGTCCGCATCATCGGAATTTTGGGTGTTGTAGCCATCCTCTGCCGCGGCCCATGCCTGAATGCAGAGCAGCACAGGGTGCCCCTGGTCCAGAGCCGAAGCCAGTTCTGGCGTGGTTCGGTTCTCCTTTACCGTGACGGTTACGCCGTTTTTCTCAAAAAAGCTGACAATGCTGCCTGGCGGGGTTCCGGCTTCCTCGTTGGTGCCAAGTTCTTCCTCATAGGCGGCAAGGTTCCAATCGGCCTGGTATGGGTCCAGCCAGTTCATCACCATCTGCACGCAGGTGGTCCCGCAGGTGTAGCCGCCATACTGGCGCAGGTTCGGCATGTCGATAAAGACATCGGCATCCTGGGTCTGCCCGTCATAGGGTGGCTGAACGGATGACTGTTCCGCAGCTGGCCCTGCGCAGGCGGATAACAGGAAACATGCGGCACAGGCAAAAGTGCCAAGGATCAAGATGTCGTATCGCTTTTCCATTCGGATCGCTCCTTACTATTTGATATATAGGATCAACGATTTTCTGTGGATTGCTTTTTGAAAAAATGGAAACCGCAGCAGTCGCCGCCGGTACTTAGTTTTTTTGTAAATGTAAAGCCGATTTTGTTCAGACTGCCGTATGTTGTCAGCATCGCAAAACAGGCGGCACAGCCACGGGCAGCCGTGTTTGGAGCAGGCGGTGTGCCAAAGGCATTTTTGAATCGTGACATCAAAGCAGCCCCGACCGCAGTGCTGTGTACGTTCCCACCCTGACGCTGCCGAATGATTGAATCAGGAAGGCCCGAGTCTGCGCCTGCTGTTCGATTTTCATGGTGTCAGTCTCCCTTGCAATCCGGTCCTTAACCCTGGCAGCCCGGCTACAAACTTCTCGATTTCTGCGTTCACAAAGGCCGGATTATCGGCATTGGAATTGTGCCCCGCATCCTTGACCCAGGTCAGCGGCAGATGTTCGCCCGCAGCCCACATCGGGTTGTAGAGCTTGGTAGCGCCGGTTTTGTCGTGCTCGCCGCACAGCAGGATGCAGGGGCAGGTGATATCGTACCCAAGGTCTGCCCCAATGGCCCCGGCCAGCATGATGAACCCGTGTTTCATCAGCCCGCAGAACTCATCCCGGCTGTACTGGGCCACCATCTCGCGCATGTTCTGTTGGGCATATTCGGTAATGCCAATGCCCTGCGCAGCGGCATTGCGCAGCATTTTCCAGGGCATGGCGCTGTAAACGGGGGCCATATGGTTCAGCATCCAGAACTCTTTGTCGCTCATGTATTTGCGCTTGAGCGGGGCGGAGTCAATAGAAACAAAGCCGCGCACCTCGCCGGGGTAAGCCTGAATGTACGCCTGTGAAAGATACCCGCCGACCGACTGTCCCACCAGCACCGGTGCGGTGATGCCCTCCGCCTGCAGGATGGCATGCAGCCAGGCGGCCTTTTGCGCCAGGGTGAAGTCCATCACAAAGGGGCGGGATTTGCCGTGGCCGGGGGCATCCCAGGCAAGCAGGTTATAGGTGGATTCAAACGCTTCGACCTGTTTGTCAAACAGGCGGTGATCCGCCGTCAGGCCGGGCAGGAACACCAGCACCGCCCGCCCCGGTTGGAAATCATTCATCCAGTAGTGGATCACGCCGTTTGGCACTGCGTGAGTTTTTTCTGTCATTTTTGGTATCCCTCCTGGTGTGGTTTTCTGGTTCTATTGTAGCATAACTGCGGCGCAAATGCATTGCCGGGCGCAGATTTTATAAGGCAATACCGCATAATTCTAAGTGCCGATACGGCGAGCGAGGTGCGGCAGCTGCTAGGCCAAAAGCGCAGATAATACTGGATGCTGCAAAGGTGAGCGCCGCCAGTGGCGGAAACAGCGAACCGAAGCAGGGGCAGCGGTCGCAGAGTGCGAGGGGCTTTTGCCCCCGAAGCACGATGCGGGTACCGCAACCCGACATTATCGAGCATTTTGGCAACGCAGATGCCGTGCCGCAGCCGCCGGAGCGGTGCTTAAGCCGTTAGGTGGGAATTGTGCGGTGTTGCCATAAGGAAAAGCCGGGTGGTGGAGAAACCGCAGGGAAGCGCCGTCTGATTCTTGCGTTTTACTGCAAATTGTGCTATATTTAGAATTCAGGATATCCTAGTGTTTTCCTTGGATATTCGGGATAGGATACAAACGAAATGAGGTAAGTTGGATGGGACTTTGGGCAGACGCAAAAAACATCCGGGACAAGGACCCTGCTGCACGCAATGTGGCGGAGGTCATCATTTTGTACCCCGGTTTCCATGTGCTGGTAACGCACAAAATTGCACATTTTTTGTACTGTCACAAGTGTTTTTTCCTGGCGCGCCTCATCAGCCAGCTGGCCCGCCACCTGACCGGCATCGAGATCCACCCCGGTGCCAAGATCGGCAACCGGCTGTTCATTGACCACGGTATGGGCATCGTGTTCGGCGAAACGACAGAAATCGGTGATAACTGCACCATCTACCACGGCGTTACCCTGGGCGGCACCGGCAAGGATTCCGGCAAGCGCCACCCCACATTGGGCAATAACGTGCTGATCGGTGCCGGTGCCAAGGTGCTTGGCCCGGTGTATATCGGGGATAATGTCCGTGTCGGCGCGGGCAGTGTGGTGCTCAAAAATCTGCCGGCCAATACCACCGCGGTCGGTGTTCCGGCCGAAGTGGTCCGCGTGCGCGGCAGCCAATCCTGCCCGGCGGACGACCTGGACCAGCAGGCGCTGCCCGATGTGCTCAGCAACCGCATCAGCGCACTGGAAGCCCGCTTGAGCCGCATGGAAGCCGCCATGCAGGGCGAGTATCCGCCCGACAAACCGCGTTTTGCCGCCCCGGAAACGGACGGTGTACCGCCGCAGGATCCGCATACAGGAGAATAATTCAGGGTAACACCGCACAATTCCCGCCTAGCGGCTTAAGCACCGCTTCGGCGGCTGCGGCACGGCATCTGCGTTGCCAAAATGCTCGATAAGACATCCAGTATTATCTGCGCTTTTGGCTTAGCATCTGCCGCACCTCGCTCGCCGTATCGGCACTTAGAATTATGCGGTATTGCCTCAGAAGAATTTCAAGCTCTCTGCCCCACTTTGGGGTAGAGAGTTTTTTACTTTGCCGCAATTTTTCTGCTTTTTATTTGGGCAGGTGCTACCCAAATGCGGTATTATCTGCTATAATAAACGTGATTTTGATAATAAAGAGGGGTGCCTGTCATGAAAGCTGTTATCACTGTTATCGGCCACGATACCGTGGGTGTTGTTGCCCGCGTAAGTGCCGTGTGTGCCGAGCTGAACATCAACATTGAGGATATTACCCAGAGTATCCTGCAGGATATGTTCTGCATGATTATGCTGGTGGATATCTCTGCCTGCGCAAGCGAACCGGCCGGAATCCGCGCCCGTTTTGACACATTGGGCCAGGAGATGGGAATGCAGGTCACTGTGACTCGGCAGGAAGTCTTTGACGCGATGCACAAAGTGTAAGGGGGCACACGATGAAAATTCTGAACAGCGGCGATATCTTGGAAACCATCGAGATGCTGACCGCAGAAAACCTTGATGTGCGTACCGTTACCATGGGCATCAGCCTGTTGGACTGCATTGATCCCGATGGCAAAAAAGCCTGTGAGAAAATCTATAACAAAATCACCCGTCTGGCGGGGAACCTGGTTCCCGTTGTCAACAAGATCAGCGCGGACTATGGCATTCCCATTGTCAACAAGCGCATCAGCGTAACGCCCATCGCCATGCTGCTGGGCGCTGCACCGGACGCCGACCCCGTGTGGTTTGCCAAAACGCTGGATGCCGCTGCCAAGGCGGTCGGCGTCAACTTTATCGGCGGTTACGGTGCTTTGGTGCATAAGGGTTTTTCCGCCGGCGATGTGCGTTTGATCGAAAGCATTCCCCGTGCACTGGCCGAAACCGACCTGGTCTGCTCCAGCGTCAACATCGGTTCCACCAAATCCGGCATCAATATGGACGCCGTTGGCCTGATGGGCCGCGTGGTGCGCCAGACCGCCGAGCTGACCAAAGATAACATGTGCATGGGCGATGCCAAACTGGTGGTTTTCTGCAATGCACCCGAAGATAACCCGTTTATGGCCGGTGCTTTCCACGGCCCTGGAGAGCCGGACTGCGAGATCCATGTCGGCGTTTCCGGCCCTGGTGCGGTGCGCGCCGCTCTGGCCAAGCTGCCCAAGGATGCTCCGATGGATCAGGTGGCAGAGCTTGTCAAGCGCACAGCGTTCAAGATCACCCGTCTGGGCCAGCTGGTGGCCAACCTGGCCAGCGAACAGCTGGGTGTGCCCGCGGGCATCATTGATCTGTCCTTGGCGCCGACCCCGGCTATTGGCGATAGTGTTGCCAACATTCTGGAAGAAATGGGTCTGGAAAGCTGCGGCTGCTGCGGCACCACCGCCTGCCTTGCCATGCTGAACGACGCCGTGAAAAAGGGCGGCGTAATGGCATCCAACCATGTGGGCGGCCTGTCCGGCGCATTCATCCCGGTATCTGAGGATGACGGCATGATCAAGGCAGCCGAATGCGGCAGCCTGACGCTGGAAAAGCTGGAAGCCATGACCGCCGTCTGCTCCGTTGGCATTGACATGGTGGTTATCCCCGGCGATACCACCGCCGAGGTCATCAGCGGTCTGATTGCAGACGAAGCCGCCATCGGCATGGTCAACAGCAAGACCACCGCTGTGCGCGTGATCCCCGCCATTGGCCACAAGGCCGGCGATGTTCTGGACTTTGGCGGCCTGCTGGGCCACGCCCCCATCATGCCCATCAGCCAGTACAGCCCCGCCGTTATGATCCACCGCGGCGGCCGCATCCCCGCACCGATGCAGGCATTGAAAAATTAAAGAATCATTCAATAAATAATATATGCAAAAGAGCCATACCAGGCAGGAGAAGCGCCTGGTATGGCTCTTTTGTATGAGTATATTGAATGTGAAAGATGCAGGAATGAGGATGGTTTCTATACGATTTGTAGGGGCCGATGCTTGCCGTCGGCCCCTACAAATGTTTTTTAAGTTTGCAGCAACCAATTTACGTTTCTCCGCGGCGCGATGAAGGCATCGCGCACGACAGAATGTTTATATATGAGCCGCGCATAATCAAATGCTCTGTAGGGAACGGTCTGCCGAGCGATAATCCAATAGAATCTATGCTCGTCCGGGGCGTCGGGGAACGCCGCCCCGACTGTGTGGCAGGTGCATCACATTTTAGCATAGAAACCAGACAAGGCCCCGGCGGGCTCAGGTGACCCCGCGCTACCTCAAATTCCTCATTCCTAATTTCTAATTCCCAATCAAAGCACTCCCTGCTCCATCTTTGCCTTTACCTCAAACAGGTCCTTGCAGCAATCGTCATACAGGCTGCGCATTTCGTCGGTTACGGGCAAAAGGTCGGGCACCATCACGGTTTCGGCACCGCTGGCGTGGCCGGCACGGATGCCGTTGTGGCTGTCCTCCAGCACCATGCAGTCATGGATGTCCACCTTAATGCGGCGGGCGGCTTCCAGAAAGATATCCGGCGCGGGTTTGCAGAGCTTGACCTCGTTGCCGCACACGATATCATGGAAATAGCGGGCGGTGCCGGTGGTCTGCAAATTCAGCTCGACCATGGTGCGCGGGCTGGAACTTGCCACAATGCGGGGCATGCCCAGATCTTCCAGGTAGGACAGCAGTTCTTTCAGGCCGGGCTTGCAGGGCACGCCCTTTTTGATCTGCTCGCCGCCGTATGCCCACACGGCATGCAGCAGTTCCTCGGCTTTGTCGCCGTAATAGCCGGCAATGTACTGGAGCTGGTGCTCCCCGGCCAGGCCGCGGCCATTGGAATAAAACTCCGGCGGCGGGTCCGGCAGGCTCATCTTGCGGCAGCAGGGGCTCCAGAACTGGTCCCAGATGCGCTCCGTGTCAAACATCAGGCCGTCCATATCAAAAATAACGCCTTTTACTTTCGGTGCCATAGTGTGTGATCCCTCTTCTTGTCTTTGCAAATGCTGCCCGGCGCTGTGGCCGGGCGCGACTTATGCTATTATTGTACCCCATAAAATGGGGTGGTGCAATCAAAAAGTAGTCAAATTTTGCATAAAGACTGCAAATGTGTGCAGAAAGCGGAAAAATAGCTCTTGTATTTGCCACTTTAGAGCGTTATAATAATTACAATTTCGCACCACAATCAGGTTTGTGCGAACCTTCATGCGGTGCTGAATAAGGAGAGTAGGAAATAATGTTGGATATCAAAATTGTTCGTACTACTGAACCGAAGGCAAAGCCGCAGGACGAAAGCAAGCTTGGATTCGGCAAGATTTTTACCGACCATATGTTCCTGATGGACTATACCGCCGGTGAAGGCTGGCATGACGCCCGCGTTGTGCCGTATGCCTCCCTGCCGATGGACCCCGCTACCGTGGTGTTCCATTACGCACAGGAAATTTTTGAGGGCATGAAGGCCTACCGCACTGCTGACGGCAGTGTGCAGCTGTTCCGCCCCGATTGCAATGCAAAGCGTTTCCAGGATTCTGCTGACCGTCTCTGCATCCCCAAGATCCCGGTTGAGGATTTTGTTCAGGCTGTTGAGACCCTGGTTGACGTTGACCGTGACTGGGTTCCCCACAGCGACGGCGCAAGCCTGTACATCCGCCCGTTCGTGTTTGCAAACGATGTCGGCTTGGGCGTGCATGCTTCCAAGCATTACCTGTTCTGCATCATCTGCGCACCTTCCGGCGCTTACTATGCCGAGGGCCTGGACCCCGTCCGCATCTATGTTGAGGACGAGTACATCCGCGCAGCCCCGGGCCTGACCGGCTTTACCAAGTGCGGCGGCAACTATGCTGCTTCCATCAAGGCTGGCGAGCTGGCCGAGGAAAAGGGCTTCAGCCAGGTTCTGTGGCTGGATGGCGTTGAGAAGAAGTATGTGGAAGAAGTCGGCTCTATGAACATCATGTTCAAGATCGACGGCAAGATCTACACCGCTGCCTGCACCGGCACTGTTCTGCCCGGCGTTACCCGCCGCTCCATCATTGAGCTGCTCAAGGATTGGGGTTACGAGGTTATCGAGGGCAAACTGGCCATTGCTGATGTGATGAAGGCTGCCGAGGAAGGCAAGCTGGAAGAAGTGTTCGGCACCGGAACCGCAGCTGTTGTCAGCCCTGTTAAGGAGCTGGATTGGGAAGGCAAGGTTGCCAACATCAGCGGCGGCAAGATCGGCCCCCTGACCCAGAAGCTGTACGATACCCTGACCGGTATCCAGTGGGGTAAGCTGCCTGATACCAAGGGCTGGACCGTCAAGGTTGAACCGAAGGTCTGATTCGGCCCGGAAGATATGCTTTTTAGCTGAGGCAACACCGCACAATTCCCGCCTTGCGGCTTAAGCACCGCTCCGGCAGCT
>QFCE01001748.1_pt1 | contig 33653 bp, 30 predicted proteins | sample 5346091 | NCBI WGS metagenome assembly QFCE01 (sample SAMN09062252, study PRJNA434731) | Human gut metagenome, whole genome shotgun sequencing project. | isolation source: stool timepoint A chromium assembly | host: Homo sapiens | collected 2015 | reverse complement strand
GCAGTTGATTTTGCACCTTATTTTGTAAATATTTTTCGACTTTATTTGCACCTGACTGTACAGATAATACAAATTGTGTTTTATTTTTGATTTAGATACAATATATTGTGTTTTCTGCGGGATAAAGGGAAAAAATAAAAAATTGAAACAAATGTATTTGTATCAAAAAAGTAACAAAATTGTTTCAAATCAGAGGAGAAACGGAAACAAATCGGGAAATTTTTTCTTGCAATCTGAAATTGTTTCGCTTATACTTAACATAAAAAGTGGGGCGAAGTGGTGAAAAGTGGTTCAAAATCCCTGGCTGTCCCATAAAGAGAAAGCGAGGTGGCAGGTATGACCGGCGAATATCAGCATTCCATTGATACAAAAGGCCGTCTGTTTATTCCTGCCAGTCTGCGCGAAGAGCTGGGAGACACGATTTATGTCACCATCAGCATTGAGCGCGCCCTTGCTGCTTATTCCGAAGAAACCTGGCGGGAGAAGGAAGAAAAATTCAATGCGCTGCCTTCGGCACAGGCCCGCCGTATCCGTCCGCTGTTCGTCAATGCAGCCAAATGCACTTTGGATGCCCAGGGACGCATTCTGCTGCCCCAGAAACTGCGCGGTTATGCAGGACTGAAAAAAGATGTCATGGTACTCGGCGTTTCCAATCACGCTGAGATTTGGGACAAGGATGCTTGGGCAGCGGTGTCTGAGATTGAAATGGATCCGGCCAGCCTGGAAGCGGCCGTGGATGAGTTGAATTTCTGATATGCAGGGAGAATTTTCGCATGTACCGGTGCTACTCCGTGAGTGCATCGAAGGACTGGCCATTCGGCCGGATGGGATCTATGTGGACGGTACGTTGGGCCGGGCGGGGCACTCGCTGGAGATTGCCCGCCGACTGACGAAAGGACGCCTGATCTGTATTGACCAGGACGAGGCGGCCATTGAGGCAGCCAAAGTCCGTTTGGCAGAATATATGGACCGCATCACACTGGTGCGCAGCAATTTCAGTGCGGTGGGAGAAATCCTCCGGAAGCTGGGTATCGCAGGCGCGGATGGGATGCTGTTTGATCTGGGGGTGTCTTCCCCGCAGCTGGACGACGCGGAGCGGGGCTTTTCCTATATGCACGACGCCCCGCTGGATATGCGGATGGATCGCCGTGCGGCGCTGACGGCCCACGATATTGTTAACACCTGGAGCGCGGAAGAATTGAAGCGCATTTTATATGAGTATGGTGAAGAACGTTATGCCGGCGCCATTGCCCGTTCCATTGTTCGGGCGCGGGAGGATGCGCCCATTGGCACCACACTGCAGCTGGTGGAAGTGATCCGATCCGCCCTGCCGGCTGCGGCAAAACGGGAAAAACAGCACCCTGCCAAACGCAGCTTTCAGGCCATCCGCATTGCCGTGAACGATGAGTTGGGGGTACTGGAACCCATGCTGCGCGGCGCAGTGAAGGGGCTCAATCCCGGCGGCCGCCTGTGTGTGATTACGTTTCATTCACTGGAGGACCGCATTGTGAAAAAGACGATGCAGGCACTGGCCCGGGGCTGTACCTGTCCGCCGGATTTTCCGGTGTGCGTGTGCGGAAACAAGCCGAAAGTGCGTATCGTATCCCGGAAACCGATCCTGCCGGGGCAGGATGAAATAATGGACAACCCCCGCGCCCGCAGCGCCAAGCTGCGCATTGCTGAGCGCACCGAATTTGAATGGAAAGAGGACTGATTGCCATGGCTGCACAGCGCAAACAGAATCGGAGCGGAAGAAGCATGTACACAGACCGCGCCGCCCGGCAGGGCTATGGGGCCGATCGCAGCAATCTGGCTTATGATTACAATGCCTTGGAGCGCCGCCGGGTGCAGGAGCGCCCGACGCCTCATCCTCAGGTGCGCACCATCCGTCGCCCCAAAGTCAATCTGCGTCCGGCCGAGCAGGTGTCCGTATCCGCGGTACTGGGCTTTCTGGTGGCCGGCGCCATGCTAGTGCTGGTGCTAATGAGCTATGTGCAGCTGACGGCTCTGTCCGATTCTGTGGTGTCGCTGCAGAAAGAATTGACAACGCTGCAGACGGAGAATGTGACGCTGACGACGGCCTATGAGCGCGCATTTGATTTGGAAACGGTGGAGAGCGCCGCCCGCGCTGCGGGAATGAGTAAGCCCAGCACCAGCCAGATCTATTATCTGGATTCCAATCTGCCGGACAGCGCTTCGGTGTATACCACCGCCAGCAGCGGTGCGGGGCAGATTTTGTCCATCATTGGGGACAAGCTGCATGCAGTGGTGGAATATTTTACGTGAGCAGTCAGTCTAAGAGCGCTTGTATACGCATATAGTGGAACAAACGAGGAAGGAGTAAGAAAGGAATTTCTTGCTCCTTGCTTGCCATTCATGGGAGGATAAAAGCATTGCCGAATCAGAAAGACCGAAGAGAAACGTCCGCAAAGCGGGCCACAAAGGTATTGAAATCCCGTACGCTGGTGCTGGCGGCGGTGTTGGGAGTAGCCACATTTGCGGCGCTTTTGTGCCGGCTGTATTATCTGCAGATTGTTCGCCATGAGGAGCTGCAGGAGAAAGCGGTGGCACAGCAGACCCGCTCTTCCACCATTTCTGCTTCCCGCGGCACCATTTATGATGCCAATGGGGAGACGCTGGCCATTTCCGCCACGGCAGAGACGATTTTCATTTCGCCCCACGAGATTACTGAAAATGAGTGCGATAAGGATTTGATTGCACAGACGCTGGGAGAAATTTTGAATGTAGACGCGGAGAACATCCGCAAAAAAGAAGATAAGGTGGAATCCTATTACCAGGTGGTCAAGCAGAAGGCCGAACAGGACGAAGCGGATCAGGTGCGGGAGTTCATCAATGAAAAGGAGATCAAGGGCATCTATCTGGTGCCCGACAGCAAACGCTATTACCCCTTCGGCTCCCTGGCCAGCCAGGTCATTGGTTTTGTAAGCAGCGACAATGTGGGTCTGTACGGCATTGAGGCGCTGTATGAAGAGGAGCTGGAGGGCACTGCTGGCCTGGTGGTGACGGAGAAAAATGCCCGTGGCGAAGATGTGCTGTATAAATATGAACAGTATTATGACGCGCAGGATGGCGACAGCCTGGTGCTGACCATCGATGCGACCATTCAGCACTATTTGGAACAGGGGCTGGAAGATGCGATAGAAAAATACGATGTCAAAAACGGTGCCACCGGCATCGTGATGAATGTTAAAACCGGCGCGATTCTGGCGATGGCGTCGCTGCCCAATTATGATTTGAATGATCCGCGCACGATTTACGATGAGCGTCTGGCGGCGCAGCTTGAAGGGTTGGAGGGAGACGCCTATAAAGAAAAATTGGGCGAACTGCAGCTCAAACAGTGGCGCAGCAAGGCCATTAACGATACCTATGAGCCTGGATCCACTTTCAAGATCATTACGCTGGCCATGGCGCTGGAAGAGGGGCTGGTCAACGAAAGCAGTACCTTCGAGTGTTCCGGCCACATCAATGTGACCGGCTGGCCCAAACCCATTTACTGCTCGAAAAAGGCGGGCCACGGCCATCAGACTCTGGCTCAGGCGGTGGCCAATTCATGCAACCCCGCGTTTATCACCATCGGCCTGAAGGTAGGAACGGATAAATTTTATCAGTATATCAAAGATTTTGGCTTTTTGGAGAAGACCGGTATTGACTTGCAGGGCGAGCAGAAAGGTATTTTCTTTGATGAGGAACAGTTCGGCACAAACGTGGTTTCCCTGGCCTCGGCGGCTTTCGGCCAAACCTTTACCGTGACGCCCATTGCGCTGGTAACGGCAGAGGCCGCGGCTGTCAACGGCGGCTATCTGCACCAGCCCTATATTGTGCAGGAGGTGCTCGACAGCGAGGGCAACGTGACCTACGAGCACGACGCTACACAGGTGCGTCAGGTGGTCAGTGAGGAGACGTCGAAGCGGGTATGTGCATTGCTCGAAGGTGTGGTAGATGGCGGTACCGGTAAGAACGCCTATGTTTCCGGTTACCGCATCGGCGGAAAAACCGGTACCGCCGATAAAACCGGCACCAAGACCGCGGAAAATCCGCAGGGCGACATTGTGGTTTCCTTTGTGGGCGTGGCGCCCATCGACGATCCGGAAGTCATTGTTCTGGTCGCGCTGGATACGCCCAGCCGCACTACCGGCACATATCCCAGCGGCGGCAATATGGCGGCGCCCCTGGCGGGTAGCCTGTTTTCCCAGATTCTGCCGTATCTTGGCATTGAGCCGACCTATTCCAGCGAGGAACTGGCTGCAGCAGATGCCAATGTTCCCAACTGTGTGGGCCTGACGCTGGAAGAGGCCAAACAGCGGCTGAGCGAAAACGGCTTTTCCTGCCGCACGGTGGGCAGCGGCGCGGAGGTGACCGATCAGACACCTGTAGGCGGTTCCATTGTGCCGGGTACGGCGGAGATTATACTCTATCTGGGAGAAGAGAAGCCCACCAAAAAATGCGTGGTGCCTAAGGTGATTGGTATGACTGCTGAGCAGGCAAACACGGCTTTGACCAACGCAGGCCTGATTATGAAAGTCATGGGCGATACGTCCAACAACTCCGGTACGATCCGTGTGAGCACCCAGTCGGTGGCGGAAGGCGGCGAAGTGGAAGCAGGCACAGTGGTATCTGTGCAGCTTACGGACACAGCAATGGTGGATTGACCGGACTGCAGACGAAGGAGCGGCGTCTGCGGAAACGGTTTTTCGGCAGAAGGCGCTGCTGCTTCCGCCGCCGCACGGGCGGCAACGCCGGATATTCAATGAGACGCTGCCCCTTGGGATGTTCCGGGTGCGGTCTGGGGAAATGTACGTAAAATCAGGAAAGGGACCTTCCGCTGCAATGAAAGGTAGGATTCAGAAATGAAATTAAGGGAACTGCTCTCCGGTGTGGAGGTGCTGGAGTGGCACGCGCCGGAGGAGTTGGAAATCGGCGGCGTCAGCTATGATTCAAGAGAAACAGCGCCGGGGGACCTGTTTGTTGCCATGACCGGCTACGCAGCCGACGGACACGATTTTATTCCCATGGCACGGGGAAAAGGCGCGGTGTGTATTTTGTGCGAGCGCGCGCCGGAGGATGCGCAGCCTTGGGTGAAAGTGGCCCACAGCCGCCGGGCGCTGGCGCTGCTCAGCGCCAACTGGTTTTCCCACCCGGCGGAGGAGATGACCATGATTGGCGTTACCGGCACCAACGGCAAAACCACCACCACATACCTTTTGAAAGAAGTACTGGAGCGGGAGGCCGGGGCCGCGGTGGGGCTGATCGGTACCAATCAGATCCTGATTGGTACCGAAGTGTTGGAAGCGGAGCGCACTACGCCGGAATCTTTCGAGCTGCATCGGCTTTTCCGGAAGATGCGCGAAGCGGGCTGTACCTATGTGGTGATGGAGGTGTCCTCCCATGCGCTGTTTCTTGACCGGGTGTATGGCATCCCCTTTGAGGTAGGCATTTTCACCAATCTGACCCAGGACCACCTGGACTTTCACAAAACGATGGAAGCCTACTGCGACGCCAAAGCCCGGCTCTTTTCCATGTGTCGCGTGGGTGTCGTCAACGGGGACGATCCCTGGCACAAACGCCTGCTGGAACATGCGGCGTGTCAGGTGCTGACCTATGCTGAACAGGCTCCGGCGGATCTGCGGGCGGAAAACGTGTCGCTGAGTGCGGCGGGCGTTGCCTTTGATGCGGTGACAAAATCGGAGCGCCAGGCAATTTTTGTTGGTATTCCGGGCGGATTTATGGTATATAATACTCTGGATGTTCTGGCAGCGGCGCTGGCACTGGGTATCCCGCTGAAAGACAGTGCTGCAGCGCTGCGCCAAAGCCGTCATGTGAAGGGCCGTGTGGAGGTGGTCCCCCTGCCGGGGGCAGAGTACACTGTGCTGATTGACTATGCCCATACGCCGGACGCGGTGGAGAATGTGCTCCGTTCGGTGCGGGGCTTTGCCAAAGGGCGTGTGGTGGCGCTGCTGGGCTGCGGCGGGGACCGAGACAAGACGAAACGCCCCAAAATGGGGGCTGCCGCCGCCGCGCTGGCCGATCTGGTGATTGTCACTTCAGACAATCCCAGGACAGAGGACCCCAGAGGTATCATTCAGGATATTCTGGCGGGGATGTATCGTTCCCAGACGCCCCATATTGTAGTGGAAGACCGTGCTGCGGCAATTGTGTACGCTATGGATCAGGCGCAGAAAGACGATGTGATTGTACTGATGGGAAAGGGGCATGAGACCTATCAGATTGTGGGCGCGGAGAAACGCCACCTGGATGAGCGTGAGATCGTTGCAGCGCACTGGAAACAGACGCACAACGGCCTGTGAGCGACAAGAAACAAAAGAGAAGGGTTTGGTTCAAGAGTGGAAATGATTCTTTCCTGTGTGATCGCCTTTGCGGTTACACTGATTGTGGGGCGGATGCTGATCCCGGCTCTGCGCCGCCTGAAAGCGGGGCAGAGTATCCGGGAGGATGGCCCTACCTGGCATATGAGCAAACAGGGTACCCCCACCATGGGTGGACTGATGTTTATCATTGGCATTGGCGCCGCTGTATTGATTGCCGGGCTCCGCGGTATGATGATGGGCAGCTTTGTACATCTTTATGTGTTTGTCTTTGCCCTGGTTTTCGGTATCATCGGCTATATCGACGATTATAAGAAAGTGACCCGGCACCAGAACGAAGGCCTGACGGCGTTGCAGAAATTTGTTCTGCAGCTGGCTGCGGCGGTGGCGTTCCTGACGCTGATGCGCTTTGAGCATCTGCTCACGCCCAATGTATACATCCCGTTTCTTAATGTGCATATCCACCTGAATTGGGTGGTGTATCTGATTTTTGCGGCCTTTGTTATTGTGGGTACGGTGAATGCGGTGAACATCACCGACGGCATTGACGGCCTGGTGGGCAGCGTGTCCGTGCCGGTGGCACTGTTTTTCGTATGCTGTGCATTCTGGTGGGGCTATACGCAGCTGGGCATCTTTGCTGCGGCGATGCTGGGCGGCCTGGTGGCGTTTCTCTTTTACAATTTCCACCCGGCCAAAGTCTTTATGGGCGATACGGGTTCCCTTTTCCTGGGCGGCTGCGTAGCGGCCATGGCCTTTGCCTACGATATGCCGCTGATTTTGCTGTTGGTGGGCATTATTTATGTAGTGGAGACGCTGTCCGACATCATTCAGGTAACTTATTTCAAGGCCACTCACGGCAAGCGTCTGTTCAAAATGGCGCCGCTGCACCATCATTTTGAAATGTGCGGCTGGAGCGAAGTGAAAATCGTTTTGGTATTTACGGCGGTCAGCACTGTGTTTTGTGCCCTGGCGCTGTTGGGTGTGATGGACCGCTTTGCGGTTTGAGCCGGGCAGTGTTCTGCGCTGTGGTGTTGTGGACCCGACTGGCTTTGGAAAGGAGGGGATGGCGGTGACAAGTGAAGAAAAACGGCAGAAAGCGCAAATCAACCGCCTGATGGCCAAAGGCCCCATTGACCTGCCTTTTGCCCTGCTGGTACTGCTGCTGACAGCCATCGGTGTGCTGATGGTGTTTTCGGCGTCTTTTGCCCGGGCGTTTTATGAAGCGGAAGACCCTTCGGCCATGGCGGCGCTGAGCGTTTTTCTCCGTCAAGCGGTCTTTGCTGCGGCGGGTGTCGTGGTGATGTTTATCACTTCGAAGATTGACTATCACTGGTGGCGCCGCTGGGCGGTGCCGTTGCTGGGGCTGACGATTCTGCTGCTTCTGGCGGTCATTGTGCTGCCCTATCCCATCGCCATCACATCCAACGGTGCTACCCGCTGGCTGAATGTGGGCTTTACCACGTTCCAGCCGTCCGAAGTGGCAAAGTTTGCGGTTATCCTGTATTTTGCCGCGACCATCAGTGTGAAAAAGGATAAAATGGAAACGCTGCAGGATGGCATCTTCCCCTATTTCCTGATCCTGGGCGTGATCGTGATCCTGATGATGAAAGAACCGCATCTGTCTGGTTCCGTGCTGATTTTGTGTATCGGTGCATGTATGATGTTTGTGGGAGGCATCTCTCGAAAAATGGTGGCGCTAGGCGTCAGCCTAGGCGTGGGGGGCATCCTGGTGCTGATTTCCGGTGTGCTGCCCTATGGACAAAGCCGGATCCTTCAGTGGAAGGATCCCTGGGCCTATGCTTCCGATGAGGGATATCAGACGGTGCAGAGCCTGCTGGCCATCGGTTCAGGCGGGCTTGCAGGTTTGGGCTTTGGAAAAGGGCGGCAGAAGCTGCTGTATCTGCCTGAAGAGCACAATGATATGATTTTTTCCATCGTGTGTGAGGAACTGGGCTTTATCGGCGCGGCGCTGATTTTGGCGCTGTTCTGTTTTCTGGTGCTGCGGGGCTATTGGATTGCCCTGCATGCGAGGGACCGTTTCGGCGGCTTGCTGGCGGTGGGAATTACTACCATGATCGCCGTGCAGACTTTCCTTAATGTGGCGGTGGTGACCAATTTTGTGCCCAACACAGGTATCTCACTGCCCTTTTTCAGCTACGGCGGTACGGCGCTGATGATTCAGCTTTTTGAAATGGGCGTGCTGCTCAGCGTATCGCGGCAAATCCCGGGACCGAAATCGGGGTAAGAAGAAGCCGGGAGGGCTCCGTGTCAAACGCGGTTCGTTCCATCAAAAAGAAACTTCTTCCGCGGTGTGGAACCGAGTGCGTTTTGCATCGGAATGTGCACTTTACTTTTACGACAAAGGACGGAAAAATGATGAACGTGATTTTTACCTGCGGCGGAACGGCCGGTCATGTAAATCCAGCGCTGGCCCTGGCAGGGTTGATGCAGGAGCGGGATGCATCCGTCAACATCCTGTTCGTGGGCAGCAAGCGGGGTATGGAAGGGAAGCTTGTTGAAAAAGCGGGCTATGCCTTTCGGGCTATTGAGATTGACAATTTCCGCCGCTCCTTCAAGGTTGCGGATATTCGGCACAATCTGCACACAGCGGCGCTGGTGGTGAAAACGCCCCGACAGGCCAGAGCCGTGCTGGAGGAATTTAAGCCGGATCTGATCGTTGGCACCGGCGGCTATGCCAGTTACCCGATGGTTAAATACGGCGCTAAGGCCGGTGTGCCCACTGCAGTGCATGAATCCAATATGGTGCCTGGACTGACCACGAAAACGCTGGAGCCGCTGGTGGATAAAGTGATGGTGGGATTTGAGGCCTGCCGCCCGTATTATCAGCATCCGGAAAAGGTTGTAGTTACCGGTACCCCGGTGCGCGGCGACTTTTTTGCCTGCAGCCGTGCCCAGGCCCGTGCCCGATTGGGCTATGCAGACGACAAGCCCTTGGTGGTATCCTTCTGGGGCAGCTTGGGCGCTGCCCATATGAATGAACAGATGGTGGATTTTATCCGTGCGGAGCTTTCCTCGGGCAGCCCGTTTCATCATATCCATGCTGCGGGATCCACGGGTTATCCCAAGATGCAGGAAGCCCTGCGCGCTGCCGGAATAGATCTGGCGCATACGGATGTGGATCTGCGGGAGTATATTTACGATATGCCTACCGTGATGCGCGCGGCGGATCTGGTGATCTGCCGCGGCGGTGCCTCCACCATCAGCGAACTGACGGCGCTGGGCATGCCGTCCATTATTGTGCCCTCGCCGTATGTGGTCAACAATCATCAGGAAAAGAACGCCCGCGTGCTGGAGAAAGCCGGCGGTATCTGCCTGATGCTGGAAAATGAGAGCAGCGGCAAGGCGATTTACGATACCGCCATGGAGATTTTGGGCGACAGCACCAAGCGCGAGGGAATGCACAAAGCTATGCTTTCGCTCAGTGTGGCTGACGCTGCCGAACGCATTTATCATACGGTAATGGCGTTGGTGCCGAAGGCGGAAAAAACGGAAATCTAAAACGAAAGGCCCCTCCTTTGCATACGATGAGGTAGTAGAAATGCAAAGGAGGAGCCTATGAATTATTTAAGAATCATTGGCGGCCGCGCCCTGCAGGGGGAACTGGAGATTCAGGGAGCAAAAAACAGCGTGCTTCCGATTTTGGCAGCGACGTTGCTCAATCGGGGGCAAAGCGTACTCCATCGCTGCCCGCGCCTGCAGGATGTGGACGCTTCGATCCGTATTCTGCGCCGTTTGGGCTGCAGTGCGGAGTGGGAGGGGGACACGCTGTGTGTACATACCGGCGCCATGGCCTGCGGTGAAATTCCCGACGCCATGATGCGGGAGATGCGCTCATCTGTTATTTTTCTGGGTGCGATCCTGGCACGGTGCGGCCATGCAGTGCTGTCCTATCCAGGCGGCTGCGAGTTGGGGCCGCGGCCCATCGATCTGCATTTGGCGGCTCTGCGGGCCATGGGCGTAGAAATTGAAGAAAAGGGCGGCTATCTTCACTGCTGTGCCCAAAAGCTGCGGGGCTGCGAGATCACGCTGAGCATTCCCAGTGTGGGGGCCACGGAAAATGTGATTCTGGCCGCCTGCGGAGCTGAGGGCGCCACCGTGCTGTGCAATGCGGCACGGGAACCAGAAATTGTGGATTTGCAGAACTTTTTGAATGCCTGCGGTGCGGATGTGCGCGGCGCGGGCAGTTCTACGATTGTGGTGCAGGGCGGCAGGCCGCTGCACGATTGTGAGCACACGATCATTGCTGACCGGATTGTGGCGGCCACGTATCTTTCCGCTGCTGCTGCGGCCGGCGGCGACGTGCTGCTGCGGCGGGTGGATTATCGCCACCTGTCTACCGTGACGGCGGCGCTGAAAGAAGCGGGCTGTACGGTGCGCAGCCATACGGACTGGGTCCAGTTGCGCAGCGATGGCTGCCTGCGCGCCATCCGTCCGGTGCGGACGGCGCCCTATCCCGGCTTCCCTACGGATGCTCAGGCTGTGCTGATGGCGGCGCTGCTGAAAGCCAAGGGCACAACAGTCTTTATCGAAAACATTTTTGAAAACCGCTATCGTCATGTGGATGAGCTGACCCGGCTGGGGGCTGGAATTCGTACGGAGGGACGCGTGGCGGTGGTGTGTGGTGTGGGGAAACTGCACGGGGCCAGAGTGCAGGCAACCGATTTGCGCGGCGGTGCAGCACTGGCCGTGGCGGCGTTGACCGCCGAAGGAGAAAGCCGCGTTTCGGAGTTGCAGCACATCGACCGGGGCTATGCAGATCTTGCCGGCGACCTGGCCTGCTTGGGGGCAGATATTGTGCGAGTGGACGAAACGGAAAAAAACTGATATAATACACTATCCCGTTCTGCTGCGCGGGAGATGGAACAGGGCGGGAAAAGAATACGGAAGAAAGGAGGATACCTATGGCAAGAAGGCGGCATCATCGCAGCGTGGCGGTGCTCTACAAGCTGCTCAGCGTTGTGGTCATCAGCGGAGCTATCGTAGCGGCGCTGACACTATTTTTCAAGGTAGAAACCATCACGGTTTCCGGCACGACGGAATACAGCAGCGAAGAGATTATCACAGCTTCCGGCATCCAGCAGGGCGACAATCTATTTTTATTGAATAAGTATGAGATTTATGAGTCTATCCTGGAAAAGCTGCCATATGTATCCTCCGTCAGCATCAGCCGCAAACTGCCCGATACCTTGCTGATCGAAGTGACGGACAGTAATCAGGGCGGTGTCATTGAGGATCACGGGACCTACTGGGTTCTCAGCGCAGAAGGAAAGATCTTGGGAAAGCGCGCCGAGGCTGGCCACGGCGCATTGATCACGGGACTCACTCTGTCAGAGCCGGAGGTGGGGAAAAAGGCTGCTGTGGAGGAAGGGCAGGAGCGCGCTCTAAAGCAGCTGCTCGATCTGCTGGCGGCACTGGAGGAAAAAGGGATGCTTCAGGGCGTCGGAAGTTTTGATTTCTCTCAGGAGTCCGTTATATCGATCAAATACGCGGATCGGTATGTGGTAAAATTTCCCTACGGCGCCGATTTTCCCTATAAACTCACGCGGTTGAGCCAGGTGATTGAGCGTCTGGAAGAGCAGGGAGACCAGCGCGCAGGTGTGCTGGATCTGACGGCTGAGGGTGAGATCCATTTTATTCCGGACTGATACAAAAGAAAAGAGGATACAGTTATTTCATGAAAGAGTCAAAACACATCGGCAAGGTGTCCATCAGTGTGGTCTGTGTGATCTTGGGCATTCTGCTGGCGCTGCAGTTCAAAAGCGTGCGGGAAAACAACCAGATAGACGCTTTGAATACGACCCGTGTGCAGACGCTGCAGAATCTGCTGGATGAAACGCGGGAACAGAACGACCGGCTTTCAGAGCAGGTGAAAGAAATGCGCAAAGAGGTGCAGAGTTACCGTGAAGCCGCCGCCGGCAGCAGCGAGCAAAGCGATCAGGCTCTGTTGGACGAGATTGCCCATCTGCAGTTGGCAGCCGGCATGACCGACGTGGTGGGACCAGGCATCGAGGTGGTGCTCGAGGACAGCACAGCCGCCAACATCAGCGGCGATGAGGCGGATTATCTGATCCACGACAGTGACATTCTTTCCGTGGTCAATGAGCTGCGCGACGCCGGGGCGGAGGCATTGTCCCTCAACGGCAACCGTATTCTTGCCACGTCGGAGATCCGCTGCAGCGGGTCGGTGGTCACCATCAACGGACGGCGCACCAGCGCGCCCTTTGTCATTGATGCCATCGGTGACACGGATACCATGTTTAATGCGCTGATGATGCGCAACGGCGTAGTAGATGTGCTCAAGCAGTGGTCCATCCAGGTAAGCGTCACAGAAGTGGACGAGCTTCTCGTTCCTGCTTACGACGGTACCATCGAATACCGCTATGCACAGACCGCCACCGAGGATAATGTGACGGACGAAGAAACGGAGGCGTCCTGATGTATATTGTACTGAGCGTTTTGCTGGGTGTGCTCATCGGCGCGCTGTTGCCATGGAGCATCCCTGCGCAGTATTCGATTTATGCGGCGGTGATGCTGCTGGCAGCCCTGGATGCCGCGGCAGGCGGCATCAATGCGCGGCTGCATCATAAATTCCGCGGCTCCCTCTTTGTCTCTGGAGCTTTGGGCAACGGGCTGATTGCGGTATTCCTCACCTATATGGGCGAGCGCATCGGCATTTCGCTTTATTTGGCGGCAGTGGTGGTGTTTGGTACGCGATTGTTCCAAAACTTTGGAGAAATCCGGCGAGAACTCTTGACCTTGTCTGGAAACCGTAATACAATAGGTAAAAATACGGACAAAACACAAGAACTGGGGCAAAGCGACCATCTTGACCCGCTGTAAAACGCAACGTCTTGTAGTTTGCATAAATTTAAGGAGGAACCATCATGGCATTTGGTTTGGATGTCGGTCCTGAAAACGTAGTCAATATTAAGGTCATTGGCGTCGGCGGCGGCGGCAACAACGTGGTCAACCGCATGGTGCAGACTGGAGCGAAGGGTGTGGAATTTGTTGCGGTGAACACGGACAAGCAGGTCCTGTCCCGTTCCGGCGCCACATATAAGATCCAGATCGGCGAAAAGCTGACTCATGGTCAGGGGGCAGGCTCCAATCCGGAGATCGGCCGCAAAAGTGCGGAGGAGAACCGCGCGCAGATCGCAAAGGCTCTGGAAGAGACGGACATGGTGTTTATTACCGCTGGTATGGGCGGCGGCACCGGCACCGGCGCGGCACCTGTGGTAGCAGATGTGGCCCGTGAAGCGGGCGTGCTTACCATCGGCGTGGTCACAAAGCCTTTTGGCTTTGAGGGCCGCCGCCGTATGGTCCAGGCCGAGCAGGGCATCGAGGACCTCAAAGACAAGGTGGATTCCCTGGTGATCATCCCCAATGAGCGCCTCAAGCATGCCACCGATCAGAAAATTACCTTTGCCAATGCTTTTGCCATTGCCGATGATGTGCTGCGTCAGGCGGTGCAGTCCATTTCCGATTTGATTAATGATACCGGCTTCATCAATCTGGACTTTGCCGACGTGACCTCTGTGATGAAGGACGCGGGCTTTGCTCACATGGGCGTGGGACGGGCTGAAGGCAAAAACAAGGCGGAAGAAGCGGCAAAAATGGCTATTTCCAGTCCGTTGCTTGAGACCTCAATCAACGGGGCCAAGGGTGTTCTGGTCAATGTGACCGGTTCCATGGACATCGGGCTTGACGAGGTGGAGCAGGCGGCCACACTGGTGCAGCAGGCGGCGCATCCGGACGCCAATATCATCTTCGGCGCTACGTTCGACGAAGCGATGGAAGATGAAATCCGCGTGACCGTGATTGCGACAGGCTTTGATGAAAGTACCGGAAAGAGCACTATGACGGAAAAGCCCTTCACCGAGGCGGAGAAAAAAGTGGAGCAGACTGCTGCCGCGCAGAAGGCGGAGGAGGAGACGGCGGACGCACCGCAGCAGCCGGAACCGGCCAGTGTTTCTTCCGGCGATGCAGAAGATGATCCGTTTGATGCAATTTTTAATATTTTCAATAAGCGTCAATAAAATGGGACAGGCTAAGTGCGGTAGGAGAATCTCTCCTGCCGCATTTTTGTTTAACATCAAAAAGCAGCGGTTCTCCGATGCTCTTTGCAGGAGTCATATGGAAAATGGCTGTTGAATCAATGGCAGTTTTAGCGGAAAGCAGAAAAAATTTGCTCCGCGCCTTTGCGATCTGGCTGCGGCGCGGTGTTTTTCCAGATTGTGCCATCCAAAATCGCCTGATTTTGTTCCTTGTTTTTTGCTGCTGCGGTGGGCAACGTAACAACGCCGCAGAACCGTGCGGCAAATTTTTGACAAGGGGTGATTGAATGGATGAACCTTTTTCTTTGCAATCGATTCGCTGCAGGGCGCCGGCTTTCCGGCGTCGGGCCGCCGCTGTTCTGGGCACGCTTATTTTCATTTTTTGCATGGCGGCCCCGGCTTATGCAGCCGTATCCAGCGCCGGAAGCGTGTCGGGCCAGTCCCGGACGCTGGTGCCGCTGGGACGCGCCGTGGGCGTCAAGCTGTTCTCCGACGGGCTGCTGGTGGTGAATCTGTCGGAAAGCGTGACGGAGGACGGTACCGCTTCTCCTGCGCGGCAATGTGGAATCCGTACGGGGGATGTCCTGCTGGAACTGAATGACGAGGACCTCAAAAGCACAGAGCAACTGCAGACGGCGCTGCAGAAAAACGGCGCGCAGAGCGTTTCGCTGACTGTGAAGCGCGGCGCCCGGACGTTATCTTTGGAAGCGACGCCGGAAAGCGGAGCCGACGGCGTGTACCGACTGGGCGCTTGGGTGCGGGACAGTATGGCCGGTATCGGGACGATGACCTATTATGACCCACAAACGGGGACGTTTGGCGCACTGGGCCACGGCATCACGGATGTAGACACGGCTCAGCTGATGCCCATTTCCTCCGGCACGCTGATGTATGCCGATGTAGCGTCGGTAAAGAAAGGGCACAGCGGCACGCCCGGTGAGCTGACGGGAGATTTCAAGCCCTCCCAGGAGCTGGGCGAGTTGACCTGCAATGCCTCGTCCGGCATTTTCGGTACGTTGAGCGACACCTCTATGGCCTCCGGCGAGGCACTGGAAGTGGCGCGCCGGGACGAAGTGAAATGCGGGAATGCGGTGATCCTTTCCAATATCCGCGGTGATAAGGTGGAAGAGTTTTCCATCAAAATTACCAAAATTATGGAAAATGAGGGCGGCGGACGTGACATGTTGATCCGTGTCACGGATCAGAGACTATTGTCTTCCACTGGAGGAATCGTACAGGGGATGTCCGGTAGCCCGATTTTGCAGAACGGTAAATTGGTGGGTGCGGTGACACATGTTCTTGTGAGCGACCCGACAAAGGGGTACGCTATCTTGATGGAGCACATGCTTGAGGCAGAACCTTAAGATTTGACCAAAACCCCGCCAAAGCGACAGATTCACTGAAAAGCCATACGGAGGCCGTCGAACGAAAAACTGCACAAATTACCAAAAATTACCAAATACTCCTTGAAAATACTGTCCGATTATGCTACCTTATTAATATAGCAAAAACGAAGCTTCGCAATGCGGCGCAGTAGCTGAGCGCCAATGTGACGGGCTGCGGACCAGCCAAAAATTCTTTGTAGAGGGTTTGGTATACAAATGGAATCGAAATGGACAGTACTGCTGGCGGATGCCAGTGAAGAGTTCCGAGGCCTACTGATGGCGGCCTTGGCGGAAACAGAAGAGTTTGAAGTGGTCGCTTCTGTAGGCGACGGTGCGGAGGCGGCACGCCTGGCGGAGGAGAAGCAGCCAGATCTTGTGGTGATGGATATGATTCTGCCAGGGCTGGACGGTCTTGGACTGCTGGATCAGCTTTCCATCATGAAGGAGAAGCGGCCGGAGGTGATTGTGCTTTCGCAGTTTATGAGCGAGCGGATCATCGCCGCGGCTATGGAGCACGGCGTTTATTACTATATGACAAAGCCCTGCCGAACAGAATCCTTGCTCGAACGGATGCGTCAGGCGCTGACACCGACGGGCAGCGCGGCTGGGCGGGGCGCGGTCGAGGAAGGCGTGGAGTTGAGCAGCCAGATTACTTCGATCATTCATGAAATCGGTGTGCCGGCCCATATCAAGGGATATCAGTATCTGCGCGAGGCGATCCTGATCGCCGTGGAGGATATGGAGGTCATCAATGCGGTGACTAAAGTGCTGTATCCCGAGGTGGCCCGTCGTTATAACACCACACCGTCGCGTGTGGAGCGCGCTATCCGACATGCCATCGAAGTGGCCTGGGACCGCGGCGACCTGGAAACACTGCAGAAGTTCTTTGGCTATACGGTGTCCAACACCAAGGGAAAACCCACCAACAGCGAATTTATTGCCATGATTGCCGACCGGCTGGTGCTGCAGAAACAGCACGCCTGAAGAAATGCACCAGGTGGAATTCTGCCGTCTACCTGGTGCATGGCCGCCTGAATTCTGCCTGAAGGCGGCGAAAAAAGACGTGTCCTCTGAAAAGAGGGCACGTCTTTCCTGTTCAGGCACTGCGGTATTGCCTATGGAAAAATGCCGCTTTCGCTGTTATGCTTTTCGGATGATCCCCATAGGCGTAGATTCCCGGGATTGTCCCAGGGGATTGTCTTTCAGAATACGGGCGTAGAGATCACGGTCCATGGAACAGTCTGAAACGCCCAAAATATTTCCGCCCAAATCATTGATATCTACGATAATAACAGGATAGCCGATGTGTTTGGAGATATCGGCGGCCGTTTCGTCCGGGTTCAGAGGACCCAGGACAACGCATTCATTGTAAGGCGGAATGGTGTTGGGGCAGGGACCGTCAATGGAAGAAGCCTTGGGTCCGGCGATGATATAAAACCAGCCGCGTTTGCGGAAGAGTTTGCCGATGGCGCCGATAAAGGCGGCGAACAGGATACGGAGTGTACCGCACTCCCGCAGGGCCATTTCCATCGTTTCCGGAATACCAAGACCAATGCCGTGGGGCGTTTTGGTGACAAAGCGGCTCAGCAGCACAGCCAGGCGGCGGGGATGGATATCTTTCATGTAGATAGCGCGCTTTTGTGTGCAGGCCACGCATTTTTCGGAAATGAACAGCACGTCGCCTTCCACCATGGAAGGAGCGGCATATGTGGCGCAGACCTCGTTGATCTTGTCCCGATCGGTCACTACGTGAGTGCGGATAGGATGGCGGCGGTACGAAACGCCGTCGGCCTCGATGATCTCGTTTTTTCCTTCGTTGTTGGTCAGCTCATTCATATCATATACCTGTCTTTCTTCTGGTAACCAAAAATAGCACAAAAATGGAACCCCTTTGGCAATATCAGCATTATAGCCAGAAATCAAAAAAAATACAAGCCGCATCCTACACAGAATCCGGAAAAAGTTTGTGCGCATCTTTGTTCTTCGTGCAATATTCCTCTTGCATATGCCGTGTCAATGGTATACAATAGCGGTATCGTTTTTTGCGGAAGGAAGTCATTTCATGACCGGTGAGGAAGCTATTGCCTATATTGAACACATTCCCTGGCAGGGGGTCCGGCTGGGTCTGGAGCGAACGCGGGAGTTGCTGGAAAAGTTGGGCAACCCCGAAAAGAATCTGCGTTTTGTCCACATTGCCGGCACCAACGGCAAGGGGAGCACTGCCGCCATGCTGGCCGCCGTGCTCCAAAGTGCCGGATATCGTACGGGGTTGTATATTTCTCCCTTTTTGCAGGTGTTCAACGAGCGTATGAGCGTCAACGGAACGATGATTTCCGGCGAGGAGCTGGGGGAAATCACGGAACAGGTGCGCTTTTCCGCGGAGGCCATGGAAGACCGGCCCACAGAGTTTGAGCTGATGACTGCAATTGCGTTCTTGTATTTCCGTCGGCAGCATTGTGACATTGTAGTGCTGGAGGTGGGCATGGGCGGCCGGTTGGATTCCACCAATGTCATTGGTTCGCCTGAAGCTGCAGTGATCTGCAACATTGGATTGGACCATGTGAAAGAGCTGGGCGGTACTGTGGAACAGATTGCCTTTGAAAAAGCGGGGATTATCAAGCCGGGCTGCGAAGTGGTGTTGTACCAGCCGGAGAAAGACAGCGTGGCGCAGGTCGTGCGTACTGCTTGCCGGGAACGGAATGCCGCGCTGCACGAGGTGGATTTTTCCCAATTGCGGCTTTTGAAGAATTCTATTGAAGGGCAACGGTTTTCCTATCGGCAATGGGAAGATCTGCATATCCGGCTGCTGGGTTTGCACCAGCTGAAAAACGCAGCGGTGGTGTTGGAAACAGTTGCCGTGCTGCGCGGACGGGGATGGAACATTTCTGACGAGGCAGCGCGCCGGGGCCTTTCCGAGGCCCGGTGGCCTGGACGGTTTGAAGTGCTGCGTGCCGACGGGCCGGTGTTCCTGGCCGACGGCGGTCATAACCGCCAGTGCGCCGAAGCAGTGGCGGCGGCGCTGAAAGCATATTTTCCCGGCAAAAACATTCATTTCATTATGGGTGTGCTGGAAGATAAGGATTATGCGTCCATGCTTGCCGTTTTGGCGCCCTTGGGCGGACGGTTTTATACCGTAACGCCCGACAGTCCCCGCGCGCTCAGCGCGGCGGCGCTGGCACAGGAACTTTCTATTTATGGTAAACCGACCGATGTGTGCCAAAGTGCGGCGGAGGCTGTGGCGAAAGCCCTCCGGAGCGCTGGAAAGGACGATGTCGTCTGCTCCGTCGGCTCGCTTTATATGACCGGAGAGATCCGGTCGGCCGTGCTCAGCCTGCCTGTACAGGCGGAGCAGGGGTAAAAAGTTCATACAAATGCTAACAGAGTAGGAACAGGCGCGTTAAGTGCTGGTCGGACGGGAAGTTGCCGGCCGGACGAGTGGGCCGGAGGCCCAGCGGTGCCTGTTCCGCATTCCGCTGTTAGAAAGGGGAAACAACCGGCGTGCCATGCATGCTCCGGAGCCTCCTTTTTGACAACGCTATGCAAAGAAGGAGGTAACGAACATGCAATCCAAAAAAATATCATCCCCGCATCTGCAGATCCTGCTCCGCGTGGCGGTTCTGGCTGCCATGGACGTGCTGCTGATGAATTATCTCGGCATCCACACACAGTATTTTAAAATCGGTTTTTCTTTCGTCCCCATTGCCCTGTGCGGCATGCTGTACGGCGCCAAATGGAGCACGGCATGCGCGGGATTGGGCGATTTAATCAACTGCCTGCTTGGCCCGTACAGCTGGTATCCGCCGCTGACGCTGAGTGCCTGTCTGAACGGCTTTTTGTTCGGCTTTTTCCTCAAAGGGCGCAGTGATCATCTGGGTGCGATCATTGCAGCAGTTGTAACATTCCAGTTGGGGGTCAGCCTGCTGCTGAACACCTGGTTCCTTTCCCTGCTGTATTCCACACCCTTTTTGGAGTTGATGATCACCCGTGTGCCGCAAGTACTGCTGATGTTGCCGATTCAGATTATTGTACTGCGCCTGATTGGTTCCAAGCGGCTGGTGACAGCACTGGCCGGCACGGCAGCCTGAAAAGAAGCGCTCTGCCGGCGCGCCTCCATCGCCAGGGAGGCGCGCCGGCGTTTTTTGACGAACGGAAGCATTCACAATTTATTCAAAAAAGAAATACAAATTGGTCACCATTGCCGGCTGGGGCTGTGGTATGTTATAGATGTGCTTGAGAAAGACCAAAAGAACAAGAACATCACTTATTTCTCCTATCTCTCTTTTTTATGAAACAACACCCTCCGCCGCGGCCGAATGGCTGTGCAGTGCTCATGGCGGAGGGACCAAAAATTCCATGTCCCCGGAAAGGGCATGTTTGAAGGCTGTGCCTACGGGCGCGGCCCTTTTTATTTTGTGCGCCAGTTGTCCGGGCCTTCTGGAGCAGGCTTAGGGTAGGGGGAGTGGGTAGCCGTGCTCAGAAAAACTGGCCCGGATATACTGCCAATAGTTCTGTTGATGTCCCTGGTTCATTCGGATCCGGTACTACGGCAGTGGCAGCGGAGCCGGCAGAAGGCGAACGATACGAATCGTCTATAAAAGCAGGCAGCCGCCGCAGACGAGGTACAGTCTGCGGCGGTCTTCTGTTTACCAGGCAGTGGGGTTGTTGGTGCAGGGGCGGCTCATCAGGGCAAAACGGTTGCCCGATTCACTAAATTCCACAAATCGCAGGCTGTTGCTATCGCCCAGCACATAGCGGCCGACTTCCTGCTGGTAAATGACGATGTAGTTATTGCCTACTTCGTACAGTCGCCCTTCCCAGCGCACCAGCTCACCGTTACCCATCAGAAAAGTGGCGGCAATGTAAGCGCCGATCTCGCGGCTGAGCATACCGCGCATGGAGCCTTCGAAAGCTTCCTCCACAGAGATTGGGCTGCCGATCACATCGCTGCTCAGTCCGTGGCGCATATTGAGATGGTTGGCGCCGGAGGGGCCCTGAGTGGATGCGGCAGTGCCGGCGGCTGCGCTGCTTTGGGCGCTCATACCGTTCTGTGCAGCTGCTGCGGCGTTCCTATTTCTTTGGGCGGCGGTGTTGGCTGCCATAGCGTCCTGGCCGGCGGCTGCTGACATTGTGCCTGGTGGTGCAGCCATGGGGTCGTTTGCACCCTGTACATAAGGATCCTGCATAAGGTACCTGTCGTTCTGCGTTCCGTTCATGCTGTTGATCAGCTCCATTCATTAAGTTTGGTAGTACGCGTCGGTGGGGTTATAAAAGCAGTGGTCGCCGATGCGTATCTGTAAGTACCCGACATTCGAGGGAAACTGGCCGCGGCAGGTGGGGCTGAAAGGATTATAAAACCAAAGAGCCTGCCCCAGGTCGGGCAGACGGTTGCCGGCCAAGGCCCAGTCCGCGATCGCATAGTGTTCGGAGGTGGGGTTCATATTGTATATGTTCTGTGGATTATATGCCCCAGCTTCCGTTTCCGAAGCACATACAAACTGGCCCGGCTGGAAAACGATGTTGCGCAGGCTCCCTCTGCCGATCCGCGCATATTCTCCGCCGACAGCGTTGACACGGTTCATGACCACGCTCGCCACGGCTTTCATGCCGTTTTCACCCTCGCCGCCCGCCTCGCACTGCACCAGGCGCGCCAGGAGTTCACGGTCCGTATAAGCCATAAAAGTCCTCGCTTTCTGCTCTTGAGCGGGAATGAGATTGCGGCATCCCGCTTCCATTTCATCCTATGCGCTGGGGGCGAAAAGGTGAAAAGCGCTCAGAAAGGGCGTCGGCTGCAGTGCAGCCGACGCCCTTTCTGAGCGGAAGAGTGATTCTCAAACGGTCTGTTCCAGCGCTTCCTGCAAAGCGGTGGCAAGCTGGTCGGGACAGGAAGTGGGGCGCATGCCGCAGCGGATCCCCTTCATGCGTTCAATGGCATCCTCCACCCGCATGCCCTGCAGCAGGCTGGCGATGCCCTTCAGGTTGCCGTTGCAGCCGCCCAGAATATCCACATGCTTGATGGCGCCGTTTTCAATTTCCACTGTCATCTGCCGGGAGCAGACGCCGTGGGGGGTATAAGTATAGGTCATGGTGATCATTCTCCTTTTCTTTCCCAATTTCCTGCGTTTGCGGCGCTGGGCACCACATTTCGCGCTTTTCTGCATTATAGCGCAGACGCAGCGCGCGTGCAAGAGGGGATAACGTTGGAAGCATACCGGCACAGGGCAGTGCATACAGTGACACAGGAACTTTTGCGCTGCGGGGACAGTTTGACGTTTTGCATCAAAAAGAAATGTGAATATTATGTAAATTTCACGTTATGAACATGGCGCTTTTCCAGTAACATGTTATACTAAAAGCTTAGTAAGTCGTTTTTTGTCGCGGTTTGTCAGAATTAAGGGAATCTTAAAGGATTTACCGCTTTGTTTTTCGTGCAGTGTGTGGTATGCTTTCAAACAATCTACCGCTCCGCGCGCGAAACGATTCGGCGGGAGAAACACAAAGGAGTATGCGAAAATGTCCATATGGAAAAAGGCGGGCATTAAAGTTCAGATTACAGGCCGTTCTAAAATTGCGGCGGCGATCATTACGGGCGCATTGGCCGTATTCATCGCCGTGGAGCTGGCGGAATTTTTCAAGCCCGAGGTTGTGCTTGGAAAATGGCAGTTGTTGTGGAGTGTGCTGTGCGCCTTGGGCGCCGGCGCGGCGGAACTGATTTCGGTCCAGTGGACCGGGGATCATGGCCCTGTCCGGCAGCGCAGGGCCATGATTGTGCTTTTTTTACTGCTGCCTGTGGCAACCCTTACCATGATGGAATTTCTGCACGGCACCTTTATTTACAATTGGACGCCGGCGGTCTTTGCGGAAAATTATGTGTTCATGCTGGTGATCTATCTGGTGTTTTTTGCCATCACCGGAAATATCCATACCCCCGTTACCCTGGCGAATATTCTGTGCTACATATTTGGCATGGTGAACCATTTTGTGCTGGAATTCCGCGGCACCGTTTTTGTGCCTTCGGACATTGCCAGCGCCAAAACGGGTATGAGCGTCGCCGGCGGTTACGCCATCACGCCGGACAACCAGGTGGTGCTGGCTACGGCGCTGTTTGTGCTGTTGCTGGTGGTGGCGCATAAAATGCGCATGGAAAATCCTGCGAAAATCCTGGTCCGCAGTGTGCGCATCGGTGGCGCGGCGGTAGCGCTGGTCTTCTGCGGCCTTCTGTATAACACAGACTGGTTTGCAGATCACGGTATGAAACCGGATTTTTTCAATCAAACGCGGGGTTATACCAATCATGGTTCGCTGTTCCACTTCTGGATCAATACGAAATATCTTTCTGTGCAGGAGCCGAAGGACTACAGTGCCGAAGAGGCCAGCAGCATTGTGGAAGAGATGCTGCCCGCAGTGGACGCTATGGGCGAAGTACAGGTGGGCGAGGAAAGCGGACAGATGCCCAATATCATCTGCATTATGAACGAGACGTTTTCCGATTTGAGCGTGGTGGGCGAGTTTGAGACAAACGAGGATTATATGCCCTATTGGCATTCGCTGACGGAAAATACCGTGAAAGGCTATGTCCATGTGCCGGTGTACGGCGCGGGTACGGCCAATTCGGAATTTGAATTTTTGACCGGCGATTCTATTGCTTTCCTGCCGGTGGGCGCCTGCGCCTATGAATCCTATGTCAAAGGTCCCCAGCCTTCGCTGGTTTCGTCGCTGGGCGCGTTGGGCTATGATAAAACGGCATTTCATCCCTATTATGGAAATAACTGGAGCCGCGATGTGGTGTATCCCTATCTGGGATTTGACCGGTATGTGGATATCGGCGCTCTGCTGGGCGAAGACTTGGTGGCGGAGTATCAGGCCGACAAAAATTTCAGCAAATATTATAAGGCGGTTCGGGAGAAATTCCCGGAGGAAAACGTTTTCCTGCGCCGCTATGTCAGTGATGAATTTGATTACCGCAGCGTGATCGACATGTATGAACAGGAGCGGAGCAATACGCCGGAAAAGCCGTTTTTTATGTTTAACGTGACGATGCAGAACCATTCCGGCTATCAGTATACTTACAGCAATTTTGACCAGGAGATTTATCTGACCGGCGCCATGGAGGGGAAGTATCCCAAGGTGGACCAGTATCTTTCCCTGATTAAAAAGTCGGATACGGCGCTGCAGGAGCTGATCGAATACTACAGTCAGGTGGACGAGCCTACGATCATCTGCATTTTCGGCGATCACCAGCCGTCGGTGGAGTCGGCGTTTTATGAGGAGCTTTTTGGAAAACCCACCAGTGAGCTGACGCTGGAGGAAGAGCAGAAGATGTATGTCACGCCATTCATGATCTGGGCCAACTACGATATTGAGGAGAAAACCGTGGAGGATATCAGTTTGAATTATCTGGCCACGCTCCTGCTGGAAACGGCGGAATTGCCCATGACGGCCTATCAGCAGTATCTGACCGAACTGCACAAAACCCTGCCTGTGATCACTACGCTGGGGTATATGGATGCCGAGGGCAGCTGGTATCGCATGGACGATGAAGACTCACCCTATGCCGAACTGGTGGAAAATTACCGCAAAGTACAGTACAACAATCTGCTGGATAAGCGAAACCGTGTGAACAGCCTGTTCCTCCTGCCAGAGCGAACCTGAAAATGGCGGAAAACATGCCCGGCGCAGCGCGCCGGGCATGTTTTAGTTCGGCAGGAAAAAATTGACAAGGATAGAGCGGAACGATATAATAAAAACCATGTTGACGTTAGGACTGCCGCGCTGTGCGGCCATAGGAAAGGACCGATATGAACTTTAAGGAATTTCGAGAAACACAGGGGCGCAAATATTTCCCCATCGCGGCAGTGATATTTGCCCTGTTCGTTGTATGTATCCTGTTTTTCTTCCTGGTGTTTCGTTTCCAGGCTGTGCGCAGCGGCCTGGCGACGGTGATGGGGATCCTGGCTCCGTTTTTCTACGGCGCGGCCTTTGCCTATCTGCTGCGGCCCATGTGCAAATATTTCGAGCACAATTTTGAGCACCGCCTGCGCCTGCGTATGGCGAACCCGAAACGGGCGGGAAGCCTGGCCAACGTGCTTTCGGTGGCGGTATCGCTCCTGCTGGCGCTGGCGGCGGTGTTCCTGCTTCTGACGCTGACGCTGCAGAGCGTATTCAACAGTATTGTGGATTTGGCCGTTATGCTTCCGGGACAGATTGAGGAGCTGACCACCTGGCTGGAAGGTTTGTTTGCCGAAAACGAGGTGGCGCTGAATTACATTCATAATCTGAGCGATAGCGTGAATACTTGGTTCACGAATTTCTTCGGCAATGAATTGCTGCCGAACCTGCAGGAGATCCTGAACGGCGTATCGGCCGGAGCCGTTACAATTCTGACGGAACTGGTGAACCTGTTCATCGGTCTGGTTGTGGCGATTTATCTTCTGACCAGCCGCAAAAAATGGCGCGCACAGCTGAAAATGGTGCTGCGCGGTATCTTCCCTGACAAGGCGTATGCCGCTGTGGTGAAAGAGCTGCGCTTTATTGACCGCACTTTCACGGATTATATCAGCGGCCGGATTCTGGATTCGGTGATCGTGGGCGTGATTGTGTATGTGGCGTGCCTTGTTATGGGCTTGCCAGACGCGGCGCTGATTGCAGTGGTCAACGGCATCACAAATATCATTCCGTATTTTGGACCCTATATCGGGGCGATTCCTTCGGCGCTGCTGATTTTTATGGATGATCCGGTGAAATGTATCTGGTTTATCATCTTTATTTTGATTCTGCAGCAGGTGGATGGCAATATTATCTGCCCGAAGATTCTCAGCGGTAAAGTGGGACTGAGCAGCTTCTGGGTGCTGTTCTCCACGCTTCTGTTCGGCGGCCTGTTTGGCTTTGTGGGGCTGCTCATCGGTGTGCCGGTGTTTGTGGTGTTTTATGATCTTATCAAAAAAGCGATTTACTGGGCGCTGGGTAAGCGCGGCCAGGAAGAGCTGATCGAACGCTACGAGGACACATACCATCCGCCGACACAGGAAGTGAAAAAGCGCCCGGCCTTTTTGCGGGCCAGAGAAGACAAAAAGAGAACGTGAAATGCTGTACGGAAAGAGGGGAAATTGATATGAACAACTGTACTATTCCGGAAAAATACCGGCCGTTGCTGGGGCTTTATGATACCCAGGTGGCCATTGCCATGACCAAACGTGTGTTTGAAGATACCCTGAGCGGTGCGCTGCATTTACGCCGCGTGTCGGCGCCGCTGCTGCTGGATGCCGCCACGGGACTCAACGATGATCTCAACGGCGTGGAGCGCCCGGTGGAATTTGATATTCGGGCCACCGGCACCCATGCTCAGGTGGTGCATTCTCTGGCCAAATGGAAACGCGCGGCGCTGCACCGCTATGGTTTTGATGTGGGCAGCGGAATTGTCACGGATATGAACGCCATCCGGAGGGATGAAGATCTCGACAATCTCCACTCCATTTATGTGGATCAGTGGGACTGGGAAAAAGTGATTGCGCCGCAAGAGCGTACGCTGCAGCATCTGCAGGAGACAGTGGAGCGCATCGTGGGAGCGATCTGTGACACGGAAAAAACCATGCGCGCACTGTTCCCGGCGCTGAATATCCTGCCTGCCACGCAGCGGGACATTACTTTTATTACCACGCAGGAGCTGGAGGATCAATATCCCGAATGGACGCCGAAGGAGCGGGAGGACGCCTTTGTAAAAGACCATCCGACCACATTCCTGATGCAGATCGGCGGCGCGCTGCGCTCCGGTAAGCCTCATGACGGCCGTGCTCCGGACTATGACGACTGGGCACTCAACGGCGATTTGCTGTTTTGGAATCATACTTTGCAGCGCTCCTACGAGGTGTCCTCCATGGGCATCCGCGTCAATGCGGAAAGCATGGACCGTCAGCTTTCTTTGGCCGGGTGTGATGCGCGCCGGACACTGCCCTTCCACAAGGCGCTGCTCTCCGGGGAGCTGCCCGATACTATGGGCGGCGGTATCGGCCAGTCCCGCCTGTGCATGCTGCTGTTGGGCAGCGCTCACATCGGCGAAGTGCAGTCCTCCATCTGGGATGAGGAGACTCGGCGTATCTGCGCAGAGCGCGGTGTGACGCTGCTGTAAACAGAAAAAGAAGGGGGCGGAGCCCTTCGGCAAAATGGATGAAAAAACGCGGAAAACGATGTTTTCCGCGTTTTCTGCATTCTTGCGGAACAGCGGCGCGCTTCTCCCAAAAACGCTGTTGACAAACGGAAAAACAAATGATATAGTAACTGTACTAACACAGATAATACACTAAATACACTCTGAGCAGGAAAGGAGTGAAGGGTATTGATTAGTCTGAACTATCGGGATGCCAGGCCGATCTATGAGCAGATCAAAAACGGACTGAAGCGCCTGATCGTTACCGGTGCGCTGAAAGAGGGTGACAAGCTTCCTTCGGTGCGTTCCCTGGCTACGGAGCTGGCTATCAATCCAAACACGATTCAAAAGGCGTACAATGAACTGGAAAACGAGGGATATATCTATTCCGTTCCCGGCAAAGGCTCCTTTGCCAGCGGAGATGCCCGAACGGACGAGCGGCGCAAGGAAGAACTGAAACACCGCTTTCGGGAACTGGCGGCGGAGCTGCGCTATCTGGGCACGTCGCAGCAGGAGCTGATGGAATTGCTGAAGGAAGGAAAGGAGAGCAGCCATGATTGACGTGCAGAATGTGAGAAAGGAATTTGACGGCTTTGCCGCACTGGGCGGGGCCACCCTTACTGTACCCAACGGCGCGGTGTACGGCCTAGTGGGTCCCAACGGCGCGGGGAAATCCACTTTGATCCGCCACATTACCGGTATTTACCGTCAGGATGTAGGCGAGATCACAGTAGACGGGGAGGCGGTTTTCGAGAATCCTTCCGCCAAAGCGCGCATCGCTTCGATTCCGGACGACTGGTACTATTTTCTCCAGTCCGATGTGCGGGATATGATGCGTTTTTACCGGGGATTTTATCCGAAGTTCAATATGGAACGCTATGAGAAATTCAAGGAAGTGTTTTCCATCGATGAAAAGCGGACGATCCGCCGCCTGAGCAAAGGTATGCAGAAGCAAGTGGCGTTCTGGCTGGCTATGTGCACGATGCCGGATTATCTGGTGCTGGACGAACCGGTGGACGGACTGGACCCCGTGATGCGCCGCCAGGTGTGGAGCCTGATCCTCAATGACGTGGCTGAGCGGGGCACCACGGTGCTGGTTTCTTCCCACAACCTGCGCGAATTGGAGGACGTGTGCGACCACGTGGGCATTATGGATCACGGAAAAGTGCTGCTCCAGCGCTCGCTGGAAGAACTGCAGGGCGGTACAGTGAAAGTTCAGATGGTGCCCTCCGGCGAGGACGTGGCTCTGCCGGAGGAGTTGGAGATTCTTCACCGCAGCGCTACCGGCCGGGTGCAAACGCTGATTGTCCGCGGCAGCGCCGAGGAAGTGACTGCGCGCCTTTCCGTGCTTCAGCCGCTGCTGCTGGAAGCGCTGCCGCTGTCCCTGGAAGAAATTTTTATCTACGAATTGGGAGGTGTGGACTATGCAGTCAAAGACATCGTGCTTTAATCTGACGCTGCTGCGCAAAAATGTGATCCGCTTCAGCCCGCTGTGGATCGTATATTCCGCCGCTTGGTTTGTGGCGATGCCGCTGCTGCTGGGCATGCAGCTCTCCAGCGACTGGCCGCCGGAACTCAATGATGTGATCCAGATCCTGGGCGCTTTCATGACAAGCGCGGGGCCTGTGGTAGCCTGCCTTTACGGTGTGGCAGTGGCTATGGCTGTGTTTTCCTACCTTTATTCGGCCCGCAGTGTTTCGCTGATGCACTCCCTGCCCATCCGGCGCAGCGGATTGTTCCTCACCAACTATATCAGCGGGCTGCTCTTTTTCGTGGTACCCAACCTGATCCTGTGCGGAATCACGGCGTGCGTGACGCTGGTGGGCCATGTGTTCTGTCCGGGCATGCTGCTGGCGTGGCTGCTGGGATTAACTGCCATGGAGTTGTTTTTCTACTCCTTCGCTGTATTTTGCGCCATGTTTACCGGAAACCTGCTGGCGCTGCCGGTATTTTATGGTGTGCTCAATGTACTGGCTTTTGTGCTGTGGTGGTCGATCTCCATGTTTCTTGAGCCGTTTCTGTATGGCTTTTCCATGACGGACCGCGCAGCAGTGGTGGAATGGCTGACGCCGCTGGCCAGACTTTATGACTCGGTATCTGTGGTATGGAACTATAATGCAGCGGATTATTCGTTCAGCACAGCATCGCTGCACGGGATCCCCGTTTTGGTGATCTATGCGGCTGCAGGCATTGTTTTTGCCGTTTTGGCGTATGCGGCGTATCGCCGCCGCCGCAGTGAGAGCGCCGGGGATATTGTTTCCGTGCGCTGGGCTAAGGTGCTGTTCCGTTACGGCGTGGCTCTGACAGCGGCGCTGACGATCGGACAGGGACTGTATGGGCTGGTCTTTATGAATAGCCGTCTGAGCGGTGTACCCGTGCGGCTGGTGTGTATGATCGTCGTGGGTGCTGTGGGCTTCCTGGTGGCACAGATGCTGCTGCAGAAATCTTTCCGTGTGGTAAAAAAGAGCCTGCGCGGCAGTGTGGTGTGCGCAGCGGTGATTCTGCTGGTGGCGCTGGGCGCACAGCTGGATGTGACTGGGTTTGTCAGCCGTGTGCCACAGGTCGGGCAGATTGATTTCGTTCATGTGACCGTCAGCGGCAACGATGCTGCCAGTGCCACCGTGCAGGGCGAAGAGGCTGTGGAGAAGGTGCGCGCGCTGCATCAAGGCATTGTGGATCACCGCAGCACAGCGCAGCGGGATGTGTGGAATACCGACTACAGCGACGGCAGCGGCAATTCGCCTCTGTATGTCAGTCTGAGTTACCGTTTGAAAGACGGTACGGTGCTGCAGCGGAATTATGACTATATGACGGTGCGTGAAAGCGACCTGGAAGATGCGTCCTCGTTGACGGCACTGGCCCAAGCGCTGGTGGATGATGCAGAATTCCGCACGAAAAACGCTCTGGGTCCCGTGGCTGGCGAGGAAGTGGACGGTGAAGCCGTTACTCTGACCGGCGGCTGTTTCACCTATTACAATGCGGGTGTCATCGATGTGGAGCAGGAACGTATTCTGACGGAGGCCGAAGCGCAAACCCTGGCGGCGGCCCTGCGTGAAGATGCTGCGGCGGGACGTACGGAGCGCATCCTCGTGGCCGACCGACGCAGTGACGCCGAACAGCAGGCACAGGACGGGGAAAAGAGATATGTAAATAATCTGCAGTTTAATTATCGAATTGGTTCGTCGGTGGATACCGGCAGGGCATACATTGACCTGAGCGTGGACATGACCGCAACGGTTCAGGCGCTGAACGATCTGGGGATCCTGAACGAATATGTGACGTTGCGCACCTGCGCGGAGCACGACGCGCTGTATGAAAGCAGGTATCAGGACGGAAATGCGACAGTGGCTGTGTATGAAGATTCGTATGAAACGGATTTGGTGCCGGAATCTGCCACAGAAAGCGCCTGATTCGGATGTGCAGCGGTTGCCTGTGCGGCCGCTGGGGAAGGTAAGTTCCACGATGGTGCCGCCGCCGAAGAAGGCAGCGCGGTAAAAGAAAGAGAGGAAACATCTATGCAAACGACCATCATGCTGCTGTTTTATGGCTTTTTGGCTGGTATTCTGGTGATGTGCGCCGGTTTTTCTACCCGCAAACGCGCATCCCGGCGCGTGGCCGAAACGATTTCCGCCGCTGGCGGCACGCTGTCGGCTTGCTGCTTTTTGATGATTTTGGGCTGCGGATATTTGTCCACACTGCTGTAAAAAGCGGCGGCCAATGAAAAAAGAAAGCGCCCGAGATGGCGGAAAGCCGTCCTGGGCGCTTTTGCGCTCTTGCTATCTGAGGCAGTTTTGGATATAATAACTTTGCAGTCTATCTTTCCTGCGCCGAAAGAGAGGAAAAGAGACCGATAAGGAGGTCGTTTGATATGAAATCAAAGCGCATATGGATCCTGACCGCTGCGGCTGCACTGGTTGTGTCTGCCGCGGGCTGTGCCATGCCGGTGCAGCCCGGCACGGACGGTACGCAGCAGGGCGGCGGAAGCAGCATGCAGGAGTCGGCCGGCCAAACGCAGCAGGGTGCTGCATCGAATCCCTTCAGCCGCCCCCGGACTGATTCTGAACAGGAGGAGCCGAAGACCGTAGAACTGCAGGTTCAGCAGGAGGACGGCACCACGGATACCGTCACAGCCACGGTCTACACTGGAAACGGCTATACGCTTGCCATTCCGGAAGGATGGGAGCGCGATGACAACGAGCCGCAATGGAATCCCCATGCCAACGATGCCGTAGAATTCACAGTTCGTTATTACGATGGAAAGAAAGCGGATGCGGTGGCGGAGCTTTTTCGGAAAGACGAGGATGACTATACCTTTGAAGCGCCCCAAACCGGCGCGCTGGCCCATGTGTCTGATGTAGTTTCGCTGCGCGGCAGTGAAATGGACAATGGGACGATCACGGATTTGGTGGCCTATTTTGTCAATCATGGTGATAAGGGCTGCTATGGCCTGATTCTCGAATGTCCTACGGAGGCTTCGGAGAGTTTTGGCGCCTATCTTGGCGCCATTGCCAACAGTTTTACCTTAGCAGAAACGGGAAAATAACAGTTCAAGACAAACAGGCGGTATGGCTTCAGCCATACCGCCTGCTTTATTTTTTAAAGAGATGCCGATGAGGTGGTGTGTTCCTGTGTTTGGGAGGGAAGGCGTTTAGTAAGCCATTTTCCCTTTTTATAATAGATGAAAAAGGCGATTGTGCCCATCACCCAGGAAATGGGATAGCTGATGCAGATCATGCCCAAAGTGTTATGGAGCGGCAGAATCCACAGAATCCAAACGACGCGGAACACGCAGATGGAAAGACCCGTGATGATCATCGGGATCAGCGCTTCCCCCACGCCGCGGATCACGCCGGAAAATACTTCGATGCACATATAAGTAATATATGTGGGGGTGAGCATCAGCAGCATCTGCACACAGATCTGCACTACCTTAGGATCGGTGGCAAACAGGTGGGTGAGAGGATAGCGCAGAACGACCGTGACAACGGTAATGATTACACAGCCCAGCGCCGAAAGGCCCAGCCCCACCCGGACGCCCTGATGCAGTCGGTCCAGTTTGCCTGCGCCGAAGTTTTGCCCGATGAACGTGGTGATGGTGGTACCCATGGCGCTGACGGTCATCCAGAATACCAGATTGATGTTACTATACGCTGTCCAGGCCGTGATGGTGCTGGTGCCGAAATAGTTCACGCTGGCCTGGATCAGCAGATTGCTCAGATCGAACATGGTCGACTGAATGCCGGTAGGCAGGCCGATGCGGGTGATACGCCAGAGAAGGCGCAGATCCGGTTTCAATTCGCGCCAGTGAAGCTGCACAGGCAGCGACCGCTCCTGGGCCAGACACAGCAGCACCAAGCTCATAGCCAGCGTCTGGGAGAGCACCGTGGCCAGTGCCGCACCGGATATGCCCATCCGCAGCACGGCGGTGAACAGCAGGTCGAGGATGATGTTGACTACCGCTGTGCAAATGAGGATATACACAGGCCTGCGGGCGTCGCCCACTGCGCGCAGTATGCCTGAGCCCATGTTATACAGCACACTGGGAAGCATGCCCAGCGAGTAGATCCGAAGATACTGCACGGCCATGTCGAAAATGTCTTCCGGGGTTTGCAGCAGTTCCAGAAGCCAGGGCGTGATGAACAAACCGAGAACCATGAAAGATAGGCCGATGATTGCTGCCAGCGCCAGTGCGGTGTGGGTGGCCCGGCGCACCATGTCGTTTTCCCGCGCGCCGAAATACTGGGCGATCACGACTGTAGCGCCGCTGCCGATGCCGACGAAGAAGCCAATGAGCAGGTTGATGAAAGTGCTGGTGCAGCCCACCGCGGCCAATGCGGATTCGCCCACGACTTTGCTGATGATGACGGCATCGGCGGTAATGTAAATCTGCTGGAAAAAAATACCGCACCAAATGGGGATGAAAAAGCGGATCATTTGTGTGGAAATACGGCCCTCGGTCAGGTCGATCTCCCGTTTTTTCAAAGTAGTCATGGTAGTTCTCTCTATCTTTTTCAAATTAAAAAACGCCCCTGAGGGCGAAAATGGATTTCTGTCACTCGGACATGTTTTTTATTATAGCAAATCACGCTGCGCGGAGCAATGAAAAGATGCAAAAAAACGCCGGGAAAATTATGCCAGTCCGGAATGCTCCCGGGCCGTTCCCTTTTGCGCGGAAATGTGATATGATCAGAAAAAAGAAAAGGGAGCGATGGCATGGAGATCACAGTGGTGCGGGCGCTGTATTTCAGCGGCACGGGGACGACGGAGAAAGTTGTCTGTACTTTGGCAAAAGCGCTGGGACGGTATTTGGGTGCATCAGTGGAACGGTTTGATTTTACCCGACCGGAGGCGCGGGAAGCGGAGCAGCGCTTCGGTCCCGGCGAACTGGCTGTGATAGGTACGCCGGTGTATGCCGGCCGGGTGCCCAATGTGCTGCTGAAGTATTTGACGGGAAAGCTGCGCGGCAGCGGCGCTCTTGCCATTCCTGTGGTATTGTTTGGCAACCGCAACTTCGATGACGGATTGATTGAGCTGCGGAATATTTTGGAACAGGACGGGCTGCGTGCGGTGGCTGGCGCGGCCTTTGTGGGAGAACATTCCTTTTCCCGAACGCTGGCCGCCGGGCGGCCGGACAAACAGGATCTGGCGCGGGCAGAAGATTTTGCCCGCGCTGCGGCGGAGAAGATCGCCGCGCTGTCGGCACTGCCGG
>QFCE01001752.1_pt1 | contig 33670 bp, 36 predicted proteins | sample 5346091 | NCBI WGS metagenome assembly QFCE01 (sample SAMN09062252, study PRJNA434731) | Human gut metagenome, whole genome shotgun sequencing project. | isolation source: stool timepoint A chromium assembly | host: Homo sapiens | collected 2015 | reverse complement strand
TATGGTATCATATAGGTACATCTCCTTTCGGGTGGTTGGTTTATAGTTTCTAGGCAACTCTATTTTACCACAATCCGTTGAGGAGATATTTTGTTTTATAAAAGTTAAAATGCCGTATTTATGCGGCTTGTGGCGTTTCGCAAACGCCTAATTGAAAATAAAATGAAAAGGAGAATTTGCAAGATGCCATTATCAAATGATTTTTTATGGGGAGGAGCAGTTGCGGCAAACCAGTTTGAAGGCGGATGGAATGAGGGCGGTAAAGGAATCAGTGTTATAGATGTGATGACAGGTGGAACACATGAGAAGATGCGGGAGATTACAAACGGAATTGAAGCAGATAAATATTACCCGAACCATAAAGCGAGTGATTTTTATCATGAATACAAGAGTGATATTGCGCTGATGGCGGAGATGGGATTCAAATGTTTTCGTACAAGTATCGCATGGACCCGCATTTTTCCAAGCGGGGATGAGACAGAACCGAATGAAGAAGGGCTGAAGTTCTATGATGATATGTTCGATGAACTTTTGAAATACGGAATCGAACCGGTCATTACGTTAAGCCATTTTGAAATGCCGTATCATCTGGCAAAAAAATACGGTGGATGGGTCAATCGTAAGGTGATTGATTTCTTTGTAAACTATGCAGTGACGGTCATGGAGAAATATAAAAATAAAGTTAAATATTGGATGACATTTAATGAGATCAATAATCAAAGTAATACATCAGCTGATATTTTCGGATGGACAAATTCGGGAGTTCTCTTTTCGGAATATACAAATAAGAAAAAGGCGATGTATCAGGCGGCGCATCATGAGCTGCTTGCAAGTGCGATCGTTGTGAAAAAAGGTCACGAGATCAATCCGGAGTTTCAGATCGGATGTATGTGTTCTTTTGTTCCGTTTTATCCGTATTCCTGCAATCCAGAAGATGTTATGACTGCGGCAGAATGTATGCATGAAAGATTTTATTTTTCAGACGTACATATGAGAGGGCATTATCCGGCTTATGCAAAAAAGGAGTGGGAGAGGGAAGGAACAAAACCACAGATGCTTCCTGAAGACGAGAAGATTTTGGCGGAAGGAAAATGCGACTATCTGGGATTTAGTTATTATATGACGAATGCGGTGAAAGCAGATGCAAAAAAAGATACGACAGAATCTCTGGACGGAAGTTCTCCGTATTCTGTACCAAACCCGTATGTGAAGGCAAGTGACTGGGGGTGGCAGATAGATCCTGTCGGATTAAGATATGCTCTGGTTACTCTTTATGAACGTTACGAAGCACCTCTGTTTATTGTAGAAAATGGATTCGGCGCGATCGATGTGTTAAAAGAAGATAAAACATGTGATGACGATTATAGGATTGCATATTTAAGAGAACATATTACCGAAATGAAAAAAGCGGTTGAACTTGACGGAGTAGATCTTATAGGATATACCCCGTGGGGATGCATTGATCTTGTATCGTTTACAACAGGCGAGATGAAAAAAAGATATGGATTTATTTATGTCGATATTGATAACGAAGGAAATGGAAGCGGAAACAGGTATAAGAAGAAGTCTTTTGACTGGTACAAGAACGTAATCCGGTCGAATGGAGAAGAACTGTAGTTTTAAAGATAAAATAAAAAGAAGAATAAGCGGAAGAAAAGAAATAATGCGCTATACCCCCTTGATTTTTGAAGCAGTATATTCTATATTATAAATGATGTAAAAATTACATCTTCTGTACAACCTGACAGACGAGGGCTTGTACTGGTTTCGACAGGGATCTTGAAGATGGAGAAGCTATCCGCAGGCTGATGTGTTAAATCGCAAACTTAAAATTAAACGCTAACGATAATTTCGAATTAGCTGCGGCCTAATTGCCGCATGTCGGCTCTGTGGCACTCACACCACGGAAATCCGGCATCAACGATGTGAGAAACGATATTGGCAAAGCTTTGAGCCGATAGGCGTATCATGAAGCTACTGAAACCGTAAGGGTGTTAGTTCCCGTGCGGCAGAGGGAATGAAAAAGAACTGACTATGATAGTAGAAGTACATGGGATAGGTTTTTGGACGCGGGTTCGATTCCCGCCAGGTCCATAAGGGGTATTAGCGCAGTTGGGAGCGCGCAACATTCGCATTGTTGAGGCCAGGGGTTCGACTCCCCTATACTCCATGGAAAAAGCGCCCACACAAAAATCATTGTTTGAAAAAACAGGATTTTTGTGTGGGCGCTTTTTGTATAGCCGGCAAGCCAAAGTCCGGAATTGTTCAAGATCCCGGCGGCTGCTTTAGAATAAATTTCATTTTACATAGATTTAACATAGCGCTGATTTTACATTTTACATTTGTTATTTATGATAGTCAATGTGCAAAGGAGCACAAAAGAAAACAGCGAAATGTGAAGTTGGTTTTAGGTGTTTTCGCTGAATAGAAAGAAATAAAAAAGAATAAAAGAAAACAAAAAAATGAAAAAGCGGAAGCAAAAAGGAGATTGTAAGACTATGAAAATGAAAAAGTTTATCGCAGTTGTATCTATGGTAGGAATGTTGGCAGCAGCTATGACAGGCTGTGGATCAGGAAGCGATGATGCAAAAGATGCGGATAAAGGCGGAGATGCAAAATATGCAGGAGACTGGGACAGCGCAAATGACATTACAGTTGTTTCCCGTGAGGATGGTTCGGGAACAAGAGGCGCGTTTATCGAATTGTTCGGCATTCAGGAAGAAGTTGACGGAGAAAAAGTCGACATGACGACAACGGAAGCGCAGATCACAAACAATACTTCGGTTATGATGACAACAGTGGAAGGAAATGAATATGCGATCGGATATATTTCTCTTGGATCTCTTGATGAGGACGCTGTAAAAGCACTTAAGATCGACGGAGCCGAAGCAACGGCAGAAAATATTGAAAACGGAAGTTACAAAGTATCCAGACCGTTTAATGTAGCAGTAAAGAAAGATCTGGACAATGAAGCGGCAAAAGATTTTATGAGTTTTATCATGAGTACGGAAGGTCAGAAAGTTGTAGAAGAAGCAGGTTACATACCGGTATCCGATGTTCAGGCATATGCAGGAACTAAGCCGGAAGGAAGCGTAGTTGTAGGAGGATCTTCTTCTGTAGCTCCGGTAATGGAGAAACTTGTAGAGGCATACAAAAAAGTGAATCCGAATGCAAATGTTGAACTTCAGTCATCCGATTCAACGACAGGTATGACATCTGCCATCGAAGGAAGCTATGATATCGGTATGGCATCAAGAGAGCTGAAAGACGAAGAAAAAGAGAAACTGGAAGGAACAGTCATTGCGACAGACGGTATCGCAGTGATCGTAAACAAAGCGAACCCGACAGAAGAGATGACATCTGATCAGGTAAAATCCATCTACCTCGGAGACGTACTTACATGGGATGAGATCGCTGAGTAAGGCTCGGCGTGTGACAGAACTGTTCGGCAAGATCAGATAAAATGAAGAGGAAATTAGTATGAAATCAAAAGCATGGACTGAAAAATTCATGCAGGGAGTGTTCTTTGTTGCCGCCTGTGCCTCGGTGCTGGCGGTAGCTCTCATATGTATCTTTTTATTCGCTAACGGCATCCCTGCAATTAAAGAAATCGGATTTGTGAAATTCATTACCGGAGAAATGTGGCGTCCGAGTAATGAACTGTTCGGTATCTTTCCTATGATCATCGGAAGCTTGTATGTTACGGCGGGCGCAGTTATCATCGGTGTGCCGATCGGCATTCTTACTTCTGTATTTATGGCAATGTACTGTCCGAAAAAAATTTACAGACCTCTGAAAGCGGCAACAGAACTTCTGGCGGGAATTCCTTCTGTCGTATATGGATTTTTCGGACTTGTTGTCGTTGTTCCGATCATCCGCGATTTCGGAAGAGCATTAAAAGATGCAGGACTTATAAAAAACGCAGGTGACGGAAACAGTATTCTTACGACTTCTCTGATCCTTGCCATGATGATCCTTCCGACGATTATCGGAACAACAGAAAGCGCGATGCGGGCTGTCCCGGCTCATTACTATGAAGGAGCGCTTGCGTTGGGAGCAACAAAAGAAAGAAGTATTTTCAGAGTGATCATCCCTGCGGCAAAATCAGGTGTGATCGCAGGAATTGTTCTCGGGATCGGGCGTGCGGTCGGCGAGACGATGGCAGTGATCATGGTTGCGGGAAATCAGCCCCGTCTTGTCGGAAATCTGTTTAAAGGAATCAGAACGCTGACAGGTAATATCGTAATGGAGATGGGATACGCGACAGGACTTCACAGAGAAGCGCTGATCGCAACAGGCGTTGTTCTTTTTGTATTTATCCTGATTATTAATTTCAGCGTTGCACTGCTTAAGAGGAGGACAGATCATGAGTAATAAAATGACAGTCAAAGACAGGCTGAAAACATACAGAAAACATCCGGGATCATTTCTCGTAATGCTGCTCGTGATGTTAGGAGCGCTGCTTACGTTTTCGGTACTGTTGTTTTTGATCGCATATATTTTGATCAACGGAGTACCTCATATTAAGCTTTCGCTTTTTGAATGGAATTATACTTCGGAAAATGCTTCCGTTGTTCCGGCGCTTATCAATACGATCGTAATGACGATACTTTCTCTTTTGATCGCAGTTCCGTTCGGTATTTTTTCAGCAATCTTTCTTGTGGAATACTCGGGAAAAGGAAATAAATTCGTAGAAGTGATCCGTCTGACAACAGAGACGCTTTCGGGAATTCCGTCTATTGTATACGGATTGTTCGGAATGTTGTTTTTCGTAAATACGCTGGACTGGGGATTTTCGATTTTGGCAGGAGCGTTTACATTGTCTATTATGATCCTTCCGCTTATTATGAGAACGACGGAAGAAGCGCTTAAGTCTGTTCCGGATTCTTACAGAGAAGGCAGCTTCGGACTTGGAGCGGGAAAGCTTCGTACAGTATTTCGCATTGTGCTCCCGTCGGCTGTTCCGGGAATTCTTGCCGGAGTGATCCTTGCAATCGGAAGAATCGTCGGTGAGACGGCGGCGCTGATCTATACAGCGGGAAGCGTGGCTCAGATTCCGAAAAGTGTGATGGGATCGGGGCGTACATTGGCGGTTCATATGTATCATTTGTCAAGTGAAGGTCTTTATATGGATCAGGCATATGCAACAGCGGTTATTCTGTTGGTTTTAGTAGTAGGTATTAACACATTGTCAGGTATGATCGCGCGGAAACTGACAAAAGCATAAGGTGAATTAAGAGAGGAAACAGGTATGTCAAAGATAAGTATTAAAAATCTTGATCTGTATTATGGGGATTTTAAAGCCCTTAAAAATATAAATCTGGAAATCGAAGAAAATAAGATCACTGCGTTTATCGGACCGTCCGGCTGCGGAAAATCAACGCTGCTAAAGTCGATCAACCGAATGAATGATCTTGTAGAGGGCTGCCGTATAGAAGGCGAAATTGCGTTGGACGGACAAAATATTTTTAAAGGGATGGACGTTAATCTTCTGAGAAAGCGTGTCGGAATGGTATTTCAGAAGCCGAATCCGTTTCCGATGAGCATTTACGATAATATTGCGTTTGGACCGAGAACGCATGGAATCCGTTCCAAGTCTAAGTTGGATGATATTGTGGAGCGTTCTCTTAGAAATGCGGCGATTTGGGATGAATGTAAAGACAGGCTGAAAAAGAGCGCTCTTGGAATGTCCGGAGGACAGCAGCAAAGACTTTGCATAGCGCGAGCGCTTGCGGTTGAACCGGAAGTTCTTCTAATGGACGAAAATTATAGTACACTTAGGGCATGTGCATAGCGTGTATAGCGTAGATTTTGCTATGAATATAAGTACATGATACACGGAATATGGAAGAGTTTGGGTATCACGTTGTAATATAGAATTGACAAAAAGGAGACAGAAATGAACTCAATTATAGAAACTAAAGATCTGAAATTATGGTATGGAGATCATCAGGTGTTAAAGGGAATTACAATGGATATCCCGGAACATCAGATTACTGCATTGATTGGACCGAGTGGTTGTGGTAAATCCACGTTTTTGAAAACACTAAACCGAATGAATGACCTTGTAGAGAATGTGCGCATTACAGGAGAAGTAAAATACGATGGAAAGGATATATTTTCTTCTAATGCGAATGTAAATGAACTGCGCAAAGAGATCGGAATGGTATTTCAGAAACCGAATCCATTTCCGATGAGCATCTATGACAATGTGGCTTTTGGACCAAGAACGCATGGTATTCGTTCTAAAGTGAAACTGGATGAAATTGTGGAACGCTCTTTAAGAGATGCGGCTCTCTGGGATGAAGTGAAAGATCGGTTAAAAACATCTGCATTGGGGATGTCGGGAGGACAGCAGCAGAGACTTTGTATTGCAAGAGCGTTGGCAGTACAGCCAAAAGTAATTCTTTGTGATGAGAGTACAGCATCGCTTGATCCAATCAGTACAGGGAAAATAGAAGATTTACTTATGGAACTGAAATCAAAATATACAGTAATTATGGTCACACATAATATGCAGCAGGCAGTTCGTATCTCAGATTGCTGTGCATTTTTCCTTATGGGTGAGTTGATTGAGTTTAACTGGACAGATACATTATTTTCTACACCACAAAATAAAAAGACAGAGGATTACATTACAGGAAGATTTGGTTAATTGAATATGGGAATTTTGCATAGGTGGATATGAAAGTGGAAAACTTCTATCTGCCTTTTATTTTGTGATTATAGGGGAGGAAACAAATAAAGAGTAAAATTTAGTGGATTTGCTGAATAGCTTTTTTACGATAAGTAGGTATACTGGTGTGGTGAAGAGAAGAGGTGATGACTATGGCGTATTGCTATGATGGGAAAACATATGAAACGATAAAAGAAATGGCAGAGGAATATGGAATTGACCGTCAGAGAATATATTCCTTCCGGCGCCGAGGCTGGTCGTTAGAAGATGCAATGCAAATGTGCATCAATGATGTGCGAGGAAGAGGTCGGCTTTTTGAATACAATGGAAAGTTATATCGTTCGCCTAAAGCGTTGGCTGAAGAATATGGATTACCTTGGAATTCATTAGCACATTATATACAAAGGTGCAAAACAATAGAAGAAGCGGTAGATCGTTGCAAAGAGACACAAGAGAAGAAAATTATGCTATGGGGCAAACGATATCAGAGCAGATATGCGCTGGCAATAGCATTTGGAATTAGAGAGACTTCCATATCAGCCAGAATCCATACAAGAAACATGACATTAGAAGAAATTATTCTTGAACTATTGCAGAAAGAACCGATATGCTTCGAAGGGAAAACCTATAATACATTAGTGGAATTATGTGCGGAGTATCAAGTGCAGCCCTGTAATGTTTTTGAACGCTTGAAATATGGGAAAACATTGGAGGAAGCTATTTATTTGCCGATCAGGAATAATGGGAAAAGATATGAAATTGTGTATGAAGGGAAAGTATATCAGAACGCTGCTTTTTTATGCAGGGAATATAATATCTCCAAGCTGTTAGTATATGGACAACAGCGCTATAAACCAGAATATTCGTTTATAGAGTGCTTTCGTTTAGTAAAGCAACTGCGGGATGAATGTGGATGGCCAAACACTGAGGTATTTGCCTTTATTCCGAGATGTAAGATTCAAGGAAAATTTTATAAAAGGATATCAGATTTTGCATCGGCTGTCGGCATGACCAGAGGGCAGATAGATACCTATAAATCCAGACACCATCACAAAAATATGATTGAAGCATTACAGGAAATGCAGAAAGACCGTATTCCAGCGTATAAGACGGAATACGGTCTTTTGCCATATAGCGAAGCCAGAAAGAAAAAATACACGTCTAAGCAGTTGGAACAATTAGAATATGTTTCAAGCGCATTGCCGCGATACCCCATGCTTCAGCCATTTGATTTTACACAAGACAGTATGGATATACTTCTTCGGTATGAGGAATTATTTCAAAAGAATCCTCAGTGTAAACGGGAATGGCGAGAACGGTAGAAAATAGTACCGACGAAAAGACCATAGGCTCTGATCAGTTGTATGATTAAGGTTTCTTTATTGTGTTATTGGCAATGGACCACGAGTTCCCAGTTGTTTTGTATTTTTACAAGCAGGGAGTAAAAATCGTTGGCATCGACAGGTCTTTCCCCGGTCTCAAAGTTGGTTAAAAGCTGACAAAGCTCATTATATAATTCATCACACAGCATTTTAAGGACTCCTTTCAAATTTTTAATTGTTGGTATGTTACCTTGGGACGCTGGATTCGTCAAGTGATTAAAAAAGATATAAGAGACATGAACAATCAAAGTAGACTCTTTTAATTCTATATCTGAGATATAGCGTTTATTTGTCCAAATTCTGGTAAAATAAAAAACTTAATTTAAAAATCATACAAAAAGGGAATGGAAGATCCCGCAGCGACAGACATCGTGTAGGTGCCTGTCTTTTTTTCACTGAAAATTTGGAAAAGAGTTTTGAAGGGAGGTGATAGCAAACGTGAGTATCAGTATCCATGAGTTATTGGCAGTAGCCAGGGAGTCGGAGGGTGTGAAGGCAGTACAGAGAGATGCCATGCTATGTGAGAAACGGTTTGCACCGGATACCCGGTATATGGTGGAGTTTTTGGTGTTGAAGCAGACGGAGAAGTTTGGGGAAGCGGGAATATATCATCGTTACTTTTTAACAAAGAAAGCATATTACGAAATGGTGGAGCTGCAGAATAGGGGAATCCTCCGTTTTCAAAGATTGGCTCTTGTTTTGGAAGGAACATTGCATTATCTTCCCGTCCAGACATTTTTTCGAGACCGGGAGTAGGAAGAACAATGGGCTGGAAAGAAAAGAATGCCTGCCGGGGCGCGCCTCCGGGGAGCAAGGGTTCTTTCACTGGGAATTTTTCATAGAACAGAAAAGAAGGGAGTGGTAAGTGATGATTATCGGAATTGATCATGGATATTACGCCATTAAAACAAAGCAGGTGTGTTTCCCGACAGGGATCATCCGGTATGAATACGAACCCTATACCATGCAGAATGTCCTGCAATACCGGGGTGAGTATTATGTGTGTGGGACTGGGAGACAGACATTGGTAAAGGACAAGACCGCCAACGACAATTATTATCTTTTGACGCTGGCAGCACTGGCACAGGAGATTCGAAAGCGAAAGGGGGAAAGGACAGCGAAAGTTGTTCTTGCAGCCGGGCTTCCCCTTACCGGGTTTGGAAGGGAAAAACAGAAATTCAAGGAGTATCTGTTTCGGAAGGAACAGCCAATCCGTTTCTTATATGAAGGGGAACGCTATGAGATCCAGATTGAGGATGTGAAACTGTTCCCCCAGGGGTACTCAGCCCTGGCTCTTTATCCGGAATACTTAAAAGATGAACCCTCTGTTCTTCTTGTGGATATCGGAGGATGGACGGTGGACTTAATGCGTCTTGATAATGCGGTTCCCAATGCAGCTACCTGCCGCAGTCTGGAACTGGGGGTCATTCGTTGCATGCCAAGGACACCATTTATTCCCCGGACGGAGCAAAGGATGAGCAGGGCAATCCGGTCATCCGTTATGAAAAAGACGATCTGGTGGCAACTTTAGTGACCGATACAGAAGGAAAGGCAGTGGTAAATAATCTTCCATTGGGTTCTTATTATATGAAAGAAACCATAGCAGGCGACCATTTCGTATTGAACCCGGAACAGAAAGAATTTACCCTAACCGCAGAGGATGATACGCAGGCAGTTGTTTATGAAGGGGTTGCTTATAAAAATGAGCGACAGAAGATTTCCATTTCTGTAGAAAAGAAGGATGCAGTCACAGAAGAGAAGCTGGAAGGCGTGATTTTTGGATTGTATGCCAAAGAAGATATCCTCTCCCAGCAGGGTGAGGTTCTTGTAGAAAAGGACACTCTGCTGGAGAAGAAAGCAACGGATGAGAAGGGACAGCTTACCTTTGACAGCGACCTCTATCATGGAAAATATTATGTGAAAGAGGAAGTGAGAAAGCCGGGGTATCTTCCGAATGAAGAAATCTGGGAGATCGATGCCTCTTACATAGACCAGAACCTTGCAGAAATCAAGCTGACAAAAGAAGTGGAAAATCAGCCAACGAAAAGCCAGTTTACAAAAACCGATGCCACAACTGGGGAAGAACTGGAAGGGGCGAAGCTTCAGATCATCGACCAGGATGGCAACATCGTGGAAGAGTGGATCAGCACAAAAGAACCGCACGTAGTTTATGGACTGCCGGAAGGAACGTATACGCTCCATGAAGAGCTGCCGCCTTATGCAGAAGGGTATGTGTCTGCGGAAGATATGGAGTTTGAAGTAAAGGAAGATGGCAGTGTGACCAAAGTGGAGATGAAAGATACCTATTCCAAAGTGGAAATCTCCAAAACAGACCTCACCACCGGAAAGGAACTGGAAGGAGCCAAGCTTCAGATCTTAAATAAAGAGGGTGAAGTTTTGGAAGAGTGGGTAACAGATGGAAAACCGCATCTGGTAGAGAAACTTCCGGTAGGGGAAGAACTGATCCTGCGTGAGATCACAGCACCGGAAGGCTATGAGATCGCAGAAGATGTGAAGTTTACACTGGAAGATACCATGGAAGTCCAGAAGGTGGAGATGAAGGATGCAAGGACACCGGAAACTCCGGGTGTACCGCAGACAGGAGATGACCACTGGAAACAAATCCTTCTGTTTGCACTTTTAGGCGTGTCAGCAGCCGGACTCATGGCAACCATGCTCTATAAGAAGAGACATAAAAAAGCAGATGAAGCGAAAAAAGAAGAATAAGCTGTGGATGCTGCAGGCAGTCTTGTGTGCTGTCTGTATCCTCAGTGTGGTACTGCTTTATCAGAATTATGTGGTCATTCCCCGGCAGAATCGAGAACTGGTGGAGGAGTTAAAAACCTGCTTCCCGGAGGACATCCCTCCGGGCGGGGGCTCTCCAGGAGAGAAAGAGGAACAGGCTGGAAGAGAACCGGAAGTGTCTGCCGTTGACCTTCGATCCCTCCAGCGCCAGTATCCGGGTGTTCGTGGCTGGCTTACGATCCCGGAGGTTGGGATCGATTATCCGGTCATGCAGAGCAGCCGGGAAGATCCGGAGTATTATCTGCGGAGGGATTACCGGGGAAACTACGACATCAATGGAAGTTTGTTCCTCCAGGCAGACTGTATTTTGGGAGAATCAAAGAATCTGACTATCTACGGTCACAACATGAACAGCGGGGCGATGTTCGGGAATCTGGACAGGTACGCCTCCTATGATTACTGGAAAGCACATCCCAGGGTGTTCTTTCAGACGCCGGAAGGCATGGAAGAGTACAGGATAGCGGCAGTATTGAAAGCTGATGTGTCCATGTTCGACTTCCAACAGACATCTTTTCACAGTCCGCAGGAATTGGAGGCTTATGCAGCACAGGCGAAAGCGCTGTCGCTGTTTGAAACAGGGGTAGCTGGTGCAGGTTGTGAGACAACCCTGACGCTGGTAACTTGTTCTTATGAGTGGAAGGAGGCCCGGAACATCCTTGTGGCAGTAAAAGCAGAACCTGAAAGGTGAAAAGTGTTCAAAGGTGGGTACTTTCTTCAGCTCTCTGGATGTATCCTGCGGTGCTCTGAATCGATCTCCTGCCGGAAGTGTTCAAAAGTACCCGAAAAGTGCAGTATGTGAGACAAGCTGCAACGGGAAGTGGCGATACGGAACAAAAAGTGTTCGAAGTTAAGGGATGTGCAACAGGTTGTGGCAACTTGTGTAATCTTGTAGTATGGCGGAAGTGTTCAAAGGCAGGTGCTTTTCCAGCTCTTTGGTGGCTTTCTGGAACTGTATATTCCGGGGAGTGTTTGAAAGTATCCGAAAAGTGCAGAATGTGAGACAAAACACAGATCGGGAAAAATTATAAAACCATAAAAAAAGAGGAGTTGTGTAGATTTTATATGATAAAAAAGGCATTCTATATACCATAGTTTTCTGGAAAAATCAATAGTAATTTAGAAAAAAGTGTGGTAGAATGTGTAGGTTTGTCAAACATATGTTACACCCCGATCAATAAATTCCCTCAGAACAGTTTGTGGTGATTTCCACCCCAGAGGTCTCATGGGAAACTGGTTATAATCCCTACGGTTATAGGTTTGAAGCTGCTTGGAAAAATCCTCAAAGGAATAGAAAGTATGCGAGGTATAAAAACGTTCATTATCCTTGCGGTGGCTGCGTTCCACTTTTCCGTTATGACGTGGTGTAAAGGGTCGGATCAGTTTATGTTGGATGCCAAGTTCTTTTAAAGTCCGTTGGAATAAAGTCAATGTTTCTTTGCCGGAAGTGGAAAAGCGCTTTGTAAACTCCACGCCGTTGTCTGTCTGAACGCATTCGATTGGCATAGGAAAGCGTTGGATCAGATGCTTGAGGAACTGTGCGGATGAATAGGTGCTGTGTTCTTCAAAAGCTTCCACATACCGCCAGCGGGAGTACTCATCAATGGCGGTATACTGATAGAATTTCTTTCCTTTCGCATTATTGACAAGACAACATGCAGGAACGAATTTCACATCGACCTGGATACGCTGTCCGGGATATTTCATCTGCTCATAAGGCTTCGGAATATATTTGGGATTCGGAAGTTTTTGAGCCAAGATTCCCTGTTTCTTCAGAAAACGATACAATCCTGGGATGGAACGTTTATAACCGCGCTGCATAAGTTTGACCCAAAAGACAACCAGACCAGAATGGGGATTGCGCCTACGCATATCTTGGATCAGCTTGATTTCTTCAGGTGTATGCTGATTGGGATGGTGATGGGGACGGCGTGAACGATCGCGGAGAGACTCTATTGTGCCGTCATAGCGGCGCTTCCAACGATAAATATACTGGCGGTTTGTCTTATATTTAATTGCTGCTTTTGAGACACCATATTTTTCGGCGAAACGGATCAGGGATAGACGATACCTCATATCTTGTGTTATACTTGCCATGCGGGAATACTTCCTTTCTTAAATGTTTAGGTTTGGTAGCTTAAAGCATAACACAGAAAAGGTATTTCCACTTTTTAATTATTCAGTTGTAACACATGTATTGTAATCCTACAAATTTAGAAAAAAGTGTGGTAGAATGAAGCAAGCAACAAATGAGGAGAGTGAAAGAGCATGATGAACAAAGAGGTTTATTTGAAAAATGTGGCTGAGAGTCTGGCCTTATTAAGTCGGGAAGTGTCTATCTTGAATGCGGTAAATCTCTATGATATTAACATCGTTGCAGAAGATTTCTTTCCCGGATTATTGAATCTTATCTATGGATATGAATTGAAAAATGCAAACTATTTGGAGAAAAATGCCCCGGCGATTGATTTGGTAGATCCAAAGAATAGGATAGCAGTTCAAGTCACATCAGATAATAGTAGTACAAAGATTAAGCATACGATAGAAGAATTTAATAAAAACAAAGCGTATCAGAGCTATGATAGATTGATTGTGCTGATTTTGACACAGAAGAAAAAATATTCTTCCAATTTTGATACACAGGGAATGTTTTCATTTGAAAAAGAAAGAGACATTTGGGATGTAGAAAAACTGATGCAAGATGTTCGAGAGTTGGAAACAGAACAAATAAAAGCAATCAGTAATTACCTGTCAGCAGAATTGTGTAATAAATATTATTCAGTGAAAGAAACGCAGGCCAGTGAAGTGGACACGATCATAGATTTGATAGAGTATATTTCGCAACACAGAAAAGTAAAGAAGCCTTGTGAGACAACGGTAGATCCGGAGTATAAGATTTATAAAAGGTTTCGGGATTTTGCAGATAGATTGATTGCGGAATATACGACACTTTACACCATTTATGGGGAAGCGTTGAAGATTGTAAATGAAACGCTGGGGATCGATGAGGCACAAGACATTATTATTATGTTCTATCTGCAGGATATCAGCGTACAATTTTTGGAAGAAGAGCAGGATAATCCGATTGCTGCATTGAATAAACTGGTTACATATTTTGAAACAAAATTAAGCGCGAATGGTAAAAAGTATGACCGTTCTGCAATTAAATTCTATCTTGTCAACGAAATGATTAAATGTAGGGTATTCCCAAACGAAAGGAGTGAGTATGATGCTGGCAAGTAGCAATGCACTGAAATCTTCCGCAATGTATATTGGCTATCTCATACTCAAAGAGATAAAAAAGCAGGAAGCTGGGAAGATTTCTATTTATGATGTATCTAAAGCATTGAAAAAGGCGGGGATCACAAGCAGCAGACAGTTGATTTTGGGTCTTTCCTTTTTATATTCTGTTAATATTGTCGAATTTGAGGAGGCGAATATATGGGTAAAGAAATAAGTCGTATTCGTCTCAATCGGCTCTATTCAGAAAGTAATATTTTTGAAGAGATTTCTTTTCATGACGGAGTCAATATTATATTAGGCGAGAAATACGATGATAGTTCTGTAAAAGGTCGGAAAACAAATGGTGTTGGAAAGTCTATGAGTATTGAGTTTTTAGATTTTGGTTTCTTGAATGATTATGAAAAATCAAGAATTGCAAAAATACCGAAAGAAGTATTTCCGTTAGAAGAAAACGTAATATTAGATCTGGATATAGGGGACGAAGCGATCACGATAAAAAGAAACCGGAAACAAGCGGATCAGCCTGTAATCATAAGAGAAGGGAGAACGGTATCTTTTGATAAACTTCAGGATGCAAGAGAATATCTGACAGGGCTTATTTTCCCAAAATTAAATGGGAAGAAAGTACCTAGTTTCAGAAATCTCTTTTCAATTTTGATGCGGGATGAACGTTCGGAATTCACAGATATCATCAAATGCCATGATTTGACGAAAAAGATTCCGGATGATTTGAGCGCTCATTTGTTTTTGTTGGGATTTTCTTTAGAGGCATATAAAAACACTTTAGAAACTATAAAGGAGATAGAGGCAGTCAATACCGTTATTGCAAAAGATAAAAAAGAATTGACGCAAGAAGGAAAAAAGAAAATTTCAGATGTTAAGGCAGAATTAAATGCATTGGAAGATGAATTACAAAAATTGGAAGATGCGATTGAAAGTTTTAAAACGAATGAGACTTTTGATTCTATGGAGGCAGACCTTATTGAACTGGAGGATTTGCTGGATCAGTTGCGTAAACGCCAAAAGGCTTTGCGATATGACTATGAAAAAATCAGAAAAATGCCAAAGCCGGAGCAGATTGATGACAGAGAAATCGAATTGGTCTATAACCAATTTAAGAGCGAGTTGGGAAATGCAGTAGTAAAATCTTTAAATGAGGTCGTAGGTTTTAAGAACAAGATAGAAGAATTCCAAAGAACATTGGTAAACCAAAAGGCAAAGGAATTGGAGAGCCAATTGAAAAGTATTGCGGAACAAATTCGGGTACTGGATGATGAATATTCAGAGAAACTGAAAGTCATCGATAAAAAAGGAGTGCTAAAGAATCTAAAAGTAAGTTTAAAGATTTATGAGGCGAAGAAGGATTCCATTTCTCATACGAAGTTTTTGTTTGATCAATACGAAAAGAATGAGAAAAAGAAAAGAATGCTGAATTTACAAAAAACCCAGCAACTCATGGAAATTGATAGTGAGATTGAGCAAAACAAAGAAATCATGGATGACTTTATTGATACCATTTTGGAAATCCATGAATCCATTATGGGAAATAAGGAATGTTCGTTTAGCCTCCAGACTGTTGATAAGGCACGAAAGAAAACACCAGTTGAGTTGACGCTTCGTATTTACGATGATGGAAGCCATAGTGTAGACAGAACAAAGGTGTTCATTTATGATATGGCGTTATTATTTAATCAATACACCAGAGACAGGCATCCGTTGTTTTTGGTACATGACAACATTTTCGATGTGGATCAAGATACGTTAGTTCAATGTTTAAATTATATTTATAAGCAGGAAGAGCAGTATCAGGATTTTCAATATATCCTTACGTTGAATCGGGATAAAATCGAAAATGAAGAACAGCGGAAATTAATCCAGATGGATATTGATGAACATCAGGTAGCTGTGTTTACGAAAGAAAAGAAATTTTTAGGACGGAACTATCAGGAAAAATAGTAGCGTATGTAGAAGGAATGTTTTGTTCTAAGTTTGGAGGTATTTCATGCATTTAAGAAAAGCAGCGGAAGATGTTTCAGTTTTGAAAATGCGATGTTCTATTAATGCAGATACTATGACGAAAGCAGAACTTCACCAAAAGCTGAAAACAGGATACCGAGATATTGGGAAAGGAAGAGTGAGAAACGCTTCGAAGGCTTTTGAAGAATGGCAGAGAAAATGTGAAACCAGTGAATAGTGAAAGGATGAAAATATGCAGATTGAGATTCAAATACCGAAAGCTGTTTTATTTGATGTCAAGTATACGGTAGAACAAGCAACCAATTTTGCAAAGAAAGAAGTTGCACTTGGATTCTATATGCAAAAAGGGGTGTCAGTTGCACTGTGTTCACAGATTGCAGGTATGTCGGAGAAAGAATTTCTAGTAGAAGTAAAAGATGTGATCCAGATCTGCGAGCCAGGTGGAAGGATCTTAGACCCCTTTGCCGGAGCTGGGACAACCATCCTTGCAGCCGTAGAGGAAGGATATGAGGCAGTGGGCATCGAGGTGACGGATGCTTATTATAAGTTGGGAAGTGACCGGGTAAAGTTTGCACTGGAAGCAAAGGAAAAAGAAGAAAGCGAGAAATAACAAGGGCATCCACATGGATGTCCAAATTTATTTCAGAAGAAGAAATGTGCATCCACATGGATGCAGGAAAGGGGACTTATGGACAGAGTCTATGATGTGACCATCCGAGAAGTGCGTGAAAAGACCGTTGCGGTGAAAGCATCCAGCAAAGAAGAAGCAGAAAAAGGATGTCGTATGTATGGCCCAAGTACCAGTGAATATGACATTCAGTCCGTTCAGTATGAAGCAGTGGAACGGGAAGCGGAAAAGACATTTGAAATCGAAATCCGAAAAAGTTACACCATCCGCAAATCCATCTCAGCACATTCCAAGGAAGATGCGGTAGAACGGGCAGAGATTCTGTATGATGACGGTGGCTTTGACGAGGAATTTGATGAAAGTACAATGGATGTGAGCTTTGAAGTAAAAGCAGAAAAAGTAAAGAAAAAGGAACAAGTGCGATAGGAGGTGAGGCGATGGAACAGGCGATGGCGTATGTGTGCTGTCCGGCAGAAGAAAGCAGGGTGAAGGTGCAGAGATACTGCCGGAAGATTTATGAGCTGGGGTATGTACCGATTTGTCCGAGGTTTGGGTTTCTGCCATTTTTGGATGAAGGAGAAGCGGAGGATCAACAGGCATATAACCGGATGTCCCACTTGATCTTAAAACGATGCCGGATGGTAGTGGTCTGTGGAAAAGAAGTGACTGGAACGATGAATACGGATATCAGCACTGCTGATCGACTGCATATCATCTGTACCACATTGGATGGCTTAATCAAGATTAAAGAGGCAGAATGAGATGGAAGAAAAAGACAGACAAAGGATGGAGAAAGAATACAATCGCTTGGAACAATGGATCGTGAAGCTTGAAAGGATGAAAAATCCGGAGAACATGGAAAGTATTTTTTTTCGACCAGAAGAAGCGCATGAATTGGAGGATCTGATCAAAAGAGGAAACCGGAGGCTTTATAAAATAGGGAAACGCCTAGGGATGCCGGAAGAACCAGGACCTCCCTGGTTTATGTTTTATGATATGATTACGAATTCTATTAAAGAGTATCTTCCTTATAAATATCAAGACTATGAAGTCTGCATTAAGACCGTAGAAATAGAAGGTCAGAAGTTCGATGTAATGAAACTTTGGAAGGAGGATGATCCGAAACTGCCTATGTTACCAATAAAGGAATATGAAAATCAGGTGGCGGATGGTGCCGATGGATATTGTATTTTAGGTCGAATGGCGAGTGACTATAAAAAGTTGATCCATCCAGTGAAGAAATATCAAAGAGAACGTTAAAGAGAACTTGCATGGGGGAGTCGATTTGAATCGATGGAACTGGTTTGGCAAGCATAGCGTTTGGATATCCAAACGCACTTTGGGGAGAACCCCAATCCCCCGGCAGTCGAGAAAGGAGAGAAGTGAAATGTTTTTTGCAGGAATGGCTCTTGGGATAGTGGCAGGCGCAGCCTTTGGCATTGGAATCATGTGCTGTGTAGTTGCCGGAAAGCAGGAGGATCAGCAGATGGAACAGATGCGGATACGCAGACAGAAGAAGGGAGAACTGAAAACAATCCATTTCCGGGATCGGGAAGGAATAGAGAGGTTCTCCCTTTCGGATGGGGAAAGCCTTTGCATGATGGCAGAGGACGGAACGAAAGAGATTGGGCTCTGCCGCTTTGTGGATGGGAAGCAGGTGGATGTGAATGGGCAGATTTGGGAGATCGGGGAATTCCTCTGGCAGATGGAACGCAGGGGGATTCAGGTGTATCCCTTAGAGACAGCATAAAAGAAGGAAAGGTAGGTGGTCGAATGAGAAAACGAAACCATGTAGTTCCTGTCCGTTTGAATGCGAAAGAACTTCGGCATCTGGACGGGCAGGTCGCAAAGAGTGGACTAAGCAGGGAGGAATTTTTACGTTCCCTGATCTTAGGCGCACAGCTTCAGACAAAGCCCTGTGAGCATCATGCAGAACTTCTTCGAAAGATTGCGGGACTTTGCAACAATGCCAACCAGCTTGCCCATGTTGCCAATGGCACCGGGATGGCAGGGGAAGCCAGCGTACAGGAGATGCTCCGGATTTCCAAAGAGACCTGGCGTCTGGTGAAAGAGGAATGGTAGATGGCATATACCAGTGTCCTCCCCGTCCACCGCCTGGAGCGTTCCATCGACTATGTGAAGGACCGGACGAAGACCACCAAGAGCGCCGGTTCTTTGGAAGAAGCCATTGATTATGCATGCAACCGGGAAAAAACAGAAGAGACCATTTTTGAGGATGCCATGGGGTGTACCTGTGAAAATGCCTATGCGGACATGGTAAAGACCAAAGAGCGCTTCCATAAGAAAGGCGGGGTACAGGGCTACCATCTGGTGCAGAGTTTTGCAAAAGGGGAAGTATCCCCCGAACTGGCACATCTGATCGGACAGGAACTGGCAGAGCAGTTATTGAAAGGGCAGTTTGAAGTGGTGATCACCACCCATTTGAATACCAGTCATTACCACAATCATCTGGTATGGAATTCGGTGAGCATGGTGGATGGGAAGAAATACCACAGCAATGCCAAAAGTTATTTTACCGAAGTGCGCCGGATTTCGGATGGCTTATGCAGGAAATACGGTCTTTCCGTGATCCAGACGAACCAGGGGAAAGCCATGCACTATGCCCAGTGGAAAGCAGAAGCAGAAGGGAAACCTACCTGGAGGACTGTCATCCGCATGGATATCCGGGATGCCATTGGCGTGAGCTTTTCCTGGAGTCAGTTTGTAAAAGAAATGGAGAAGCGGGGTTATACCTGGAAGCTGAACCGGAAGTATCCGGCATTAAAGACACCGGATATGGAGAGGTATGTCCGTCTGCGTTCCTTGGGAAAAGGCTATGGGGAGGCAGAGATCCGGGAGAAGATCCTGCGTCCAAAGATCCAACAGGTGTATGGAAAAACACAGGTGCAGTTTCCAAAGAGGAAACTTACCGGACTTCAAAAGCTGTATTTTTCTTATCTGTATCGGATGGGAGTGCTTCAGCAGAAGCCGAAACGGATTTCTTATGCGGTCCGTTCCGATATCCGAAAACTGGATCTCCGCATCCGGCAGATGGAGTTTTTGCAAAAAGAGGGGATCAACACCAGGGAAGAGCTGGCAGCATACCGGAAACCTTTGGAGGAACAGGTGCTTTCCTTAATGAAGGAGCGAAGAACGCTATACCGAAAAGAACCGGGCGGTATGCGGATTCAGGAGATCAACGGGGAATTAAAAGAACTTCGGAAGAAGATCCGTTTAAGCCAGCAGATTGAGATCCAGTCGAAAGAGATGGAAGAGAGGTTAAAACAGGCAAAGGAACAGGAGCAGATACAGGAATCGTCCGGGAAACAACGAAGGGAAGAAGAACGGAAGCGGTAAGGAGGTGAGAGCGTATGAACTATGGCGGTGATGCGGCAGATCAGATTGTTCGGTATTCCATGGAAGGCATGGAACATACCTTACGGATCAGCGGGAGCATTGCAAAGAATCTGGCGGTGCTGATCGTTGCGGTGATGAAGGACCAGAAAAAGACCAGGGGAAAGACCAATCTGCTTCGGATGTTAAAGGAACAGCGGGCAATGAAATTTTTCACCATTCCCCATGACAGGCTGCGGGAGTTTGCCGGGGAAGCCAAATCCAGGGGACTTTTGTATGTGGTCATCCGGGATAAGAAGAACCCCCAGTTTCCCGAGATCATGGTGTTTGCTGATGATGCGGCAAAGGTGAACCGGGTGCTGGATAAGATGAATCTGGACTTTGTAAAATCCGAAGCCGGGGAAGCGGTTGTGGAACAAGCGCCAGTCCGGGAAGGAGAGCGTGTGATCGATGCAGAGTTTACCGAGAAAACCGAAGCAAAAGAAGAACTTCCGGCAAAGACCGAAAAGGTGGTGCTGCCGGAAGGGACCATTGAGTTCGAACTGGATGAAGAAGAGCATCTGTTTGATGTAGGGGAAGTCTCTCCTTCGGAGGGAAATTTTACCCAGGCGGAGAAGGCAGGGAATCTGTCCGGATCTTCCTCGCACAGCAGCGGTTCTTTTTCCGGGCAGGAAACTAGCTGGAAAGGGGAGAAACCATCTGTCCGGCAGGAATTAAAAAAGATTGAAACGGAACAGAAACAGCGGCAGAAGCAACAGCAGAGCCGGAGAAAACCGAGAAATCAACAAAGAAGGGAACAGAAGAAAGTGAAAGGCAGGTAAGGCTATGGATTTAACGAACATGATCCCTGGTGGGGCAGGGGAAGAAAAAACTCCACAACAGCAGTTATCAAAAGAAGAATATGCAGCCATGAAAAAACAGCAGAGGGAAGAAGTATGGGCAGAGGTAGACGCCCAGGCACAGGCGGTGTTCCAAAACGGGGATTCTTTAAAGGGATTTTTAGATTTTATGGCACAGTGCAATACGCAGAAAACACCCAACCTTCTGTTGATCTACGGACAGAATCCAGAAGCAACGGTGGTAAAATCCTATGATTACTGGAAAAAAGAACACCGTTCTCCGAAATCCGGGGTGCATGGCTACACCTATATGGTCAGTACGGAATATGAAAAAGACGGGGAGATGCGGACAGGCTATGCCATCGGTAAAGGATTTGACATCAGCCAGATGTCTGGGAAACCGCTGGAGGAACGTCCACAGCGTTCCATGGAAGAACTGATCCATGCAGTCTTAAAGGATCAGCCAGTGCGGATGCAGATTGCAGACAATCTGCCGGAGGGCATCCAGGCACAGTATATCCCGAAACAGCGTACCGTCTATGTGCGCAACGGAATGGATGAGAATACAACATTCCATGCAGTGAACCGGGAACTGGCTTGTGCCGCCCTGGATCAGCACGATGGGAACTATGCAAGGAAGAAGGTGAATGCCCAGGCATACTGTGCTGCGTATGTGATTGGCAAGCGGTATGGGGCAGAGGTGTCCGGCTTCCAGTTTGGAAAAGTGGCAGAGATGCAGGCAAATGGACAGAAAGATCCCCAGGAACTGCGGGGATTTTTAAATGATGTCCGGCAGGCAGCCTATACTATCCGTAACCATATGGAACGAAATTTCGGGGAACAGGAGCAGACCTTTTCCAAAGATGATTTTTCTTTTGAGGAACCTCCAAAGCAGGCACCGAAGAAAGAGAAAAAAGAGAAACAGCCGGAGCGATAGGTTCTTAAAAAAGTTCCGCCGTTGGGATAGCTATTGCAGGGTTCTTGTGGTATGTTGGGTGTAACAAAGATAGGAGGGAACGGGGATGGCAGATTACTATTTAAAAACGGATAACATCATGAAAAATATGTTTACAGTGGCACTCAAAGATGAGCTGGCAGCCCAGAGCCGGATGGGAACGGTTCACCCAGAGACAGAAGCCATGCTGCAGAAAGTCCGAGCCTATGAGCTTTCCGAGAAAAGGCTTCCCATTATAAGCGAGGAACAGCGGGAACTTCGCAATGCCCTCAATCGGCTGCGGGACAAGTATCTTGCCATGGGCAGGTACAGCGACGGCATTGACAGCGTGATCTTAAAGGTCATGAAACCAAACACCAGCAGGCGCTTCTTCTGGTAACAGAAGGGAGGGATGTCTATGAGTATGTACGATCAAAAACAAGTGGAACAATTACGAAAGCGGTATCCGAAAGGAACAAGGCTCTGCCTGGACTTTATGGATGAGCCGGGGATGCCGCCGGGATTACAAGGAACGGTAGCATATATTGATGATGCCGGGCAGATTCACATGCATTGGGAGAATGGGCGAAGCCTTGCCCTGATCCCCGGAGAGGATTCTTTTCATAGGATAGACGGACCAGCAAACGAAGTGCCAAAGAGTGAAAAAGCGAAGAAGGAGAGAAGCCCGCAGAGGTAGCATGGAAACGTGCGGACCTTTGGGTGTGGCTGCTGTTTTTGCCTGTTGTCTGGTGGGCAGGCGCCATCACTGCCTGTGCCATAAAACCGGATACGAATCTGTTACAGATCTTACAAGTGCTGACCGAAAAACTGGATCAGCCTTTTTCTATTTCTTATACGCCGTACACGCTGCGGTGTGTGTTCACATTCACAATCGCCTATGTGTTAGGCATCGGTATTTATTATTCCCAGAAGAAAAATTATCGAAGAGGGGTGGAGCATGGCTCTGCCAAATGGGGCGATGCAGCTTCCATCTGCAAGCGTTACCGGGACAAGCGGTACACCCAGAATCTCATTTTAACCCAGAACTTCCGCATGGGATTGGACTGCTATAAGCACAAACGGAACTTAAATGTTTTGGTGGTGGGCGGTTCCGGTGCGGGAAAAAGCCGGGCATACGCCGTAGTCAATATCATGCAGTGTAACTGTTCCATGGTGGTCACCGATCCTAAGGGAGAGCTTCTTCGGAAAACCGGAGGACTGCTGGAGAGGGAAGGGTATGAAGTCCGGGTGTTTGATCTTATTAACCCGGAGACATCTTTTTGCTACAATCCCTTTGCCTATGTGCGGGATGACAAGGATGTGCTAAAGCTCATCAACAACCTGATCCGAAATACTACCCCGAAAGGGGCGCAGAGTTCGGACCCGTTTTGGGAGAAAAGTGAGACCGCCTTGCTGCAGGCGCTCATGCTGTACCTTCTGCATGAAGCGCCGCCGGAGGAACAGAACTTCTCCATGATCATGGAAATGTTAGGTTCTGCCCAGGTGAAAGAGGACGATGAGGAATACCAGTCTCCGCTGGATATCCTGTTTGAACGGTTGGAGATGCGAAATCCGGAAAGCATTGCAGTCAAGCAGTATGCCATTTACAAGCAGGCGGCAGGTGATATATGCTCTAAGTGACTTCTTAATCATGATTTTGTCATGGTTAGTGAAGCAATCACTTAGAGCATTTTTGTTTCAGGAGGTACAGCCATGAGAAATGAAAAAATTACCCCACTGTACGAGCGCCTGAGCCGGGACGATGAGTTACAGGGCGAGAGCAACTCCATATCCAACCAAAAACAGATGTTAGAGGATTTTGCCCGCCGGAACGGGCTGCCCAACCCTACGCACTTTACCGATGATGGTATCTCAGGCACCCGTTTTGACCGCCCCGGATTTTTGGCGATGATGGAGGAAGTGGAGGCAGGGCGTGTAGAGGCAATCGTCATCAAGGACATGAGCCGGTTAGGACGCGACTATCTGAAGGTCGGTCAAGTTATGGAGGTTTTGCGGCAGCGAGGCGTTCGTCTGATTGCCATCAACGACGGTGTGGACAGTCTGAAAGGCGATGACGATTTTACCCCGTTCCGCAACATTATGAATGAATTTTACGCCCGTGATACCAGCCGGAAAATCCGCTCTGTGTTTAAGTCAAAAGGCATGAGTGGCAAGCACCTGACCGGCACTGTGATTTACGGCTACTTATGGGACGAAAAACGGGAGCATTGGCTGGTAGATGAGGAAGCCGCCGAAGTGGTACGCCGTATCTTTTCCCTCACGCTGGAGGGATATGGGTCTTATCAGATCGCCTGCAAATTATCCACAGACCGGATTGAAATTCCTGTCGTACACCTTGCCCGCTTCAACGAGGGTGTGAACCGTTCAAAGCCGGTCAAAGCCCCCTATGGATGGGGATCATCTACCATCGTGAACATTTTGAAAAAACGAGAGTATTTAGGGCATACCATCAATTTCAAGACCCGCAAGCACTTTAAGGACAAGAAAAGCCACTATGTTTCTGAGGACGAATGGACGATCTTTGAGAATACCCATGAAGCCATTATCGACCAGCAGACCTTTGATTTGGCGCAGAAAATCCGCAGCAATGTACGGCGTTATCCAAACGGCTGGGGCGAAGCGGCTCCCCTCACAGGCTTGCTCTATTGTGCCGATTGCGGCGGCAAGATGTATGTCCACCGCACCAACAATGGCAAGCGGGTTTCTCAATATACCTGTTCCAATTATACCAAAGTTCCGTGTGGGACACTATGCCCTACACAACACCGTATCAATGAGAGTGCTGTCCTGACATTGGTTTCCGACACGCTTAGGGCTATCGCTGAATATTCCAAAAATGACCGGACGGAATTTATTCACACTGTTCAGGAGACGCAGGTTGCTCAACAGAGTGCCGATATATCGAAAAAGCGCAGGCGTATGGCTGCTGCCCAAAAGAGAGCCGGAGAACTGGAAAAACTGATTTGCAAAATCTATGAGGACAACGCCCTCGGCAAGCTGCCGGATGCACGATATAGGGCACTTGATGCACAGTATACCAAAGAGCAGGACGCACTTGAGATTGAAATTGCAGAGCTAGAAAAGGCTGTTACCGGCTATGAGCAGAGCCAGAAATCCGCAGAGAAATTTATAGCCCTAATTGATAAGTATGAGAATTTTGACACTCTGACAAACACCATGCTCAACGAGTTTGTAGAGAAAATCCTTGTCCACGAACGCGCCCGAAAAGGCAGCCAGGACACCACGCAGGAAATTGAAATCTACTTCAATTTTTTAGGGCGCTATATCCCACCATCCTTACAGCCGGTTCCTTTAACCCCGGAGGAACAGGAAGAACTGCAGAAAAAAGAAGAACGCAAGGACAGGCTTCATCAGAATTATTTGAAGCGGAAAGCCAGCGGCGCACAGAAACAGTATGAGGACAAAATCAAGGCGAAGAAAAAAGCGGAAATGGACGCTAAGAAAGCCCTGATCCGGGCTGAGGATATGAATAAAGGTGTTTTTTCTACTATCGGTCAGCTACCAAAAGAAGAACCGCGCAAAGGCAGCATAGCAGCCAGCGCAGCAGTCTAATCATCACGAAGCAAAGGAGAATGAATATGAGTAAGTTGACGTACATTCGTTGTGGAGATTATGATATACCCAACCTAAAACTTTCTGAACCGCCGGAAACTTCTATCGGCAAGTACGGCAGAATGCGAAAATCCTACCTAAAGGAACATCGCCCCATTCTCTATAACCATCTGCTGATGAGCGAGAAGCTGTATCCACACCTGTTAGAGATTGAGCGGACAGCACAGGGGCGTGTGGAAACCATGTTGCCCCGCATGATGGAGGCGGCGGACGTCATTGAGGAACTGAAAGCCCGTGACCCCATGCGCTGGGTGGGCCTGATGAACACGCTGAAAGCTCAGGCGGAGGAAATTGTGCTGACAGAGCTGATTTATCAATAATTTTGCAAGCGGAGGCTGCTACTCTTGCGGCCTCTGTTTGTTTTGCAATTCCGCCACATCTTTTCCTTGAACTTTTATCCTAAATGAAATATAAAGAATATGTCGTCAGAGGTTGACGAGAGCAAAAAAACAATTTAACATATAATTAGTTACCGCTAACCAAAAAGGAGGAAGATATGAGTGAAAGAGTTACATGGAACAGAATGGTACGGTGAATATGCTACGCTAACTGATGAACATAATGATTATGTTCAAATCGAATATAAATGTAATGGAACAGGTCGTCTCTATGACTACACTCTTTTCCCTGGTATTGACTTAATTTTTATGGATTTTAACTGCTCAGATACATTCCATGAGCCTATTCCTAATAAGAATATCATCGAAATCCGTCATTACCAAAAAGGACGCGTTGAGTTTGAGCTAAGAAATAATAAAGTTTTCCACATGAAAGAGGGAGAATTTTGCATCAATGCCCTTGCTAATATTCCTGCGGCCTATTCCTTTCCCTTTGGATATAGTGTAGGACTAAGCTGTGTGATTGATAAGGATTCTGTCGATGTGGAAACACAACAGATTTTTTCGTACTACAACATTGATGTTCTAAATCTCGGACGAGAATTGGAATTAGAAAAAAAGTGGTTTTTATGTCGGACACCACAGCGATTATTACATATCTTCGATGAACTGTACGCTGCAAAAGGTGTTGAAGGGCGAGATTATTTCCGTATCAAATTATTGGAACTCTTTTATCATATCAAACAGCTGCGGATTGAAGATCAGTATGAGGCAACATATTATGCCAAAGAACAAATTGAAATCATCAAACGCATCCGCCAACAGCTCATAGAAAACCTCGACAAAAAAATATCCATAGAAGAACTTTTGCGAAAGGAGCCAATGAGCAAGGTCACATTTCAAGCTATTTTCAAACAGATTTATGGCGATACGCCCTATGCACATATCAAAAAGTATAAAATGAATCTTGCGGCTGTTTATTTGCAGGAAACAGATCAATCAATCACGCAAATAGCCGGTGAACTTGGATATTCAAATATTAGTAAGTTTGCGAGGGCTTTTCAAGAAGTGTTTGGAATGCTTCCAAAGGATTACCGTAAAGCAAAAAAGTGATTTAACTTTTGGGCTGTTTTCTTGATTTACATTTCCCTTTGGAGTAGTTAGAGACTGCAAACCGGTGTAAAATGACAGTGTAGTTAGTTATTGCTAACTACACTGTCATTTTATTTTAAGGAGGTTTCAAAGATGGAACAAATGGTAAAGAAAAAAATTGGCGTTCGAGATATTATGACGATTGCCGCAATGATGGTCATCAATTTTGCAATTGCAATGGTGATTGGTATGGTTACATTGCCTTTCCCAGCAGTATATTTATACGGCTCTGCTGGTATTGATGCCTTTATTGGAGCAACATTTTATTTGGTTGCGGCAAATCGCATCAACAAACATGGATTGTTGTTTGCTTGGGCTGCTGTTTATGGACTAATCCAAGGTGTTATGGGTTATATGTTCTTGGTTCCCTATTTCTTGATTGTAGCCCTCATTGCTGAGTTATGCATGGTTGGCAAGAATACATACCGAAGTGCAGTTCGTAACCGAATTGGTTGGATGGTCAACTCAATCGGAAATTTTGTAGGCTGTGCCGTACCGCTGTGGTGGTCTTGGGACAGCTATCAGGAAATGGCAGCAAGCAGCGGTTTTGATGCAAATACCTTGAATATGCAGCTCTCTATGGTGACTTCTCCGGCGCTCATGCTTTTAGGTATTGTCATTACTGCGGTTCTCGCAATTCTTGGTACGTTGTTCGGCCAGCGCCTGCTCAGAAAGCATTTCCAAAAAGCTGGCATTGTAGGATGATGGCCGGAGAAAAAAAGCAAAGGCGGATTGACCGGATTGACGGGCGCACAGTTCTTTTCCTGACGCTGTGCGCCTGCCTTGTGACTTTCCTTACCACGAGTTTTTGGGGACATGGGATTTTTACCTTTTGGATTTTTCTGATCCTGTGCTGGTTCGGCTTGTATAAGCAGGCTATTGGATGCTTTGCGGTCTATTTGGTAGCGATTGTATGGCTGATGATCGAGACAAAGTATCCGATCAGTATCCCATCACCGCTGTTACTCAGCATGATTTACAAGCTGCTACTACCCGCTATGCCAGCCTATCTTCTGGCGAAAATTCCGTCCGGGAAACTGACGGCCAGCTTGAGGAAAATGCCGATCCCCACCCGTATCATGCTTGTTTTGATCGTCATGCTCCGCTTTGCTCCGACTGTGCTGCATGAATTTGGAGAAGTCAGGGAAGCCATGAAAATCCGTGGCTTCTTAAAATCGGTTGGCAATGTTTTGAGGCATCCAATGGACACGTTGGAATACGCCATTGTTCCGATGGTGTTCCGCTCCTTAAAGATCGCGGACGAGTTAGCCGCTTCTGCCATTGTCAGGGGAATTGAAAGCCCCTACAAGAAAGAAAGCTACTATGTCAGCCGGATCGCTGCGCTGGATTACTTTTTGATTGTTGTCAGCGTGGGAGCTGCCGTGTGCTGCTGTCTTTTATAGGAGGAATGGAATGGGAAAAGAAATTATGATCCGTGACCTGACCTTTTCCTATGGTGGGAACGGAAATCAACTGGAACACATATCGTTAGACATTGCCGCTGGGGAGGTCATTGTTATGACCGGCCCATCAGGGAGCGGGAAAAGCTCTTTGACGAGAGTGATTAACGGCCTGATCCCCTACTTCTACGAGGGGGATTTAAGCGGTGAGGTTTTTGTGGACGGAAAACCGCTGAAAGAGATTCCGTCTTGGGAGCGCGGCAAAATCGCAGGGAATGTATTTCAAGACCCCAGGAGCCAGTTTTTTGCCAATGAGGTAGCTGGTGAGATTGCTTTCGGCTGTGAGAACTACGGGTATTCCCATGAGGACATTCAGAGCCATGTTCACCGGGCGGCGGCGGACATCAAAATTCAGGACATTCTGGATCACAGTCTGCACAGCCTGTCTTATGGGATGCGCCAGAAAGTTGCGATTGCGTCTGCGGAGGCGATTGACCCGGAAATCTATGTCATGGATGAACCGTCTGCCAATCTGGATATTGCATCCACCTACCGCTTTGCAGACATTATCCGCGATTTGAAACAGCAGGGAAAAACCATCATCATAGCGGAACACCGACTTTACTATCTGATGGATCTGGCAGACCGTTTCCTGTGTGTGCAGAAAGGGAAAATTGTGCGGGAATTTACCGCACAGCAGATGAAAGTCCTGTCCAATCAGGAAATCCGGGCGCTGGGGCTTCGCACTCCTGACCTGCACCAGATCGAGCAGGCGGAAATCCCATCTGCGGCAACCAGTGAGGTTGTTCTGGAAGTGAAAAAGCTGAACCACTCTTTTGGTGAGACGATTGTGGCAAAGGATATTGACTTTCAATGCCGCAAGGGAGAAGTGGTAGCCCTGATTGGCCCTAACGGGACGGGCAAAAGCACCATAGGACGAATCCTGGCAGGGCTATTGAAAGAGAAATCCGGCGAAGTCGTTTTGTTCGGAAAGTATTGCAGACCGAAAGACCGTTTGGGAAAGGTCTGGTACATTCCCCAGGATTTAGACAGCCAGCTTTTCGGTGAGGACTTGCTGGACGAACTGACTACCGGCGCAGAGGTCAGCCCAGAGCGGAAAAAAGCGGCGGAGGAAATTCTGGAGGCCCTGGAGCTGATGCCGTTTGTCAAACAGCATCCCTCCACGCTGTCAGGAGGGCAAAAGCAGCGGCTGGCCCTTGGCGTGGCGCTGATGCACGAAGCGCCGATCATCGTACTGGACGAACCGACAAGCGGGCTAGACGGTACAAATATGCGGAATGTCAGCCGGATGATCCGCAAGCTGGCAAAGATGGGGCGCACCATTATCGTCATTACCCATGATGCGGAGTGTGCGCTTGCCTGCTGTGAGCGGGCAATACGCCTGGAGAACGGATATATTACTGATGATTTTCAAATCAGAGGAGCAGAGCTTCTTTTAGAAAAAATTGGGTATGACCAAAAGGAGGGTTAGGAATGACACGACAAAATGAGAAACAGCCGAAGGCGAAGACTGGACTGGCGCGTTGCCTGGAATTAGCTTCGGGTCATAAATGGCTTTTGTTTCTATCAGGGTTTCTGGCTGCACTGGCAGCAATTTGTTCTTTTGCACCTTATTTATCAATTTATTACATCGTTCGGGAAATCCTGTTTGTTTACCCGGATATGTCGCTCTTGAATGTTTCTGCAATCTCAACCTGGGGCTGGCTTGCCCTGGCTGGTATTTTGGGGAACATCGTATTTTACTTTTTTGCCTTACTGTGTTCCCACATTGCAGCGTTTGGAACGCTTTATGAATTGAAGGTAGCCTTTGCCGACCACATCATGCATATTCCCCTTGGGTATCATCTGACCCTGGGCAGCGGCAAAATGAGAAAGATCATGGATGAAAACATTGAAAGCGTTGAGAAATTCATCGCTCACCAGCTCCCGGACTTTGTGGCCTCGCTGGTCGCGCCGCTTGTTCTGGTCATCATTCTTCTTGGAATTGACTGGCGGTATGGTGTGGTTTGTCTGGTCGGTATTGTTCTGGCCTTTATCGTGCAGTTTGCGGGTTTCAACGGAGAGGCAAAGGAAAAAATGCACCGTTTCCAGACCTCCCAGGAAAACATGAACAGCGCCTCCGTGGAATATGTGCGCGGTATGTCGGAGATCAAAGCATTTAATCAGACCGCCGATTCCTTTAAGCGGTTGAGCAAATCCATTACAGACTATACCTCTTTCGTGCTGGAGTACGCATTGGGCTGGCAGAACTGTATGCCTGCTTTTACCACGATCATCAACAATATTTATCTGCTTTTGATTCCCGTGGGCGTTCTGATTGGGATGCACACCACGGATTTCAGGGAGTATTCGCTGACATTCATTTTCTACCTGATTATTGTCCATGCGATTTCCGGCATCCTGAATAAGATCATGTATATCTCGGAGTCCTTCACGCAGATTGACGGCAGCGTGGAGCGTATGGATGAAATCCTGCGTATCCCGGTCCTGCCCGAAAAGAGTACGGCGGCAACAATCGAAAACTATGGGATTGCTTTTCAGGATGTCAGCTTTTCCTACGAAGCCGATTCCCAGGTCAAGGCCCTGTCTCATGTTTCTTTCTTTGCGGATCAGGGCAAGGTGACAGCCATTGTCGGCCCCTCCGGTGGCGGTAAGAGTACCATCGCCAGCCTGATCTCCCGGTTTTATGATGTGACGGACGGAAGTATTCAGATCGGCGGCGTTGACATTCGGGACATTCCGCTGGATGCGCTGATGGATAAGGTCAGCTTCGTATTTCAGGATACGTTCCTGTTCAAGCAGAGCATCCTGGATAACATCCGTATGGGAAATCCAAATGCTACGGAAGAACAGGTGATTGCGGCGGCAAAGGCTGCAAGATGCCATGAATTTATTGAGCAGCTTCCGAACGGGTATCAGACTGTAATCGGCAGCACCGGCGTCCATCTTTCCGGTGGTGAGCGCCAGCGGATTGCCATTGCAAGGGCTATCGTAAAAGACGCGCCCATTATCGTTCTGGACGAGGCAACTGCGTTCAGCGACCCGGAGAACGAGTACCTGATTCAAAAAGCCTTTGAAAAGCTGATTCAGAATAAAACGGTTGTAATGATCGCCCATCGCCTGTCTACGATTCGTAATGCTGACCAGATCCTTGTCATGGAAAAGGGCTGTCTGATTGAATCCGGCACCCATGACGAGCTGCTGAAGAAGGACGGAAAATACGCGCAGATGTGGAGCAGCTATACGGAGTCGATCAACTGGAAAATTGGCACAGGAAAGGCGGTGTGATCTATGAGTAAGCTGAAAGAAAAGTTAATGCTGTCGGAGAAAGGCTACTCCGACCTGAAAAAAGCGATTACGGCCTGCACAATAACTAATATTGCGCTGTTGCTTCCGTCTATGGTAGCCTGCCTGCTCTTTTGGGAGTTGTTAAAGCCATTTACTGGAGAAACAATTTCGTGGGCCGCATTGTGGAAATTGCTCGGCTTGGGGCTGGTGGCGGCTATTCTGGTGTTTCTGGCCGCGAAAAACGATTATAGGAAAACCTATATTGCTTCCTATAAGGAGGCCAGCACGACCAGACTTCGGATCGCGGAGCATCTTCGCAAGCTCCCCATGAGCTTCTTTAACACAAAGGATTTGTCCGACATTACCACAAACATGATGGCGGATTGCAGCAGCATGGAATCCATGCTCAGCAGTACCATCCCGCCGCTGATTGCGAATATAATCTCTGTTACTCTGACTTGTATTTGTCTGGCGTTTTTTGATTGGCGCATGGCCCTTGCGATTTTCTGCACGATGCCGGTTACATTCCTTATCATCTTGGGCGGGCGCAAGCTGCAACTTCATCTGTTTGACAAACAGGTGGATGTGAAATTGGAGGCGTCCAGCCAGATTCAGGAATACCTGGAAGGTATTAAGATCATCAAATCTTGTGGTCTTGGCGGTTCCCGCTTTGATGCGTTGGATAAAGCACTCCAGGCCATGAAAAAAATCGCCATTAAAGTGGAACTGGCCTCCGGTATTCTGGTTCAGGGAGCCAGCCTGATCCTGCAAGCAGGGCTTGGCATTACTATTTTCATTGGAACGGTGCTGATAACCGGCGGCAAAATCGAATTGCTCCCTCTGCTGGTGCTGCTCATGTTCTCCACGCAGATTTACGGCCCGATCCTTGCCATTCTCTCACAGTTGACTTCTCTGTTTCATTTGGAGACTGTCACCAACCGTATGCGTACCCTGCTGACCACGCCCGCTATGGAGGGCGAGGATAAGGATGTATCCAAGTATGACATTGAACTGAAAAATGTCACTTTCGGATATAACCAGGACGATGTTATCAAGGATGTGTCTTTTTCTATTCCTGCTGGCAGCGTAACGGCCCTGGTAGGGCCTTCCGGCAGCGGCAAAAGCACAATTTCCAAACTCATTGCCCGCTTTTGGGATGTAAGAAAAGGTCAGATTTCCATTGGTGGTATGGATGTTCGCACCATTGAACCGGAACACCTGATGCGCTGTATGTCCTTTGTATTTCAGGATGTGACCTTGTTCAACGACACTGTTTTTAACAATATCCGTGTAGGCAACATGAACGCTACCGAGGAGCAGGTCATGGCGGCGGCAAAGGCGGCATACTGTGACGAATTTATCCAGAGATTGCCGGACGGTTATCAGACTGTCCTTGGAGAAAACGGCAGCACTCTTTCTGGTGGTGAGCGTCAGCGGATTTCCATTGCCCGCGCTCTGCTGAAAGATGCCCCGATTATTCTTCTTGATGAAGCAACAGCATCTCTTGACCCGGAGAACGAGGTTTTAATCCAGCGGGCCATTGCAAAGCTGGTGGAGGGTAAGACAGTCATTATGATTGCTCACCGGCTTCGTACCGTTGTGGATGCCGACCAAATTCTCGTTCTTGATAACGGTAGACTGGTGGAACACGGTACACATGATGAATTGATGAAAAAGAACGGATTGTACCATAAACTGTTCCATATCCAACAGGAGAGTCTTGGTTGGGCTGTGTAAATTGTTTTAGAAGGGAGATGTTCCATGAAACTTCGTGCGTCCGGGGAGGACTATCTGGAAACCATCCTTGTTCTCCATAAGAAAACGGGTATGGTGCGCTCCGTAGATGTGGCCCGGCACATGGAGGTGTCAAAGCCCAGCGTGTGCCATGCAGTGGCTACCTTGCGGGACGGCGGCTTTCTCACAATGGACGAGGATCACTTTCTCCATCTGACCGATGTGGGCCGCGAGGTAGCCGAAAAAAT
>QFCE01001407.1_pt1 | contig 34465 bp, 31 predicted proteins | sample 5346091 | NCBI WGS metagenome assembly QFCE01 (sample SAMN09062252, study PRJNA434731) | Human gut metagenome, whole genome shotgun sequencing project. | isolation source: stool timepoint A chromium assembly | host: Homo sapiens | collected 2015 | reverse complement strand
AGGGAGTCACGACTATGGCTGAAGTGGGCTGGAGCGGATTGCGCTTCTCAAGTACGAGATTGATGACATGCGTCTGCTGTATGAAAATGATGTGAGATTCCTGAAACAATTCTAGCCTGCACAACAGAAAGGAAGTACGAGCGAAGCGAGTATTGACTTTCTGTGCGAGCGAAACGAGTGTTATAAGCATAACCAAAAGGAAGCACGAGCGAAGTGCGTTTATAATTAGGAGGAACAGAGAACATGAATACTTCATTATCTTGGATAAAAATGTATGTGCCGGAGCTTGACGTAACGGCACAGGAATATACGGACGCAATGACGTTGTCCGGAACAAAGGTGGAAGGCTACGAAAAGCTGGACGCGGATCTTGACAAAATCGTGATCGGTCAGATCACAAAGATTGAGAAGCATCCGGATGCGGACAAGCTGATCGTCTGCCAGGTGAATGTGGGCAGCGAGACCGTGCAGATCGTGACCGGGGCACCAAACGTAAAAGAGGGCGACAAGATCCCCGTAGTTCTGGACGGCGGACGTGTGGCAGGCGGCCATGACGGAAACAAAACTCCGGGCGGCGTTGAAATCAAAAAAGGAAAGCTCCGCGGCGTAGATTCCTACGGCATGATGTGCTCGATTGAAGAGCTGGGAAGCACCAGAGAAATGTATCCGGAAGCGCCGGAATACGGAATTTATATTTTCCCGGAGGACGCAGTGGTAGGTTCAAGCGCAATCAAAGCGCTGGGTCTTGACGACGTGGTGTTTGAGTATGAGATCACCTCCAACCGTGTGGACTGCTACGGGGTTCTGGGGATTGCCAGAGAGGCAGCGGCAACCTTTAACAAAAAGTTCTGTCCTCCGGTTGTGGAGGCGAAGGGAAACAGCGAAAAAGCGTCCGACTATGTGAAGGTGACGGTGAAGGATACAGAGCTTTGCCCCCGTTACTGCGCCCGCGTGGTGAAAAACGTAAAGATCGGACCGTCTCCCAAATGGATGCAGAGATGTCTGGCAGCCAACGGGATCCGTCCCATTAACAACCTGGTTGACATCACAAACTATGTGATGGAAGAATACGGCCAGCCCATGCATGCCTATGATCTGGATGCCATTGCGAATCATGAGATCGTGGTTCGCCGTGCGAAGAAGGATGAAAAGTTCGTGACTCTGGACGGGCAGGAGCGTACCATGGATGAGAACGTTCTGATGATCTGCGACGGCGAAAAGGCGGTTGGCATCGCGGGAATCATGGGCGGTGAAAACTCCATGATCACAGATCAGGTGCAGACCGTGCTGTTTGAGGCAGCCTGCTTCAACGGAACCAATATCCGTCTTTCCTCAAAACGGATCGGCCTTCGTACAGATGCTTCCGGAAAATTCGAGAAGGGTCTGGATCCCAACAACGCGCAGGCAGCCATTGACCGTGCCTGCCAGCTTATGGAAGAATTGGGCGCAGGAGAAGTCGTAGGCGGCATGGTGGACGTGTGCAGCGAGACAAGAGAGCCGTCCAGAGTGGCGTTTGACGCGGACCGGATCAACGCGCTTCTGGGAACCAGTCTTTCCAAGGAAGAAATGCTAGGATATCTGGCAAGAGTCGAGCTTGCTTATGACGAGAATACCAATGAGATCGTCGCTCCCACCTTCCGCCAGGATATCGGCTGTCTGGCGGATGTGGCAGAGGAAGTGGCGAGATTCTACGGATACGATAAAATTCCGACCACACTGCCAAGCGGTGAGGCCACCACAGGAAAGATGCCCTTTAACCTCCGCATTGAGCAGATTGCAAGGGACATTGCAGAATACTGCGGATTCTCCGAGGGCATGACCTATTCCTTTGAGAGTCCCAAGGTGTTTGACAAATTATGTCTGCCTTCAGACAGTCCTTTGAGAAACGCCATTGCGATCAGCAACCCTCTGGGAGAGGATTACAGTATGATGCGCACCACTACCCTCAACGGTATGCTTACTTCTCTGGCAACGAACTACAACCGGAGAAACAAAAACGTGCGTCTTTACGAGCTGGGCAATGTATATCTGCCGAAGAGCCTTCCGCTTACCGAGCTTCCCCAGGAGCGCAGACACTTTACGCTGGGGATGTACGGAGCCGGAGACTTCTTTGATATGAAGGGCGTATGTGAGGAATTCTTTGAGAAAGCAGGAATGAAAGATACCGTCACCTACGATCCCCAGGCAGGAAAAACCTATCTGCATCCGGGCCGTCAGGCGAACATCATCTACGGAGGAAAGATCGTGGGCTACCTGGGCGAGGTGCATCCGCAGGTTGCAGACAATTATGGAATCGGTGAAAAAGCCTATCTGGCTGTCATTGATATTCAGGATATCCTGGAATTTGCAGGCTTTGCGCACAAGTATACCGGAATCGCAAAGTATCCGGCAGTTACCCGCGATTTGAGCCTTGTGGTTCCCAAACAGATCCTGGCCGGCCAGATTGAGGCTGTGCTTCGCCAGAGAGGCGGAAAGATCCTGGAAAGCTGTCAGCTTTTTGATATTTATGAGGGAAGCCAGATCAAGGAAGGATACAAATCCATGGCCTATTCCGTGGTATTCCGCCACCATGACAAAACGCTGGAGGAAAGCGAGATCACCGCTGCCATGAAAAAAATCCTGAATGGTCTTACAGACCTTGGAATCGAGCTGAGAAGCTGATGCTTATATATATCATCCGCCACGGAGTGACCGAGTGGAACCGCATGAAAAAAGTGCAGGGCTGCGCGGACATTCCGCTGGCTGAGGAGGGGAGGGCTCTTGCTGAAAAAACAGGAAGAGCTCTTTCTGAAGTAAAATTTGATCTCTGCTATACAAGTCCTCTTGCGCGGGCCAGAGAGACGGCGGAGCTTGTGCTTGGAAAACGGGACGTTCCGGTTATATGCGATGCGCGTATCCGGGAGATTGATTTTGGTGTGCTTGAGGGAACGCGGTTCAAGGATGAAGAAGGCAGGATTCTGAGCAAAGACATGGAGGCTTTTTTTGAAGCGCCCATGTCCTATGCCCGTCCGGAAAACGGCGAAAATATCAGCGACATTCTTGCCCGTACCCGGGATTTCTGGGAGGAGCTTGTGAATACCCCAAAGCTTCAGGACAAAACGATCCTCATTTCCTCCCATGGCTGTGCGGTGCGGGCGCTTCTGCAGAATGTTTATCAGGACGCAGAACATTTTTGGCATGGATGTGTGCCTCCGAACTGCTGTGTCAATGTGGTGGAGGTGCGCGGCAAAGAGGCGTCCCTTCTGGTTGAGGACAGAGTATATGGATAATACAGAAGAGAAACGTGCATCCGGTATAATATGAATGTTTGATGAATAGATGTTCAGGCATTTTTCAAAATAAAAAGTATGGGAGGCAGACCATGGGGAAGAAGATAACCAATGTACTTTTGTTTCTGGCAGTTGTGGCGGCTGCGGTCGGAATGACTGTCTATGTGGGGCAGGGCGAAAACAGCGTTATGCTCTACAATTTTATTTTTCTCGGCGTTATGATCCTGATCTACTGTGCCGGCATGTTTGGCGGAATGTTCAAGATGAACGGCATTGCGGAGGCTTTTTCCAGAGCAGCGGACGAGCTGACGAATATTTTTAAGCTTCCGGGGAAGGCGGGACCGGAGGATCTTTCAACGCTCAACGGGATTTTTAACCATAAGTACCTGGACCGGAAAATGGATAATTTTACCACGGGCATTGAGAAGAGCGAGGAAGGCATCGGGGATATTGACGAGTATATCAACGAAGAAGAGATGGATCTGCATATCCATAAGCGCCTTCTGGAGATGGTTCCGGACATTCTTACCAGTCTTGGCATTCTGGGAACCTTCGTGGGTCTGGTCTGGGGGCTTAAGAACTTTGAACCAAACAATTACGAGGCAATGACCAGCTCCGTATCCGCACTGGTAGATGGCATCAAAGTAGCGTTCCTCACCTCCATCTATGGAATTTCTCTTTCCATTGTGTATACTTATGGAATGAAAAGTGAGTATTCCGGGATGACAGAGCGGCTGCAGGCCTTTCTGGAAAAATTTCATGCCTATGTGATGCCTACGGCGGAGAACGAGTCCCGCAATCTTCTGGTGGCCAGCCAGAAGCTGCAGACACAGGCGATTGACAAAATGGCAGAGCAGTTTTCCGTACAGCTGGCGGGAAGTTTTGAGAAGGTTATCACACCGACCTTCAAACGGATGAATGAGTCTCTGGATCTCATGGTGACGTCTGTGACCCGGTGCCAGCAGGATGCGGTGAAGGAGATTCTGGATGTGTTCATGAAAGAGATGCGCAGCTCCTTTGGCATGCAGTTTGACGATTTTGCCAAAGTTCTGGAGCAGATGAAGCAGGCGCAGAAGGAGAATGCGGAATATACGGCGTCTCTTTATCAGACTATGAGCCGCCAGCTTTCCGAGGCCTATGTGAAGCAGGATCACTCCATGAAGGAAGCCATGACGCAGATGGAGAACCTGCAGAACCGCTATATGGATACCGTGAACCGTGTAGTGCAGGATAACAAAAATATTCAGAAAATGCAGCAGCAGGACTACAAAAACGTGGTTACCTATCTGCGGGAGGCAGAGCAGTCCGCGGCGAAATTCTGGGTAGCCTGCAACCAGGCGATGCAGAAGTATGTGGAGACCGCGGCGGCAGGAATGGAACGCGCAGGCGCGGCGAACAAGGCCGGCGCAGAGCTTCTGGAGGCGAACAGAAGCGTGGTGCGCCTGTTTGACAAAAATATCCAGGAGCTGGCACAGTACCAGAAGCTTACGGCCAATACCATGGAGCAGGTTCGTCTGCTTCTGTCGGATATCACGGTTGCCAAAGAAAATGATGACATTTATCTTCTGGGCGGACGTCTCACCAGCGAGGCGGCCAGAAATGCCAACCGGGAGACGCTTCAGAAGCTGCAGCAGATCCTGGAGGAGCAGGGAAGCCGGCAGGAAGAACTTTTGGAGGAAATGGCCAAAAATATCCGGGATCTGTCAAAGGCGGCATCCAAGGGAAAATTCGGCTTATTCAAATAAAAGGAGAGACACATGCGCAGAAAGAAAAAATCACAGGACAGCGGATTTAATGTCTGGCGTTCCTACTCCGATATGATGGCCGGAGTTCTGCTTCTCTTTGTGCTGCTTATGTGTGTCACGCTGTTTCAGGCACAAAAGAGCTACGACGAGAGCATCAAGGAGCGGGACGAGAAGCTTGCCCTGCAGGAGCAGTATACACTGGAGATCCTGGCACAGCAGTCAGAGCTGGACGAGAAGCAGGGACTTTTGGAGAATCAAGATGAACAGCTGAAAAGTCAGGATCAGCTTCTGGCAGACCAGAAAGCGCTTTTGGCGCAGCTGGCCGCGCAGCTGGCGGATCAGGAAAAAACGCTGAATTCCCAGAAGACCGCTCTGGACGAAAAGACCGCTCTTCTGGCTGACCAGCAGGCAAAAATTGACAATATCATCGGCGTAAAGGCGGAGGTCGTGGAATCTCTCCGCCAGGAGTTTGCAAAGAACAACGTGAACGTGGATATTGACGCCAAGACCGGTGCGCTGACGCTGGACGCAAACGTCATGTTTGCCTATGACGAGGCGGAGCTCACGGAGGAGGGAAAGGCGGCGCTTCGAAGTGTCCTGCCGATCTACTGTAAGGTGCTGCTGGAAGAGAGCCACAGGCCCTATCTGGCGGAGATCATCATTGACGGATACACAGATACGGACGGCGATTACAGCTACAATCTGGAGCTTTCCCAGAGACGTTCCCTGGCAGTTGCGCAGTATCTTCTGGAAATCCAGCAGGAATTCCTGGATGAGTCAGAGATTGCCAGCCTGCAGGATTATCTGACGGTCAACGGCCATTCCATGGCGAATCCTGTGCTGGACGCAGAGGGCAATGTGGACAAGGACGCTTCCCGCCGTGTGGAGGTGAAGTTCCGGTTGAAGGATGAAGAGATGATCAATGAACTGAATAAGATCATGAGCGGCTCAGAGGAGTAGGTGAATGAAGATGAGAAGGGGATGGTGAAGACTGTCTCCTTTTTTAGGTTCAAGATTATTAATCTTTTCGTTCATTTAATTCCATTTACGGAAAAAACAAGAGAAGTTACAATAAATATACAAAAATTTAATTTTCCGCGGGATATAATTTAGAAATTTATCTGAAAAATACCATTAACGAAAAGGAGGAAAGAAAATGAAAAATAAACGAATGGCAGGAGTTTTATTGTGCGCATCAATGCTCATAGGAAATTTAGTGCCAATGCAGGTAATGGCAAAGGAAGATATTACATTGACTATTGAAGCAAGCCAAGAGATTGTAAACAATATTTCTTATGCATTTAGTGAAGAAAATATAGAGGCTTTTGAAGCAGAATATCCAGGTGTGAAAGTTGAACTTGTGCTAAACCCTGATGCACAAAATACATCAATTTTACAAACTAAGATTGCTTCAGGTCAGCCATCTGATCTCATTTGTTATAATAAAGTCTCTGCTGAAAATGAACTTGAGATTATGAAAAATTGCGTTGATCTTTCAGATGAGCCATTTGTAGAGCGTCTTGCAGATAAATCTATACTTACTGCGCCAGATGGAAAAATTTATGGATTTGCTTTTGCTGTTAAAACAGGCGGGATGGGAGTAGTTTACAATAAAACGCTTTTTGATGAGAAGGGGATTTCTATACCCAAAAATTATGATGAATTCTTAGAAGTTTGTGAAGTGTTAAGCAAAGAAAAAATAACGCCGTTTTATGGACCTTTTAAAGACGTTTGGACATTTCAGATGTGGACTGCATCCACTTGGGGATATTATGTAGCTCAGAATGAGCCTGATTTGTGGGAGAGGATTAATTCCAATGAAATAGGTTGGGATGAAGTGCCAGCATTTGAGGAGAGCCTTGAAAAAGCATACAATCTTTATAAAGATGGATATATGCAAAGTACGGTACTTTCAGATGACTATAATAGTATTACTGCGGCTATGGGAAGTGGAGAATATGCTATGACAGTTGGAAGTAACACAACTGTAAGAGATATTCAAAATGCAAACCCTGACATGGTTTTTGATATGTTTCCATATCCTGTTTATGAAGGCGAGAATGAATATATTACAATTAGTCAGTTGGATGCAGAATTTTTTATTCCTAAAGATGCGAAAAATATTGAAGCTGCAAAAAATTTTATTGATTTTATGGCGAGACCAGAACAGTGCGATACGGCTCAAAAAACCGCATCTTTTGTACCAAATGTTATAGGTGCGAAAGAGCCCGAATTTGATGAATTCGAAGGAAAACTTTATGAAGAGTATAATAAAACAGGTAAAACCGTTTTAGAGATGAATGCATATATGAAAGTTGATTTAAATGACCTTTGGATTTATTTCCAGGATATGTTTGCAGGAGCAAAAACCCCAAAAGAAGTACTGGAGCAATGGGATGTTACCTTTGAAGAATTAATGAAATCAAAAGGATTTGAAAATTTCTAAATAAAAACTAAAACACCGGATGTCCGGAAGAAGCATCGAAAAGAGGCATCTTTTGGACATCTGGTGTTTTCATTTTTCACAGAAAGGAGTTGGGAGATTCGATGAAACAAGGTAGACGTTTTTATAGTTATTGGTTAATTATACCTGCCCTCTTAATTTTTGGCATTTTTTTTGTTGCACCAAGCGTTTATGGAGTGATCTATTCTTTTACGGATTGGACAATTGGAAAAGATACAATCAATTTTGTATGGTTTGAAAATTATAAGGAAATATTTAGAAATCAAGAATTGAGATTGGCGATTAAAAATACTTTTATATATGCTATAGTAGTTGTAATCGGAAAAAATGTGAATGGCTTACTGTTGGCCTTGGCCGTAAATACAAAATTAAAATTTCGAGGATATTTTCGAGTGATATTTTTTCTACCATGTGTGATTTCTACCATTATTATTGGATTGATTTTTGTTCCTATTCTTCATCCGAATGGTATATTAAATCAATTTTTAGAAAATATAGGACTTGGGGTTCTGAGACAGAGTTGGTTGGTGGATTCGGGAATTGTTATGTTTTCTATTGCAGGTGTGTCTATATGGCAGTGGTCTGGATATCACATGGTTATCTATTTGGCAGGCTTGCAAAATATTCCACAGTCATATTATGAAGCCGCAAGAATTGATGGTGCTACAGCTTGGCAAAGATTTAGAAGTATTACGTTCCCTATGCTTGCGCCGACTTTTAACATTAACATGCTGCTTAGCTTGATCGGTGGACTGAAAGTGTTCAGTGAGCCCTATGCACTGACAAACGGAGGTCCCGGACATGCATCTCAGGTAATTGCGCTGGAGGTATTTTCTAAATTTGGAAGAGGTCAATGGGGGCTTGGAACAGCGCTGAATGTGGTTTTGGCTGTTCTTGTATCTCTTATTTGTGTTCCTATTTTGTTTAAAATGCGAAAGAGAGAGGTGGAAGAGTAATGAATGCAAGAAAAAGAGAGAAGTTTACATCGATTTTTTTAGGGATCATTTTGTTTATAATTTCATTGGTAATTATAGTTCCACTGTTAATTATGTTTTTGGGGGCATTTAAAAACTCTTCAGAAGTTACATCATTTAATCTTTCACTCCCTGAAAAATGGCTTCTTGAAAACTTTAAAATTGTTTTCGAGGATGGAAAACTGTTAACAGCGTTTAAGAATAGCATTTTGATTACCGTAGCATCTACAGGAATTACAATTTTGGCAAGTTCTCTTGCTGCTGTAGTTTTAGCGAGACGTGATTCAGCGTTATCAAGATTTCTATATTATTTTTTCTTTATAGGAACTATTCTGCCGATGCAAATTATGCCGACAATTCAATTGTTCTCCAAACTGCATATCTATGGTGGTTATATAAATGTAATAATTTTATATACAGCGATAAATATACCTTTTAGTTGTTTCTTATACACTGGTTTTATAAAAGGGATCCCAAGAATTTTAGATGAATCAGCGTTTATTGAAGGAGCGTCAACCTTCCAAACATATATTTATATTATTTTTCCGCTGTTGAAATCTTGTAATATTACGGTGTTGATTTTGCTATTTACAGGTATTTGGAACGAAATTAATATACCATTATATTTTTTGAATGATCCTTCAAAACGTACTATGCCACTTTCCGTTTACCAATTTTTTGGTATGTATGGCGGAAGTAATTGGAATTTGGTATTCGCAGATTTGGCTTTAGCAGCATTGCCGGTTATCATTCTATTTTTGTTGATGCAAAAACAATTTATAAGTGGTCTTACAGAAGGTGCAGTTAAAGGCTAAAATGCAGAAAGGGCGAAAAGGAGAAGCAGTATTAAAAGGAGAGTAAGATATGAATTTTAAATTTCGAACAAAGTTATATGTTGTGTTTTCGGTAATAGTTTTGTTTGCAATGCTATCTTTTAGCCTATTCATGCAAGTTTATATATTTGAACAGATACGAGAAGAGACTACGGATAATGGCCAACAACTTTGTGTTAAGATTTCAGAAAACGTGGATACTTACATTGAAAAGATTGATGATATTACAAAAAAATTGATTTCGGATGCAGATCTCTTGACAATTATGCGCGAAATAAAAAATGGTAAAGAGAATTTGCAAGATTACGAAGAGTTGAAGCGTAACCGAAAAATAGCAGACATTGTGACAAATGCTATAACTTTAACTTCTTTTCCTCATGTGAATGTTTATTTGTATGATATAGATGGCACATTTCAATATGTTTATCATCAGGACAAGAGTAATTTTGAACAAGTCATAAGGAATAAAGAAGCAATGGAGAAACTAAAAAATAAAAAAATGGTTATATATTCTAATCATGGAGAAACGTTTAAAACAGAGGATTCGTTGTCATTTGTGCGTTCTATTTTTGATATAAGCGCCAACAAATATGGCTATATTGAGGTACAGTCGGATTATAAGAATTTGGAAAAAATATGCAATATTAATCAAACGGGTAAAGTAATTCTTTTGGGAGAGAATGGAGAAATCCTATATCCGACGAGTGGACTTGAGAAAAAAATGCAGCAAGTAATTAGAAATTATAGCGGAAAAGAAGCCCAGGAAATTCTGAAGACTGCTCAGGAAATGTATTTTTTTTCTAAGTCTGATTATTCTGGAATCACTACATGTGTACAGTATCCTATCGATGTTATATATTCTTCTTTAAGATTGTTGCAGAGGACAACTTTGATTTTTATGGCTTTTGTAACAGGAACGGCAATATTTCTTGTTGTGATTTTTTCTAGAATGCTTGTAAAGCCATTGCAAGAGTTGCGAGACAGTGTGAGAAGAGTTACGTACGGAACTATGGAACTTCCATTAAATGAGGTGGATAATAATGAAATTATAGAATTAAGAGATGCGTTTCAGAAAATATTGCAGGATTTAAAATTGTCAGCTCAGAAAGAAATTGAAGCAAATCAAGCGGAAGCAAGTGCGCGGATTTCGGCGCTACAAGCACAGATTTCTCCCCATTTTATTCATAATGTTTTATATTCTATCAGCATTTTGGCCAAAGAAGGACGGTCAGAAGATGCGGCTATAATGTGTAAGCAACTGTCAAACATGTTGCGTTATACAGTGAATTCAAATGCACATAGTGTATATTTGTCAGAGGAAATTTTATGTATTTCAAATTATCTTTCACTTCAAGAAAAGTATTATGAAGATTTTTTAGAGTATAAGATTCAGATGGAAAAGGAACTTGAGGTATTGGAAGTTCCTAGACTAAGCATATTACCGTTTGTTGAGAATGTGATACAGCATGCGTTTGATTGTAAGAAGCCGCCGTATAAAGTATTTGTTCGTTGTTCTATAAGAAATGGGAAATGGAGAATAGAAGTCGAAGATAATGGAAAAGGCTTTGCGGTTTCAAAAAGGATAGAGATAGAAGAACGATTGCAAGAAAAGAAAATTATTTATGTTGAAAATAGAACGCAGGAAAATCCTGGTTTAGGTGGAATGGGAATTGTAAATTCATTATTTCGTCTACAGTATTATTTTGGTGAAAGCTTTACTTATGAGATTCAGGACAATAAATTTGGTGGGACAACCATTTATCTTTCCGGTGATGTAATATGAAGTAGGTCTTGGGAGTATTTGCGGAGGAGGAAGTGTGATGTATAACATTTTAATTGTAGAGGACAGTAAACCTATTGTAAGGGATATCACACGGTTGATAAAAAATTCAGGATATGAAATAGAACTCAGGATTTCATATGATGGTGAGGACGCTTTAATAGTTCTCAATGAATTTGAACCAGATATTATTTTTACAGATATCAAAATGCCAGTTATGGATGGGCTGACTTTAATTCAAAAGGTAAAGAATCGTTATCCATACGTAAAATGTGTAATTATCAGTGGATATGCAGATTTTTCTTTTACACATGAAGCACTTATGTTGCAGGTGGATGATTATGTGATGAAGCCAGTGGAAGAAGATGGATTTCAGTGCCTTTTAAAAGGACTTATAGAAAAAGTTCAAAAATTGAAAAATCAAAATATAGAATTGAGAATGCAGAAACTTTTGCAGGAAGGTATTGTAATAGAGGATGAAGAATTACCGTCTGAATATATGCTTAGCCTAGTACGAGTGGGAAATTTTCAGCAATATGCGGTACCGCTTCCAAAAGATTTGCTACATGAAGTTCTTGAATCTCAGAGGATTGATAGACAGATATGGATAGTGAATACAAAACTAAGTAATGAAAAACTTTTGGTTTATACAAAGAATAGTAATTTTGAAAAAAAGTTTATAATTCAAAATGAAAAGATACTAGATGAATTAAAACAGAAGTATACACGGGTAAATATTATATGTTCAAGTAGCTTGAATGAAATTCAAAAATTAAATTATCAATATACAGTTTTGTCGAATCAATTAGGAAGAAAAATACTATTGGACAGTTGTAATTTATTTGTGGCTGATGAAGGTTTGGATGAAAGAAAGAAATATATTTGTCAAAAAGAAGAGATAGAGATTTTTCGAAAAAAAATAGAGAGAATTTTAAAAAGTAAGGCTGCCGATGATTATAAAAAGGAAATACAGAGAAATATACAGGAGTGGAAATACAAAAACTATTCAGTGTATGTATTGCGTAAATTCATTATAGTACTTCTTGATGAACTTTTTATTATGGTAAGAACTGGTCAGCATTTTGTTGAGGAGCCAGGTGTATTGGCAGATAAAATATTAAATGATTGTCAGAATTTTAACGAGTTAGAGACGATGCTGAAAAGTTACAATGAGCTTTTGATAGAAATTAATGATGGAAAAAATGTTGTTTCAGCAGCGATGGCTCAGAAGTTTATATCTTATATGCAGACTAATGTATATAATAATCTTTCATTACAAGACTTGGCAGATTATTTTGAAATTTCGCCTTCCTATATATGTCGGGTTTTTAAGGTTTATTATAGTGACACACCAATCAGTTATTATAATAAAATAAAAATTGAAGAGGCAAGGAGATTGCTTAATGTATATCAAAATATGAAAATAAAAGATATTGCAGAAATGCTAGGATTTGGCGATCAGTACTATTTTAGTAAAGTATTTAAGCAACAATATGGGGTGAGTCCTCTGATGTATAAAACACAGTTAAAAAACGATTTGGAATAACGAAGAAATGTTCAAAATATTCCCGTGCCATGTACAGAATATTCCATTTACTATAAGCATTCATAAAAATATAATGTAAATTACATATATAGTAACAAAATAATAAGGAGGTTTTTTATGGGTGCATATGGTATGAAAGCAGTGGAGTTTGGTTTGAAGTATTCTCCAATGGAAGTAGCGAAAAGAAAAGAAGTGCTTCCTTACAAGAGTGTTTGCAGTCTCTATCCGTCTAAAGCAGATGAAGACGTTCTGGTTACTGCAAATGGAAAGCAGCGGATTGATATCGTTGGAGATCCATATCATGAGAGAGTGATTTATAGGCGGGAGCGTATTATGGACATGCGTTGGAAAGAAACGCCAGAACCACCGGATGTAGCATATGCGATTCCAGAAGCCAGAAAACTTTTACGGCAGGGAAAGTTTCAAGAAGCGGCTAGAGTTATGGATAAAGCTACAAAAGATTGCGGATATGATAAGTGGATTGACAGTCGACCTTTTGGCGTAGAGTTTCCGCGGCTTCATCCGCGTTTACATTCCGTTATTGAACTTCTTACAGAGATGAAAGAAGGAAAAGAATGTCGAGATTATCTACGTTGGCTTGATATGTTATCTGGAGAAGCAGTGGTACAATGCGAGGACGAAAATGGTGGGGTTTTAAGAAAATCATTTGTTTCGTTTGAAAAAGACGTAGTAGTTCAGCAAATCAGTCGAATGAATGGAAGCGAATTTGATTTGGATATGCGCTTTGTGGCGCCAGGTGGATATGAATTACCAGATCATTTCGATCAATTTGTACTAGTAACATACAATGATATGTACAAAATTGAGGGAAGTGATGTAGAAATAAAAACCACACCGGATATGTGTACGGTGTCCTTGGCGTATGATCCACAATTTGGTGGGAGAGGGTATTGTTGTTGCTCAGTAGTTCGCACAGATGGCGAGTCGACTAGTGAGGAGAACGGATATCTTCATGTAAGAAATGCCAAAAAAGTCGAAATTCTTTCAAGAACAGTAAAATATGAAGAAGAATACAGTCATAAGCTAGCAGAGCTAGTACTTGCTGATGTGCGAGAGATTAGCGATACATATGAGGAGCTTTTAGAGGAAAATAGAAAGCATCTCCAACCAATGATGGAACGTTCGGAAATTCATCTGAATGGAGATTGGGCACTTGCAGCAGAAGAACTTCTCAACGAGCAGCATGGTGGTGGCGAGTTAAGTCCAATGCTGATGGAAAAGCTTTATGATATGGGAAGATTCTTTATGATTACGGACACGGGAGACGATCCGCCTTCTTTGTTTCAACATAATATTAATACTAATCTTCAAGTGTGTTCTGGCAATATAACGGGACTTCCAGAAGTTATGGATACATATTTTCGGTTTTATGAGGAGAAATTTGATGATTTTCGCATGAATGCTCAGAGATTTTATGGAGCCAGAGGCGTGCTTGGAAATATTCATTGCGATTATAATTCAGGAAAATTTTATCAGTTTTCTATTGTGTATCCGCACTATTGTTGGACTGCTTGTCTGGGATGGATATATAATGAATTCTGGGGTCATTATTTAGTGACGAACGATAAAGAATTTTTGAAGAAAAGGGTAGTTCCGGGACTTAAAGAAATTGCTCTGTTTTACGAGGATTATCTTTCTGATGAAGATGAGAATGGAAAGGTGCTGTTTTATCCTAGTTATTCTCCGGAAGATCCGTCTATGAATGATTATCACATTCCGTTTCCGAAAGATGTATATGCTATGAATGTGAATTCTCTTATGGATATAATGGTCTGCAGAGAGGTTTTGGATAATTTGATGGAAGCATGTGATATTCTTGGACTTGACGAACCAGATTATCCAAAGTGGAAGGAACTTAGGGCGAAACTTCCGGATTTTTTAATGGATGAAGATGGTGCGATTAAAGAATGGTCTTTTAAATATTCAGGTGAAAATTATGATCATCGTCATGTATCTCATCATTATGATATCTGGCCTGGACGAGCAATTTCTCCGGAGAAAACACCAGAGTTGGTGAAGCCGTTTATTTTGTCTAACAGAAAGAGGGGGCATCAGGATGATTCCGCACATGGAGTTATTCATAGGTACTTTACAGCTGTGAGGCTGAACGATTTACCGGATGCTATGCATAATCTCCGTACACTGATGGAACATGGGTATGTGACTCGCACATTGAATACAGTGCATTATCCTTATCGCGTTTTTTGTCCAGATCTTTTAGGTGCAATGCCGGCAATGATTCTGGAAATGTTGGTTTATTCAGATGAAGGTTTTATTAAACTACTTCCTGCAGTTCCGGAAGATTTGGAAAGAGGAAGTGTGAAAGGCGTATGGCTTTACACCTATGCAAAAATTGAGAAAATGGAATGGGATATAAAGGCTGGGAGTGCAGTTGTTGAAATTTCGTCTTTGGCTAATCAAATTGTGAAATTTTCGTTCCCACTGGGTTATAAGCGATTATGGGTAGATGGAAGTGTATTTGATCATAACGCTCGTGAATTTAGTATAGAGCTGAAGGAAAATGTAACTGTGAAATTTGAGTTTGAGTTTTAGAAAAAAGGATATCGTTTCCCTAAAGAGGTGTGATATGGAAAAAAAGAAAAAAGTAAAGATTCGGGATGATTTTTGGTCACCATATATAACTTTAGTAAAAAATATTGTTCTTCCGTATCAGTGGGATATTTTAAATGATCGCGTTGAGGGTGTTACACCGAGCCATGCCGTTAAAAATTTCAAAATTGCAGCCGGTTTGGAAGAAGGGGAATTTTATGGTGAGGTTTTCCAAGATAGCGATTTGGCCAAATGGATGGAAGCGGTATCCTATTTACTTCAAGAAGAACCAGATGAACAGATAGAGACGTTGATGGATGAAATCGTTGACCTTATTGAAAAAACTCAGCAGGAAGATGGCTATTTGGATACATATTTTGTGGGAACGCGTAAGAAACAAAGGTGGAGCAATCTCTATGAGTGCCATGAGATGTATTGCGCAGGTCATTTAATGGAGGCTGCGGTTGCATACTATTATGCTACTGGAAAACGTAAATTTTTGGATCTTATGTGTCGGTGTGCGGATCATATTCAAACAGTATTTGGAAATGCGGAGGGGAAAAAAGCTGGGTATCCGGGACATCAAGAAATAGAGTTAGCTTTAATTAAGCTTTATGATGCTACTGGTGAGAAAAAATATTTAGAATTAAGTAAATATTTTTTGGAAGAGAGAGGTAGAGAACCAAATTATTTTGTCAATGAATGGGAAACTAAACGCGAAAAAAGAACTTTCAAAAACGGGAATTTTACAGAAAGACCAAATCTCGTCTATAATCAGTCGCATATACCGGTAAAACAGCAAAGGGAAGCCGTGGGACATGCAGTTCGGGCAATGTATATGTATTCTGCAATGGCTGATATGGCATACAAGACAAAAGATGCAGAATGGAGAGAAGCGAGTGAAATACTTTGGAATAATGTAACAAATAGACAAATGTATATAACTGGTGCAATTGGTTCTACACATACAGGTGAAGCATTCACGTTTGATTATGATTTGCCCAATGAAACTGCATATGCTGAAACATGTGCATCCGTAGGTTTAGTGTTTTGGGCACATAGAATGCAGCGTTTGGAGATGCGGGCGTCATATGCAGATGTTATAGAGAAAGTACTGTATAATGTAATTCTTGCATCTATGTCGCAGGATGGAAAACATTTCTTTTATGTCAATCCCTTGGATGTGTGGCCAGAGGCAACAAATAAGAATCCGGAAAGAGCACATGTAAAGGCTTCCAGAAGAAAATGGTTCGGTTGTGCTTGTTGTCCACCTAATATAGCGAGATTGTTAACATCTCTTTCAAATTATATTTATACATTTGAAAAAAATACAGCGTACATACATCTTTATATTGGCAGTGAAGTTTGTTGCGAAGCGGAAAACGGATGTTTTTCTATAAAACAGAGCGGTCATTATCCTAGTGACGGAAATTTGGAATTTTTGGTTCGCAATATTCCTGATGCGGAAAGTACACTAGCATTTCGCATTCCGGGGTGGTGCAGACAATGGAAAATGGAGAAGAATGATGAACTTATTTTTCCGGAAGTGTTAAATGGATATGCTTATCTAAAGGGTGGAGTTCACAAAGGTGACGTAATACGTCTTATATTAACTATGGATGCTGAACTTATTCAAGCGAATCCTCAAGTACGAGCAGATGCTGGAAAAGTAGCTATCATGCGAGGACCACTTGTGTATTGCATTGAAGAAGAAGATAATGGAAGAAATTTGTCGGCTTTACGATTGGATGAACATACAGTATTTATGCAAGAGGTTTCGTGTGATGTGTCAGATAGAGTACCCGTTCTGTTAGGAAATGGATTTCGTAGAGTAGAACAATGGAACGAGGAATTGTATCGTCCATATCAGAGACAAGAAGAAAAAGTATTGATAAAAGCGATACCATATTTTTTGTGGGGAAATCGCAGTTGTGGCGAGATGATGGTATGGATGCGTATCTAGTGAAAAGGAGGGTTTATGGTTTGTTATAAAAATCCTGTTCTTCCGGGATTCTATCCAGACCCAAGTATATGCAGAAAGGGAGAAGATTATTATCTGGTAAATAGTTCTTTTGAATTTTTTCCTGGGATTCCAATTTTTCATAGTAAAAATCTTGTCGAATGGGAGCAAATTGGTCATGTACTAACGCGAAGGTCTCAACTTGATTTGGAAGATTGTCCGGCATCTGGTGGTATATGGGCACCGACAATACGATTAAACAAGAATCGATTTTATGTATCAGCAACTAATTATAGAAAAGGTGGAAATTTTTATGTGTGGACAGATGATATCTACCGAGACTGGTCAGAACCATTGTGGGTTGAGCAAGGCGGCATAGATCCATCACTATTTTTTGATGAGGATGGGACAACTTATTTTACAAGCACGTATGATTATCCAGATGGCCAGGCTATTGGTCAGTGTGTTGTTGATATTAAATCAGGAAAAAAGCTGACGGAGACCAAAGTTATATGGGGAGGGAGCGGTGGCAAATATACAGAAGGTCCGCATATGTTTCGACGTGGAAAATGGTACTATTTGTTAGCAGCTGAAGGTGGAACAGAATATGGACATATGGTTACAATTGCTCGAAGCACTTCTCCATGGGGACCTTTTGAATGTTGCCCGCGCAATCCGATTCTAACTCATAGAGATACAATGCTCCATCATTTTCAGGCAGTAGGACATGCGGATTTTGTAGATACACCGGAAGGACTCACATGGACGGTGTTTCATGGAATACGTACTAGTCAATATATGCTTCATCATATGGGAAGAGAGACAATGCTTGCACCTGTATTATGGGATGACGAGGGGTGGCCATTTATAAATAATGGACATATTATTACAGAGCAAATGGTGGTAGAGAAATTACCTGCACGAGTTTCTGGAAATAATATAAGAGAAAAGAAAAGTTCAATTTCTTTTCCGGAAGAGGCAAAAGGTTGGAATTATTTGAGAAATCCCGAGTATACCTGCTATTTACCGGGAAAAACAGAAAACAGTATTGTTTTGAAAGGGAGCAAAAAACGTCTTGATGAGTGTAAATCACCGACATTCATTGGAAGACGACAGCAAGATTTTTGTTTTTTAGCACAAGTAAAAGTGAAATTTGAAGTTGCTGATAGCAAGTCAAATGTAGGTATGAGTATATACCATACCAATGAACATCATTATGATTTGATGATTACACAAAGAAATAAAAGGATAGCTGTTGTATTAAGAAAAAAAGTGGGGGATATGTTTACGGAAAGTGCTCCTATGTATATGGATAATACGGAAGAACTAGTTTTAAAAATTCAGGCGGATCGATTGCATTATGTGTTTTATTGCGGTATTAGCGATGAACGAGTAAAAGAAATCGGAAGTGGCCGTACACAACTGCTGTCAACGGAATGTATGCCAATGACTTTTACGGGATGCTTTATCGGCCTTTTTGCTGAGGAAGAGGCAAAGGGTGAATTTTCTGATTTTTGTTATATACCTCAAAACAAATTAACAAAATGATTAGAGGAAGAGAGACGGCTTTTGTTGCCGTCTTTTTTCCTGCACACAAAAAAATATTTCGCATATCCTGAGAATAACCGTGTTATTTTAAGCGGTTTGTGATATGATAGTAAGGATTTGAAAAAAATAACAGAAAAGTAAAGAGAGGTTTGTGTCAATGAAGATATTTTGGGGTATCATGCTTCCTTTCATCGGAACAGCGCTGGGAGCAGCCTGTGTATTTTTCGTGAAGAAGGAATTAAAGCCATGGATCCAGAAAGCCTTTCTGGGATTTGCCTCCGGTGTTATGGTGGCGGCTTCTGTGTGGTCGCTCCTGATTCCGGCTATGGATATGAGCGAGGGCATGGGGAAATTTTCCGTGGTTCCGGCAGCGGCTGGGTTTTTGCTGGGGATCGGTTTTCTGCTCTTGATGGATAAGGCGGTGCCGCATCTTCATATGGGAAGCGAGGAATCTGAAGGCCCGCAGGTGGCTTTAAAAAAAACAACTATGCTTGTCCTTGCGGTGACGCTGCATAACATTCCGGAGGGACTTTCCGCAGGGGCTGTTTTTGCGGGGGCAATTGCGGGAAACAGTACGGTGACGATCGCAGGAGCCTTTGCGCTGGCTGTGGGAATTGCGATCCAGAATTTTCCCGAGGGAGCCATTATTTCCCTGCCCCTTCGCGCCCATGGGGTGAGCCGCGGCAAATCCTTTGTATACGGGGCGCTTTCCGGTGCAGTGGAGCCGCTGGCTGCGGGACTTACTCTTCTGGTGGCATCGTATGTGGAGCCGGTTCTTCCCTATCTTCTTTCCTTTGCGGCCGGCGCGATGATCTATGTTGTGGTGGAGGAATTGATTCCGGAGGCCAGCGAGGGCAAACACAGCAATGTCGGAACCATTGCCTTTGCGGTTGGATTTGTGCTGATGATGGTTCTGGATGTGGTGTTGGGATAAGGAGATGAATGCGTATGAAACGGTTGGCGCCGGTATTGATATTGACAGCGGGAACCCTTTGGGGCATTATGGGGATTTTTGTGAGAGAGCTGGAAACCTATGGATTTACTTCCATTCAGATCGCGTCTCTGCGCATTATGGGGGCGGCGGTTTTGTTTCTTGCAGTTTCCCTGTTGTGGAATAAAAAAGGGCTCCGGATCCGCATGCGGGATATGGGATGGTTTTTGGGGATGGGAATCGGCAGCATTCTGTTGTTTACGGTGTGCTATTTTACTGCCATGTCCATGGCCTCTCTGTCTGTGGCGGCAATTTTGCTTTACACTGCGCCGGTGATGGTAATGCTGATGTCCCTGGTACTGTTTCATGAAAAAATGAACCGGAAGAAGCTTTTGGCGCTTGTCATGGCATTTTCAGGCTGTGTTCTCGTCACGGGACTTGGCGGGAGCGGCCGGATTTCTGCGGCGGCAGTGGGGATTGGACTTTTGTCCGCATTTGGATATGGGCTTTACAGTATTCTTGGGACGTATGTCCTGAGAAAATACAGTCCCCTCACTGTGACTACATATACGTTTTTGTGCGGCGGCGTTGGCGCCGTCTTTGTGTGCAGGCCGGCAGATATTGTCTCAAAATTTTTGACGGCATCCAACAGGGGGAGCCTTTGCGCACTCATCATAGCGACTGCCTTTGTGACTGCCGTTCTGCCGTATCTTTTTTATACGGAGGGGCTGTCCCATGTGCAGGCGAGCTCGGCATCCATCATGGCCTCGGTGGAACCGGTGGTAGCTACCATCGCCGGGGTTCTGGTGTTTCATGAACCCATGACCGGGGCTTCTTTTGCCGGAGTGGCGCTGGTAGTGGGAGCGATCGTGCTTTTGAATGTGAAAAAACGACAGGAGGAATGAGAAAATGGCGGCAAAATTAGGACGCAATGACGCCTGCTGGTGCGGCAGCGGGAAAAAATATAAAAAATGCCATGAGGCATTTGATGAAAAGCTGGAGCAGTACAGAAAGAAGGAGTTTGCGGTTCCGACGCACGAAATGATAAAAACAAACGAGCAGATTGCAAAAATAAAGGAAAGCTGCAAGATCAATATTGCAGTGCTTGATTATGTGGAGGCCCATATCGGACCTGGCATTTCCACAGAAGAGATTGACCGGTGGGTGCATGAGGAGACGGTGAAGCATGGAGGCATTCCGGCGCCGCTGGGCTACAACGGTTTCCCGAAGAGCGTGTGTACCTCTGTCAATGAAGTGGTGTGCCACGGAATTCCGTCAGAGGAGCAGATCCTCAAGGAGGGGGATATTATCAATGTGGATGTGTCCACGATCTACCAGGGCTGTTTTTCAGATTCCTCCCGCATGTTCTGCATCGGGGAGGTAAGTCCTGAGAAAAAACGTCTGGTCGAAGTGGCGAAGGAGTGTATGGACAGAGGCATTGCCATGGTGAAGCCCTGGACGCCCATTGGGAATATGGGGCATGCGGTGCATCAGCATGCGCTGGAAAACGGATGCACCGTGGTGCGGGAGATCGGCGGCCACGGCGTTGGTCTGGAATTTCATGAAGACCCCTGGGTGAGCTATACATCCGAGGAGAACAGCGGGGTTCTCATGGTGCCTGGCATGATGTTTACCATTGAGCCTATGGTAAACCTGGGCGGGAGCGAAATCTATACGGATGAGGAAGACGGCTGGACGGTGCGCACCAGGGACGGTCTGCCTTCCGCCCAGTGGGAGGTCACTGTTTTGGTGACGGAGGATGGCTGTGAGGTGATCTGCTGTTAAGGGAGACAAAGAGAGAACTCTGTGAAAAAAGTGCTTGCAATCAGCCTGTGACTATTGTATAATTACTTACGTTGTGAAAAAGATGGTCCTCTGTTACGTGATAAGTATTAAGAACATCCAGAAGAATAGGAGAGAATAACATGAACGAAATTATCAGAAACATTGAGTCTGAACAGCTCAAAGCAGAAGCACCCGAGTTTCGCGTAGGGGATACCGTAAGAGTGCACGCAAGAATCAAAGAGGGTAACCGTGAAAGAATCCAGATTTTTGAGGGTACTGTCCTTAAGAGACAGGGCGGAAGCACCAGAGAGACTTTCACTGTAAGAAAGAGTTCCAACGGTGTTGGCGTTGAGAAGACATGGCCGCTGCATTCCCCCAACGTAGTAAAGGTTGAGGTTATTCGCCGCGGTAAAGTTCGCCGTGCAAAACTGAATTACCTGAGAGACCGCGTTGGTAAAGCAGCTAAGGTAAAAGAGCTGGTGAGATAATTTCATAGGTGAAAAGGGCAGGGACAATAACATTTGGTATTGTCCCTCTTTTTCCATTCAGATACAGGAGTGCATATGGAAGAAAAAAGCGACTGGCGTCAGCGCCTGAGGGAAAACCGGGCGGTGGCTGAGGCCAGAGAAAAACTGGAAAACGATAAAGTGCGCTATGTCCTGCGGCTTTTGTTTGAGATTGCGGTGACGCTTGTGTTTGCCGCGCTTGTGGCGATCGTGATGTTTCAGTCTGTCACTATGCAGGAGAGCGCCATGGAGCCCACCATTTCCGTCGGGGACAGGTTTTTTATGAATCGGGCGGTCTATCAACTGTCAGACCCAAAGCGGGGAGATATCATTGTGTTTAAGACGAATGCAAGTGACGATGCCGCGCTCCACATCCGCAGGATCATTGGTCTGCCCGGCGAAACCATTCAGATAAGCGGCGGACAGATCCTCATTGACGGCAAAACCTACCGGGAAGGAAAGGATTTTCCTGCGATCAGCAATCCGGGCGCAGCGCAGGAACCCATCACACTGGAGAGCAACGAATATTTTGTGCTGGGAGATAACCGCAACAACAGCGAGGACAGCCGCTATGGAGATATCGGCCTGGTAAAGAAGCGCTATATTGTGGGGAAATTGTGGTTTACCCTGTCCCCCATGAAGAAATTTGGATTTATGAAAGGTTAAAGTTTATGAATGTACAGTGGTACCCAGGACATATGACAAAAGCCAGACGTCAGATGCAGGAGGATATCAAGCTTATTGATCTGGTGATCGAGCTGGTGGACGCGAGAGTGCCTCTTTCCAGCAGGAATCCGGATATTGACGAGCTGGCAAAAAACAAGGCGAGACTGATCCTTCTGAACAAGGCGGATCTGGCGGATGCGAAGCAGACCGAAGGCTGGAAAGCCTATTTTCAGGCAAATGGCTTCGGTGTTGTGGCACTGGACTCCCGTACCAGAAATGCCATGAAGGTGATCGGTACGGCCGTGCAGGAGGCCTGCAGGGAAAAGGTGGAGAGAGACAGAAGAAGGGGAATCAAGAACCGTCCCATCCGCGCGATGGTGGCCGGAATCCCCAATGTGGGAAAATCCACCTTTATCAACAGCTTTGCGGGAAAGGCCTGTGCCAAAACAGGCAATCGCCCTGGAGTGACGAAAGGAAAGCAGTGGATCCGTCTCAATAAGGCCATGGAGCTGCTGGACACTCCGGGAATCCTGTGGCCGAAATTTGAAGATCCTCAGGTGGGCGAGCGTCTGGCCTGCATTGGCTCCATTAAGGATGATATCCTGAATCTGGAGGAGCTGGCGTTGAAACTGATTGCGTATCTGATGTCCCATTATCCGGGAGCCCTGGAACAGCGTTACGGCATTTCGGAGGCAGGAACAGCGCTGGAACTTTTGGAGGCCATTGCGAGAGAGCGGGGCTGCCTCAAAAAGGGCGAGGAGCTTGACTATGCCAGAGCGTCCAATCTGTTTTTTGAGGATTTCAGAAGCGGCCGCCTGGGGAGCATTACGCTGGAATGGGTAAGCGAAGCAACAGAAGAAGCGTTCGTATAGAAAAGAAGTGAGCGATGATGAAAACAATCGGAGAAATCAGGGCGGAATTTGCATCCGCAGAGCCGGAGGAGTACCGGAGACTTTATGAGCAGTATGGGGCGGACAGCCGGAGCGGTGTGCAGAAGGTTTTGGCACAGTACCGCAAAAAAGAAGCGGATATGGAAAAGGAGCGGCTTCGCACAGAAGCCATGAAGACTTACGAAAGAAAATACGAGCATTTGGGATATCTCTGCGGCATTGATGAGGTAGGCAGAGGACCCCTTGCAGGGCCGGTAGTTGCCTGCGCGGTTATCCTGCCGAAGGATTGTAAAATCCTGTATTTGAACGATTCCAAGAAGCTGTCTGCGAAGAAGCGGGAAGAACTTTACGATGTGATTTTGGCGGAGGCCGTGTCGGTGGGGATCGGTATGGCTTCCCCGGCGCGTATTGACGAGATCAATATCCTGAATGCCACCTATGAGGCAATGCGCCAGGCTGTGAGCCGTCTGTCGGTACAGCCCCAGGTGCTTTTGAATGATGCGGTGACGATTCCGGGCATTACCCTGCCCCAGGTGCCGATCATCAAGGGAGATGCCAAAAGTATCTCCATTGCAGCGGCCAGTATTGTGGCGAAGGTTACCAGGGACCGGATGATGGAGGAGTACGACAAGGTGATGCCGGAATATGGATTTGCTTCTAACAAGGGCTATGGGGCAGCCGCTCATATCGAGGCTCTGAAAAAATATGGGCCAAGCCCCATACATCGTGCTTCTTTTATTAAGAATTTTGTCTGAGAGATCCTGGCTTTTGGAATTTACAAAAGACACCCACACAAAAAAAGAAGGATGTAGGAAGTACTGAGCACAAAACAGAACAAAAGGCAGATTGGGGCTGTCTACGAGGAAAAGGCCGCCCGATTTCTGGAGGGACAGGGACTGCGCATGGTAGCGCGCAATTATCGATGTCGTACCGGGGAGATCGATCTGATCGCAAAAGATGGAGAAACCCTGGTGTTTGTGGAGGTGAAATACCGCCGCAGCGGGCAGCAGGGGAGCGCTTTGCAGGCGGTGGATATCCGAAAACAGCGCACGCTCACAAAAGTGGCTGCCTGGTATCTTGCCGCACAGGCGTCTGGCTTTGATACGAGCTGTCGTTTTGACGTCGTGGCCTTTGACGGCGATGAGGTGACCTGGATTCCGGATGCCTTTGAGGCGTGTTTTTGAAAAAAAGGGGAAATGCGTATGCAGATCATCTGGCAGGATGAAACAAAAGAAAAAATGACAGTAAATGAAAAGAACGGGGTGACCTTTCTCACCTATCCGAAGCTTTCAAAGATTCCCTGGGCGGTTCATGGCTTCAGCACCCGGCTGGGCGGAGTAAGCAAGGGAATGTACGCTTCCATGAACCTGAGCTTTGCCAGAGGGGATGAGGAGGCGGATGTGCGGGAAAATTACCGTCGCCTTTCGGGGGCCATGGGGTTTTCCATGGAGGATCTTGTGACCTCGGACCAGACGCATACCACCAATGTGCGTATTGTGGGAGAGGCGGACAGAGGGAACGGCATCACAAAACCAAGACCTTACCAGGATGTGGACGGAATGATCACCGATGTGCCGGGGCTTGTGCTGGCTACTTTTTATGCGGACTGTGTGCCGCTGTATTTTGTAGACACGGTGCATAGGGCCGTGGGCCTTTCTCATTCCGGATGGCGGGGCACCGTGGGAAAAATCGGTGCTGTGACTGTACAAAAAATGAGAGAAGCCTACGGGACCAGACCGGAGGATATCCTGGCTGCGGTGGGGCCGTCCATATGTCAGGCGTGCTATGAGGTCAGCGAAGATGTGGCAGAAGAATTCCAAAAGAGCTTTGCCCGGGAGCAGTGGGACAGCCTCTTTTACAGGAAGGACAACGGAAAGTTCCAGCTGAATCTGTGGGAGGCTAACCGTCTTATCTTTTTGGAGGCGGGAATTTTGCCGGAGCATATTTCCATGCCGAATCTTTGTACCTGCTGTAATCCGGAATTTCTTTTTTCCCACCGAGCGTCCAAGGGGAAACGGGGAAACCTTGGCGCGTTTCTCGGAATTGCAAGATCGTAAATAAAAGGGGGATGCTGTTTTTGCAGCATCCCCTGATGTGTTATTTTTTGTTTACTTTTTTCATGAGTCCCATGATCTTGGCGTTGCTGGAACGGACTTTTTCCACGGAAACATCGTGGTTGATGATGTCGATGATGCTTGCCAGGTATTTGCTCATGTTTGCTTCCACATAGTAGGGCTTTGTGAGAAGCTCTGCAGGGCGGTAATTCAGGTTGGTGGTGATGACCTTGTCAAGCCAGCCTTTCTCGTAGTATTCATCGAATTTGTCCAGACCGTCTGTGAAAAGACCGTAGGTGGTGCAGATGAATACACGGCCTGCCTTGCGCTCCTTCAGCTGGCGGGCAACATCCAGCATACTCTCGCCGGAGGAAATCATATCATCGATGATGACCACATCCTTGCCTTCCACGGAGGCGCCCAGAAATTCGTGGGCAACAATGGGATTCTTGCCGTTGACAATGGTGGAATAGTCGCGGCGTTTGTAGAACATGCCCATGTCCACGCCGAGGATATTGGAAAAATATACGGCTCTGGACATTGCGCCTTCATCCGGACTGATGATCATCAGATGATCGTTGTCCAATTTGAAGTTCGGAACATTCTTTACCAGCGCTTTCAAAAACTGGTAGGTGGCAAAGAAGTTGTCAAAGCCGTTCAGCGGAACGGAGTTCTGCACTCTGGGGTCATGAGCGTCAAAGGTGATGATATTGGAAACACCCATATCGCTCAGCTCGCGAAGTGCCAGCGCGCAGTCCAGAGACTCTCTTTTGGTGCGGCGGTGCTGGCGGCCTTCGTACAGGAATGGCATAATGACATTGATGCGGTGTGCCTTTCCGGTAGCGGCGGAGATAATGCGCTTCAGATCCTGATAGTGATTGTCGGGAGACATATGATTTTCGTGGCCGCACACGGAGTAGGTGAGACTGTAGTTTGTCACGTCGACCATAATATATAAGTCCGTACCGCGGACAGAATCCTTGATGTAGCCTTTGCCCTCACCGGTTCCGTAACGGGGGCATTCGCATCCGACCAGGAAGGTATCTTCGCTGTAACCCTGGGGAATGATGCTGAGCTGTTTTCTGAAAACCAGTTCTTTACGGAATTTTACAAGCTTGCGGTCCACAGAGCGTGCCAGTTCCTGACAACCGTCAAGAGCGGCAATACGAATGGGAGCCACAGGCATGGATTTTTCCAGAAGTTCAATATTCGGCATAATTTTCCTCCTAAGTGTTTATTGGATTATAGTGTCAAAGTAATCCTTGTAATCAATCCACTTTATTGCTTGCATGGAAATAACGTCTCTTTACATTTATATCATTCGGGGTAATTTACGTCAAGGAATTTATTGCTTTTTGTCCGGAGAATTGATATGATAAGATTATTGTCCGCAGAATGCAGGCCGACATTTCATTATATAAGGCGATCCGGAATGGAGTTCGGCCCGCTGCTGCGAGTGCAGTGAAGGGCAACAGAACGAATAACCATGGGTAAAAGTGCCCGTTTTGATATGGAGCAGAGAATGAAAGAAAAAAGACATGTGATTTCAGAGGTTTTTCCGGGCAGTATCGCAGAAGAACTGGAGCTTATGCCGGGCGATGTGCTGCTGTCTGTCAACGCGCAGCCGGTGGAGGATGTGTTTGATTACCGGTATCTTATGAATGACGAATTTGTGGTTCTTGAAATAGAGAAGCCGGACGGAGAAATCTGGGAGCTTGAGGTGGAAAAAGAATATGAGGAGGATTTGGGCGTGTCCTTTGAGAATGGTCTCATGGACGAATACCGGTCCTGCCGGAATAAATGCATGTTCTGCTTTATCGACCAGATGCCGCCGGGAATGCGGGAAACCCTTTATTTCAAGGACGATGATTCCCGCCTTTCCTTTCTGCAGGGAAACTATGTGACCCTTACGAACATGAGCGACAAAGATGTGGAGCGGATCATCCGTTTTCATCTGTCGCCCATTAATATTTCTTTTCAGACCATGAATCCCGGGCTTCGGTGTGAGATGCTGCACAATCGTTTTGCCGGGGAAGCGCTTTTGAAGGTGGACAAGCTTTATGAGGCGGGGATTGCCATGAACGGGCAGATCGTGCTGTGTCCCGGTGTGAATGACGGAAAAGAGCTGGAGTACAGCCTTGAGAAGCTGGCGAAATATGCTCCGGTGCTGCAGAGCGTGTCCGTGGTGCCGGTGGGGCTTACCAAATTCCGGGAGGGGCTCTATCCACTCCGGACCTTCACCGGTGAGGAGGCGGAGCAGGTGCTTGACTGCATCTGCCGCTGGCAGGATGTGATGATGAAGCGGCATGGCATTCATTTTGTACATGCTTCGGATGAATGGTATCTTCTGGCGGGGCGAAAGCTTCCCGAGGAGGAGCAGTATGACGGATATCTGCAGCTGGAAAACGGTGTGGGGATGCTGCGGCTTCTTCTGAATGAGGTGGATGAGGCGTTGGAAAGCCTTGGTCCTGACGACCGAAAAGAGCAGCGGACCATTGCCACGGGACGTCTGGCGGCTCCCTACATTCAGAAATGTGTGGAGAAGATCCAGAGGAAATTCCCGGGTGTGCAGGTGGAGGTCATCCCGGTTGAAAATCGTTTCTTCGGGGAGACGATCACCGTTTCCGGGCTTTTGACAGGGCAGGATTTGCGGGAACAGCTTTCGGGCAGGATACGGGGAGATGCGCTTTTGCTGCCCTGCAACATGCTGAGGAGCGGCGAGGATGTTTTTCTGGATGACGTGACAACGGAGCATTTGGAACGAGAGCTGGAGACAAGGATTGTGATCGTGGATGAGAGCGGAGCGGATTTTGTGGACGCGGTTTTGAACGCTCCCGTCCAAAAAGATTTGAAAAGGAGACAGATGTATGAGCAGACCGGTAGTTGCGATTGTGGGAAGGCCTAATGTAGGGAAATCCACATTGTTTAATGTGCTGGCCGGAGATATGATTTCCATTGTGAAGGATACACCCGGCGTGACAAGGGACCGTATTTATGCGGATGCCACCTGGCTGGATAAGTCCTTCACCCTGATCGACACAGGCGGGATCGAGCCGGAGAGCAGCGATATTATTTTGTCACAGATGCGGGAGCAGGCGCAGATCGCCATTGATACGGCAGATGTGATCATTTTTATTACGGACGTGAAGCAGGGGCTTCAGGACGCGGACGCCAAGGTGGCGGATATGCTCCGCCGAAGCGGCAAGCCTGTGGTGCTTGTTGTGAATAAGGTGGACAGCGTCCAGAAGTATATGATGGATGTGTATGAGTTTTACAATCTGGGGATCGGAGAGCCGGTGGCGATCTCCGCTGCCAACCGCATGGGCCTTGGGGACATGCTGGACGAGGTGGTGAAACATTTCCCGGAGGACGCGGGAGAAGAGGAAGATGACGATATCCCGCGTATCGCCATTGTGGGAAAGCCCAATGTGGGAAAATCCTCTCTGATCAACAAGCTTCTCGGGGAGGAGCGTGTGATTGTGTCCGACATTGCCGGAACCACCAGAGATGCGGTGGATACCAGGGTGACCTGGCAGGGCAGAGAGTATATTTTTATCGATACTGCGGGACTTCGCCGCAAAGGAAAGGTAAAAGAAGAGATTGAGCGGTACAGTGTGATACGCACGGTGACTGCTGTGGAGAGAGCCAGCATTGTGGTGATCATGATCGACGCCACGGAAGGGGTGACCGAGCAGGATGCCAAAATTGCCGGGATCGCCCATGAGCGGGGGAAGGGCGTCATCATTGCGGTGAACAAATGGGACGCCATTGAAAAAAATGACAAGACCATATATAAGCACACCAACCGTATCCGGGAGGTGCTGGCGTACATGCCCTATGCGGAGCTTCTGTTTATTTCCGCGAAAACAGGGCAGCGTATTCCGAAGCTTTTTGAGACGATCGATACGGTTATTGAGAATCAGACGCTGCGTATCCAGACGGGCGTGCTCAACGAGATTCTCACAGAAGCGGTTGCGCTGCAGCAGCCGCCCTCGGACAAGGGAAAGCGCCTGAAGATTTTCTATATGACACAGGTTGCCGTGCGTCCGCCCACCTTTGTGATTTTTGTTAATGACAAAGAGCTGATGCATTTTTCCTACACAAGATATCTGGAGAACAAAATCCGCGATGCGTTCGGATTCCGGGGAACTTCCCTGAAATTCATTATCCGCGAGCGGGGAGAGAAGGAATAGCATGGAACGTTTGATCTGTCTTGCCATCGGCTATGTGTGCGGCCTGTTTCAGACCTCATATATCATCGGAAAAATGCACCATACGGATATCCGGGAACACGGAAGCGGAAATGCCGGAACCACCAATGCCCTGAGAACGTTCGGCAAAAAAGCCGGAGCGCTGACTCTTTTGGGGGATCTGCTGAAATGTGTGGCGGCTGTGGCCATTGCGCGTCTGCTGTTTAGAGAGAGCGCCGGAGAAATTTTGCCGCTTCTCAGTCTCTATGCGGCGGCGGGCTGTGTTCTGGGACATAACTTTCCGTTTTACCTGGGATTTCGGGGAGGAAAGGGCGTGGCGGCCTCGGTTGGCATGATCATGGCTTTTGATATGCGGATTTTCTGGATCTGTTTTGTGGTGTTCTTTGTTCTTTTCTTTACAACACACTATGTGTCCCTGTGTTCCATAAGCGCGTATATTGCGGCGTTTGTGCTGATGATCGTGTTCGGGGAAATGGGATTTTACGGCATGGCGAAAACACCGACGCTGGAACTCTATGTGGTGATGGGGCTTCTGACCGCGTTGGCGCTGTTCCGCCACCGGGCAAATATAAGCCGGCTGTTCAGAGGGACGGAGAGCAAGATATATTTGGGGAAATCTCACAAAAATAACTAGGAGGTATTGATTATGGCAAAAATCAGTGTACTGGGTGCAGGAAGCTGGGGAACCGCGTTGGCGCTTCTGCTTTATAACAATGGGCATCGGGTGGTGCTGTGGTCTGCTCTTGAAGAGGAGGTTGCGATGCTACGGGAAAAAAGAGAGCACGCCTCCAAGCTTCCGGGAGTAAAGCTTCCGGCGGACATGGAGATTACCACAGATCTGGAAGGCTGCCTGAAGGGAAAACCGGATGTGGCAGTCCTGGCGGTGCCGTCGCCGTTTACCAGAAGTACGGCGCACTGCATGGCTCCCTATGTGCAGAAAGGACAGAAGATCGTCAATGTGGCAAAAGGTGTGGAGGAGCATACGCTGATGACGCTCAGCGAGATTATCGAGCAGGAAATTCCCCAGGCGGATGTGTGCGTGCTGTCGGGACCCAGCCATGCGGAGGAGGTAGGGCGCGGCCTTCCGACTACCTGCGTTGTCAGTGCCCGCACCAAGGGGACTGCAGAGTATCTTCAGGGGATTTTTATGAGTCCGGTATTCCGCGTGTACACTACGCCGGATATCCTCGGGGTTGAGCTGGGCGGCTCTCTTAAGAATGTGATCGCCCTGGCGGCCGGAACTGCGGACGGTCTGGGCTATGGAGACAATACAAAAGCTGCGCTTATCACAAGAGGGATTGCGGAGATCGCCCGGCTCGGCGTAAAAATGGGTGCGAGGATCGAAACTTTTTACGGCCTGTCCGGAATGGGAGATCTGATCGTGACCTGTGCCAGCGTACACAGCCGGAACCGCAAGGCCGGCTATCTCATTGGGCAGGGCTATACCATGGAAGAGGCCATGAAAGAAGTGAAGATGGTAGTGGAGGGCGTGTACTCTGCCAAAGCGGCCAAGGCTCTGGCGGAAAAGTATGACGTGAACATGCCGATCATCGAGGAAGTAAATAAGGTGCTCTTCGGGGGAAAAGCGGCCTCGGAGGCAGTAATCGATCTGATGCTCAGGGATAAGAAGGTGGAAACGCCCATGCTTCCCTGGGAATAGAACAAAAATAAAAGAGCTGCTGCAAATTTGCGTTCCGGCAATGATGTCTCCGGAGCTGTGATTTGCAGCGGCTCTTTTTGTGTGTCAGAAGGGGATGTCCCGCAGATCCTCCGGAACGCCGGAGACATGCAGATCCTCGTTCAGTGTTTCGATAATTGCCATATCCTCCGGCTCGATTTCGAAATCAAAAATATCCGCATTGCTGATGATGCGTTCCGGATCGGCAGATTTCGGAATGACGGAGATCCCTTTTTGGATGGCCCAGCGAAGTCCGATCTGCGCGGGGGTTTTCGCGTATTTGGTTCCGAGGACGCACATGATATCGTTGTCCAGATAGGCGCCTCTTGCCAGCGGGGCATAGGCCTGTACCTGGATGCCGTTCTGCCTGCAGTACTCAATGAGGGCTGTCGGATAACAGAGCGGGTGACATTCGATCTGGTTTACGGCGGGGACGATCCCGGAGATCTTTTTGAGCTCTTCCAAATGGCGGATTTCAAAATTGCAGACACCGATGGAGGAGGCACGTCCCGTATCCAGAATTTCTTCCAGCTCTTTCCAGGTGCTTAAATAACAGCCGGGAACCGGCCAGTGAATCATATACAAATCTATATAATCCAGCTTCAAACGTTCCAGACTGCGCAAAAAAGCACCTTTGACATCACCCAGGCGCTGCGCGGTGTTCCAGATTTTGCTGGTGATAAACAGTTCTTTGCGCGGGATGCCGGAAGCGGCAATGCCGCGTCCTACGCTTTCTTCGTTTTTGTACACAGAAGCAGTGTCTACAAGACGGTATCCGTTCTGAAGGGCTGTGGCTACGGCGTTTACGGCAGTGCTGTCATTTGCGAGACGATATACTCCGAATCCAAGGAGCGGCATTTGCCGGTCATTGTTGAGATAAACTGTAGGTCTTACCATAGTTCCTCCTTATATTTGGTCTTGAACAACATATTTGTCCAAGTATACCATGAAAATGTGAATGGCAGGTTGCGCAAGTATTACAAATTTGCAACATTAACTCGTTAAATTCTGAACAATCCTGTTATTTTTTTGTCTGGATACAGGAAAAAAGAACAGATTGTCTCTGGAAAAAGACAAGCTTTTGTTGCTTGTTCATAATTATTTCCTTGATAATCGCTGCTTTAAGATGTATAATATTATAAATTGACAAATTCTTGTCATAAGTCTGCCCTGATGCAGGAAAAACCTGTTTTCCGGGAGACAGAAAGGAGCAGATATGCACTTAATCAAAGACGAAAACGGCAACCTGATTCATCATGGACATGAGCACAGCCATGCGCATACCCATGAAAACGGCGTGACGCACAGCCACTCTCACAGTCATGAGAACAGCGAAGGTCACGAGCACAGCCATGAGAGTGCCTGCAGCCATGAACAGGGACATTGCGGTTCCTGCCAGGGCGGTGACTGTAAGAATGAAACAGTTGCTCTTCTGACGTATATGCTGCAGCATAACGAGCATCATGCGGCAGAGCTTGACCAGATGGCAGACAATCTGAGCAAGCTGGGAATGGAAGCAGCTGCACGCACGATCAAGGAAGGCGTTTCCGATTTTCAGAAGGGAAACATGCGTCTGGGACTTGCACTTTCCCTGGTGAAAGAAGAACTGAAGCAGGAGGTGTAACCTATGTGTCTTGCAACTGTATATAAGCAGAGCGATGATTCTGTGATATTCCGCAATGTGAGCCGTATTGATGTGGAGGGGGAGAATGTGATCCTCCGAGACATTATGGGCGACGAGAGAGTGGTTAAGGGAAGCATCCTGATGGTTGACCTTGCCAACAGCGTTGTGAAGCTCACCTGCGAGTAGCATAAAGAAATTAGATATAGAAAACAGCAAAATCATATTGAGGAGGCACAAGAAATGGCACATGTAATTGCAGTGGCCGGAAAGGGCGGAGTGGGAAAAACCACCCTGTGCGGCATGCTGATCCAGTATCTCTGCGAGCAGGGAAAAGGACCGGTTCTTGCGGTAGACGCAGATGCCAACTCGAACTTGAATGAGGTTCTCGGTGTAAAAATAGATACTACGCTGGGAGATGTCCGGGAGGAAATTGCCCGCTCGGAGATGGCAAAAGAAAATCCGATCCCTCCGGGAATGACGAAAGCGGATTATGCGGAGCTGCGTTTCGAGGATGCACTGGTGGAGGATGATGATTTTGATCTTCTGGTGATGGGAAGAACCCAGGGCAAGGGCTGCTACTGCTTTGTCAACGGACTTCTTCAGAGCCAGCTTGCGAAATACCAGAACAATTATCCCTATTTTGTAGTGGATAATGAGGCTGGGATGGAGCACATCAGCAGAGGGGTGCTTCCTTCCATGCAGACAGCCATTCTCGTCAGCGACTGTTCGAGAAGAGGGGTACAGGCAGTTGGCAGGATCGCCCGTCTTATCGAGGAATGTGACATGAAGCCGGCAACGGTTGGTCTGATCATCAACCGGGCGCCGAAGGGAGAGCTGAATGAGGGAATCCGGGAAGAGATTGAACTTCAGGGACTGAACCTTCTGGGCGTGGTACCCCAGGATGACACGGTCTATGAATACGACTGTGAAGGGCGGCCGACGGCATCCCTGCCCCAGGATAATCCGGTGAAAATGGCTCTTCGCAGCATTGTCGACAAGCTTGATCTGTAAAATATAATTACAGTGTCAAAAGCCCGGAAGCCCGTTGCCTTTGCATTGCGGCGGGGCTTTGACATATGGCAGGCGCCCTGCCTGTCATGCGCAAAAAAATAACCCATGGGAGGGGATGGGTTCCCGCCTGTGGTTTATGAAAAATAATCACTATATTATTAAAAACGTACAAAAGCGTACATTTTAAGGAGGTCTATAATGAGTGAATTCAAATTGACTACAGTGGAAGAGTTTGAAGCTGCCACTAACCGACTGCTTGAGACCGGTGCCAAAGTAGGCGCAGACTCCTGGCAGATGCGCGTGAAAAACCAGACTCCACACTGCAAATTCGGTGAGAAAGGTATCTGCTGCCGTATCTGTTCGATGGGACCCTGCCGTATCACACCGAAGGCGCCCAGAGGTATCTGTGGATGTGACGT
>QFCE01002304.1_pt1 | contig 34491 bp, 25 predicted proteins | sample 5346091 | NCBI WGS metagenome assembly QFCE01 (sample SAMN09062252, study PRJNA434731) | Human gut metagenome, whole genome shotgun sequencing project. | isolation source: stool timepoint A chromium assembly | host: Homo sapiens | collected 2015 | reverse complement strand
TTCAAAGTCTATCTCTTCCATGTCCGGCTTCTGCGCAACCGGAGGAATGGTGTTCATCTTTTTGGCATACATTTTTAAGATGAATACGATCCTCTGGATTTTCCGAAATCTGGCGAGCGTCATGCTGATCGGCGTGGTCATTATCTTTCAGCCGGAGCTCCGGAAGGTTCTGGAGCAGTTGGGAAAGAAGAACATTATGTCGGCGATCCTTCCGTTTGACAACTCAAAGGATGTGACGGAACGGTTTACAGACAAGACCAGAAACGAACTGATCAAGGCCTGCTTTGACATGGGAGAAGCCAAGACAGGCGCCCTTATTGTCATTGAGCAGGACATCCGCCTCACGGAATATGAGCGGACAGGGATCACTGTGGACGCGGTGCTCACCAGCCAGCTTTTGATCAATATTTTCGAGCACAACACGCCTCTCCACGACGGCGCGGTCATTGTGCGGAACAACCGTGTTGCGGCGGCAACCTGCTATCTGCCCCTTTCCGACAATATGGAGCTGAGCAAGCAGCTTGGAACGCGCCACAGAGCCGGGGTGGGGATCAGCGAGGTCAGCGATTCCCTGACCATTATCGTCTCCGAGGAAACCGGTCATGTGTCCGTGGCCAGGGAAGGAGAGCTTCTGCGCAATGTGGACAGTGCGCAGCTGCGCAGGGAATTGGAGAAGGCCCAGAACAAGAAGGTGGTTGGAAACAACAAACTGAGACACATTCTGAAAGGGAGAGTGAGACATGAAGAGAAAGCTGACTGACAATTTCCCTCTGAAAATCATGTCTCTGATCGTGGGCATTTTTATATGGTTTTTGGTTGTGAATGTGGATAATCCTATTGAAACACAGAGCTTTGTGGTTGGGGTAGAGCTTCTGAATGAAGCCTATGTGGATGAGACCGGAATGGTGTGCATGGTGGATGAGGAGCAGGAACTGGCGCGAGTGACGATCACCACGGACAGGCGGACGCTCCGGGATATCAGCACCGATGATATTCAGGCAATGGCAGATCTGCAGCAGGCGGTGAGTCTGGAAACAGATCCGGTCATGGTTCCCATCACTGCCGTCTGCAAAGGTGTTTCCGCGAACAACATCAAAATATATCCTCAGAATCTGAGTGTGCATCTGGAGGAGAAGCTGACCAAGGAATTCGCGGTGAACATTGTAAACAGCGGGAGCGGACCGGGCAAAGGCTACGAGATCGGCTCTCAGACTGTGAATCCGGAAAAAATCAGAATTACAGGACCGGAATCCCTGGTCAATAAAATAGATGTGGTAAATGTCAATGTGGATGTGGAAGGAATCACGGAGAACGTGACCGAAGCCCTGAGCCTGACTGTCCGGGACAAAAACGGCGAAATTCTTTCCGATGCGGCCATGCGTTATCTGCGCATCGACAATGATGCGAGAGTGAATGTGACGACCCGCCTCTGGAGAGTGCGCACGGATGTAAAGCTTGCCGCAGGCTATGTGGGCGAGCCGGAGAGCGGCTATGTGGTAAGCGATGTGACGACCATACCGGAAACGGTGAGCGTCACCGGAAGCAACGAGGCACTGGAAACGCTGCGTCAGCAGGGCAATACGCTGGAGATACCGGCGGAACAGGTGGATGTCAGCGGACGCACTTCTGATCTGGAGGTCAAAGTGAATCTTGCGGAAATCCTTCCGGAGAGTCTGCGGCTCACCAGCGGTTCCAGCTCAGATCTCTGGGTGCAGGTGGATATCCTCCCGGAAGGAAGCCGCCTGGTGGACATTCCCACCAGCGAGATCTCCGTAAAGAACAAGGCGGAGGATCTGCAGGCGGCCTTTGAGATCGACCGTGTGGAGCTTCGGGTAAAAGCCGCGGAAGGAACCAACATTGATGCCCTTGATGTAAATGCCATTAAGGCATCCATTGATCTGAAGGACCGCGAGGAAGGCACTTATGATATTCCGGTATCCGTAAAACTTCCCAAAGGCTATGAGCTGCTGGAGGAGGTTACCACAGGGGTACAGATTTCCAAGGTGTCCAGCGTGGAGTCAAATGAGGAATAGAGGTGTGAATTATGGTAAATCAGAAGGTGCGGGTAAAAAATCCCACCGGACTGCATCTGCGTCCCGCAGGATTTCTCTGCAAGGAAGCGATGAAGTATAAGTCCCTGATCACATTTAATTTTGACGGAGGCGTTGCCAACGCAAAGAGCGTGCTCAGTGTTCTGGGCGCCTGTGTCAAATGCGGGGATGAAATTGAACTGGTATGTGAGGGTGCTGACGAGCAGGAAGCCCTGGCGGCGATGATCGCGGCCATTGAGAGCGGACTGGGCGAATAGCGGCCGAAAGATCGCAAAAATAAAAAGAGCTGCTGCACAAAGAGGGAATCCGGTGTATCTGCATAACCGGGGAGATTTTGCAGCAGCCCTTTTACAGAGCAGAAGGGAGAATGATTATGAGTAAGATCAAAGTGACAGAATGTGGGGGAATTGAGGGACTGAAGGTGATTGAGCCCAGCGTTTTCGGAGATTCCCGCGGCTATTTTATGGAGACTTATAATTATAATGACTTTAAGGAGGCCGGGATCGATGTACCGTTTGTGCAGGATAATCAGTCCAGTTCTTCCTACGGCGTGCTGAGAGGGCTGCATTTTCAGATCAATTATCCCCAGGATAAGCTGGTGCGCGTGATCAGCGGAGAGGTTTTTGATGTTGCCGTGGATCTGCGCGAGGGTTCCCAAACCTACGGCAAATGGTATGGGGTTGTTCTCTCCGCAGAGAATAAGAAGCAGTTCTTCATTCCCAAGGGCTTTGCACACGGTTTCGTAGTTCTTTCCGAGAATGCGGAATTCTCCTACAAATGCTCCGATTTCTATCATCCCAACGATGAGGGCGGCCTGATCTGGAATGATCCGGATATCGGCGTAGAATGGCCGATCCCGGCAGATATGGAGCTTATCCTGTCTGAGAAGGACAAAAACTGGGGCCGTTTCTGCGAGCTTCGGAAATAGGAGAAACTATGCAAAATACATTTTTTTCACTGCCGGCGGATGTGTACAGAAACCGCCGGCTCATAGGAAAACTGGCAAAAAATGATTTCAAGACAAGGTATGCCGGCTCATATTTTGGCGCGGTCTGGGCTTTTGTGCAGCCGGTAGTCACGATTTTTGTCTACTGGTTTGTGTTTTCTGTTGGCTTCCGCTCCGATACAGGGGAGCTGGGCGTGCCTTTTGTGCTTTATCTGGTGGCCGGAATCGTGCCCTGGTTCTTTTTTCAGGATGCGCTTATGGGAGGGACCAATGCGCTTCTGGAATATAACTACCTTGTAAAAAAGGTGGTGTTCAACATCAGTGTGCTTCCGGTCGTAAAGATTCTGTCCGCGCTGTTTGTACACTGTTTTTTTGTGGTGCTGACCGTGGTCCTTTATCTGCTTCACGGCCGTTTTCCGGATCTGTACTATATTCAGATTTTTTATTATACCTTCTGTGTCATTGCCCTGGTGTTGGGACTGTGCTACGCGACCAGCGCGCTTGTGGTGTTTTTCAGGGATCTGACCCAGATCATCAGTATTCTTCTGCAGATCGGAGTATGGCTGACGCCAATCATGTGGATCGCGGAAACTTCCCTGCAGGGGAATCTGTTCCTGCAGAAGCTTTTGCAGTTTAATCCCATGTACTATGTGGTTTCCGGCTACCGGGATGTGTTTATCATGAAGCACTGGTTCTGGGAGCGTCCGGGCTGGACCTTATATTTCTGGGTGTTTACCGCTGCGTGCTATGTTCTGGGAAGCTGGATTTTTAACCGTCTGCGGGTTCATTTTGCGGATGTACTGTAGAGAGAGGAAACAACGTGGAAGACAGAAAAGTAATTCAGATCGAGCATCTGACAAAAATGTATAAGTTATATGACAGGCCCTCGGACAGACTGAAAGAGTCCCTGGGCTTTTCCAAAAAAAAGAGATATCGTGAGCACTATGCCCTGCGGGATGTAAGCCTTACTGTGCATGAGGGAGAGTGCGTGGGAATCATCGGGACCAACGGTTCCGGAAAATCCACGATCCTCAAGATCATCACCGGCGTTTTGTCTGCAACCGAGGGGACGGTGAAGGTGGACGGGCGTATTTCTGCGCTTTTGGAGCTTGGAGCCGGATTTAATTCCGAATATACGGGAATGGAGAATATCTATCTCAATGGAACCATGATCGGATTTTCCAGAGAGGAGATCGACAGCAGACTTCAGCAGATCCTGGATTTTGCAGATATCGGAGATTTTATCCATCAGCCGGTCAAAACCTACTCCAGCGGTATGTTTGTGCGCCTGGCGTTTGCCATTGCCATTAATATCGAACCGGAGATCCTGGTGGTGGATGAGGCGCTGTCGGTGGGGGATGTATTTTTCCAGGCAAAGTGCTACCACAAGTTTGAGGAGTTTAAGAAACAGGGAAAGACCATTCTTTTCGTGAGCCATGATCTGAGCAGCGTGTCCAAATACTGCGACAGAGTGGTGCTTCTGAACCAGGGCGTGAAGCTGGACGAGGGGACGCCAAAGGCCATGGTGGATATGTACAAACAGCTTCTGGTTCACCAGGAGCCGGTGAAGCAGCAGGAAACCACGGAGGAATCCCGGGAAGCTTCAAAGAGTGAAAACTGGCGGGAAGGCTTTTCCGTGAATCCGAATACCCTGGAATATGGAGACAAGCAGGCTGAAATTGTGGATTTTGTGGTGCTGGACGAGCATGACAGGCAGACCAATACCATCCACAAGGGAAGTCCCTTCACCATCAAGATGCGGGTTCATTTCAACGAAAACATTCAGCAGCCGATCATGGCGTTTACGTTCAAAAATATTCAGGGAACCGAGATCACGGGAACCAATACCATGTTTGAAAAAGCGCCGGTACAGCCCTGCGTGCCGGGGGACGAGTATGTGGTGTCTTTTACCCAGAATATGGATCTGCAGGGGGGAGAGTATCTGTTGTCCTTTGGCTGCACCGGCTACTGCGGCGGCGAATTTACGGTGTTTCATCGCCTGTATGACGCCTGCAATATCACGGTTGTTTCCCACAAAAATACCGTGGGATTTTATGACATGAATTCCACGGTGACAGTGGAGAAGAATGGGGAGCGTACAGGAAACGGAGCCGTTCGTTAGGCAGTATTTTATAAAAAGATAAAAGGAGAAGCTTTATGGAGGAAAAAATCGGGAAGGTGACCCTTGATCTGACCTGGTATTCGGGGGAGGATCTGTACAGCGACGGGGCAGCGGAGGAGCAGGAGCTTCTGGAAATCGCAGAGAGATATACAGAAGAAGAGCTCAACCATGTGATCGCGCAGCGCAGGAGCTGGCCGGTGCTTTACCATTTTTCGCATATCCGTCAGAATATCGTGCAGTGGCTTCCCATCCAAAAATCCCACAAGGTGCTGGAAATCGGATCCGGCTGTGGGGCAGTGACCGGGGCACTGGCGCGTCTTGCCGGTGAAGTCACCTGCATTGAGCTTTCCAAAATGCGGAGCACCATCAATGCCAACCGGAACCGGGACTGCGGCAATCTGCGGATCCTGGTGGGGAATTTTCAGGATATTGAGGAACATCTGGAGGAGACCTACGATTACATCACCCTGATCGGGGTGTTTGAATACGCAGAGGGCTATATCGGGACAAAAGAGCCATATCTGGAAATGCTTCGCCGGGTGTCCCGGCATCTGGCGCCGGGAGGCGTTCTGGTCCTTGCCATTGAGAACCGTCTGGGCCTGAAATACTGGGCCGGATGTACGGAGGATCATACAGGTCTGTTTTTTGAGGGTCTGGAGAATTATGCAAAGACCAGCGGGATTCGCACATTTTCCAGGGGAGAGCTTTTGCAGCTCCTGGAAAGAGCCGGGGACTTTTCCGTGGAATTTTACTATCCCTATCCGGATTACAAATTTCCCATGACGATTTATTCGGACAGCTATCTTCCGAAAAAGGGAGAGCTGAAGGGGAATTTCTGCAATTACGACAGACCCCGGGCACAGTTTTTCGATGAGGCCAGAGTGTATGATTCCCTGGCAGAGAGCGGAATGTTCCGGGAACTGTCCAACTCTTTTCTGGTGCTTGCAAAAAAGGAGGCGGCAAAATGAGCAGGATCATTTATTCCAAATTTTCCAATGAGCGCTGCCGCAGGTTCGCCATCCGCACGGATATTGTGGAAGGGGACAAAGAAAGATTTGTGGTGAAGCGCGCGGTGTACCCGGAGGGGGAAGCGCATGTAAAACAGCTGCCCCAGTGGAACGAGAAGCTTTCCGCATGCTATGCACGCATTCCGTTTCAGGTCAACGCCTGCCAGCTCAGCGGAGATGGAGTGCGTCTGCAGTATGTGGAAGGGGAAACGCTGGAGGAGCATCTGGATGCCTTGCTGGAGGCAGGACAGACAGAGGAGGCGGCCCGGCAGCTCAAGGCGTATCTGCATCAGATCGAATCGGTGTACAGCGACGAAGCGTTTTTTATGACAGAGGAATTTAAAGAGCTGTTCGGAGAGCCAGAGCTTCCGGAAGGACTTCGCTGCGGGGCAGTGACCAACATCGATCTTGTGTGCGAAAATCTGGTGCTCACCAATCCGCCTACGGTTCTGGATTATGAGTGGACCTTTGATTTTCCGATTCCCTGCCGCTATGTGCTGTACCGGGTGATCCATTATTATACAGAGACGCATACTGTCCGGAAAGCGCTGGACAGCCAGGCACTTTTTGCTGCCTTTGGGATGACGGAGGAAGAGCGCGGGCTTTACAGAGAAATGGAAAAACGGTTTCAGCAGAGCCTGACCAAAGGCCATGTGCCGATGCGGGAGCTCTACGCGGACATGTGTCCGGGCATTATGGAAATGCGGCTGATCCACGAGGAAAAGCTGCAGGTGTATTTTTCCTTTGGAGAAGGCTGCACGGAGGAGAACTCGGTCAGGATCCCCATACGGAACAGCGAGCTGGAAACGGAGATCCCGCTTCCCAAGGGCTGTCTGGATGTGCGCATTGACCCGGGAAACAAGCCCTGCATTGCCCATTTTGCGCGTCTGGCCTTTGACGGGAAAGACGCATGTCTGTCGGGCGTTGAGACGAAGGATGGCCGCATGGAAAACGGCTGGTTTTATATTGTGGGCGGTGATCCGGCAATCCTGGGAATTCCGGTTCCCGAGGGCGCAGAGCTGCTCAACGTGAAGCTGACCCTTTACCACATGCCATTAGAGGCGATACAGCAGATAAAACCGGGAATTTCAGCAGAGCAGCAGCCGGTAACAGGAGAAATACCAGGCGAGGAAGCAGAGGAAGCGCCTGCGTGCGCCGGGACAGAAGCAGAAGCTCCAGAGCAGGCAGCAGAGGCGCCTGACCAGCTGAAAGAGAATCAGCCGGAAACGTGCCAAAGGGAAGAGAGGACAGAGGCGCAGGCGCCTGAGGAAATAGAGAAGGAAACGACGGATATGGAAAAGAAAGAAGAAAAACAAAGAGACAAAAAGAAAACAGAGGAATTTCAGGTCGTCCTGGATACCTGCGAATACCGGGAAGAGGAGAACGGCCTCTGTGTGCTGCGGGGCTGGATGTACACTGCAGACCAGGCGCCCACCCTTCAGGTGCGGGCGGATTATGAGGAAATCGAGGGCAGTATGACGCGGTATGCGCGGCCGGATGTGCTGAAGGCGCTGCCGAAGCTTCCTTTTCCGGACAGCAACGCCGGGTTCGAGATCCGCATTCCCAATCTGCGCACTGTTTTTCAGAATGCAAAGACCCTTCGGGTGCGCATCTGCTGCGGGGAGGAAAACTTTCCGCTGATCCAGAAAAGCCTGGAGCAGGTAAAGGCAGAGTACGTGCAGGATTCTGTCCGCTATTTTATGGAATGTGTGGAGCGGCGTCTGGACAAGGTCTACATCCAGGGCTGGTGTATCAGTACTATGGGAGAGCTGTCCATGCAGCTTTTGGACGAGGACGGAACGCTTCAGGAGGAAGCGCACTGGGGAAGCATGCGCCGTCCGGATCTGCCGGAGGTGTTCGGTGTGGAGCCGGAGAAATGCTATGGCTTTCTGGTGGAGGTTCCCAGGGCAAAGATCACAGCCAAAGAGCTGACGCTGGTTTTTGACAACGGATATGTAAAAAAAGAAGAGCGCATCGACATGCGCAAATTTGACCGGGAGAACACCCGGGTGCACCGCATGGCCAAGGCGGTTCTGGGGAAGGGCAACCGCAGAAAAAGCAAGGATATTCTGTTTCAGCAGGGCATCCGGAGCTTTCTGGGATATTTGTGGGAGGAGTCAAGCTCCTTTGCGGATGCTTATGGATATTACGAAAAGAAACACCGTGCTTCGGCCAAAGAGCTGAAGCGCCAGTCGGAGGAGGTCTTCTCTCCGGCGCCGCTTTTTTCTGTAGTAGTGCCTCTCTACAACACGCCCAGGGAATTCCTGAAGGCGATGGTGGATTCCGTGCAGAAGCAGAGCTACGGAAACTGGCAGCTTTGTCTTGCGGATGGAAGTCCGGATGACTCCATCCGGGCGTTTATACAGGAAAACTACGGTACCGACGAGCGCATTTGCTATCGCCATTTGGAGGAGAACAAGGGAATTTCCGGGAATACCAACGCGGCCTTTGACATGGTGAAAGGAGATTACGTGGTATTTACCGACCATGACGACGAGCTTTCCCTGGAGGCCTTTTATGAAAATGCCTGCATGATCCGGGAACATCCGGACGCGGAGCTTATCTATTCCGATGAGGATATCATGGATCAGGAGGGAAACCGGATCTATCCGCACTTTAAGCCGGACTTTAATATGGATTTCCTGCGCTGCAACAATTACATCTGTCATCTGGTGGTAGTGAAGAAAAGCCTTCTGGACAAGGTAGGCGGACTGAACAGCGAGCTGGACGGCGCGCAGGACCATGATTTTCTCCTGCGCTGCGCAGAGAACACAGAGCAGATCTATCATATTCCCAAGGTGCTTTACCACTGGAGAAGCCACGACGGCTCCACAGCCGGCAACCAGGGAAGCAAGAGCTATGCGGTGGAGGCCTGCCGGAAAGCCCTGGAGCAGCACTACGCGCGCATGGGCCTGAAAGCAACGCCGGAGTATTCCGATGTATTTATCTTTTTTAAGACAAAATATCAGGTACAGGGAAATCCCAAGGTTTCCGTGCTCATTCCAAACAAAGACCACAGGGCGGATCTTCGCACCTGCATTACCTCTTTGATGGAAAATACCACCTGGAAAAACCTGGAGATCATTGTGATCGAGAACAACAGCGAGGAGGAAGAAACCTTCGCTTATTACGAGGAGCTGAAAAAGCAGTATTCCAATGTGCAGGTGGTGCGCTATGAGGGAAGCTTCAACTATTCTGCGATCAATAATTTCGGCGCGCGCTACGCCACAGGAGACTATATTCTGCTCCTGAACAACGACACGGAAGCGCTGACGCCGGACTGGCTGGAACGGATGCTGGGGTACTGCCAGAGAGAGGACGTTGCCATCGCGGGCGCGAAGCTCCTCTACCCGGACAAAACCGTGCAGCATGCGGGCGTGGCGATCGGAGTGGGTGGCTTTGCCGGACATATTCTCACGGGATATGCGGACAACTACACCGGCTATATGGGACGTCTCCTGGCTTCCCATGACGTGAGCGCAGTCACCGGCGCCTGCCTTCTGGTGAAGCGGGATATATATGAGCAGCTGGGCGGTCTGGACGAGGAGAATTTCGGCGTTGCCCTCAATGATGTGGACTTCTGTCTGCGGGCAAGAGAGCTTGGGAAGCTGGTAGTCTATGTGGCGGAGGCAAAGCTTTACCATTATGAATCCAAATCCAGAGGACTTGAGATCACACCGGAGAAGCAGAACCGGTTCCGCAAGGAAATACGAAGCTTCCAGCAGCGTCACAGAGAGATCCTGGAAAAAGGGGATCCCTACTACAATCCGAACCTGACGCTGGTGCGGGGCGATTGTTCCCTTCGAAGCGATTATGAGATAGTGAGAGGAATCTGACATGAGAGAGCAGATGCTTAGGGTGGAAAAAGACCGGTTTCGTCTGGACGACCCCAATCTTTATCTGATCTGCGGAAGCATTCCCGAAAAAGGCCGGGTGGAGGCCTTTCTTGACAAAACGCCGCTGCCGGCTGCCGTGAAAGCCGCCGGGCGGGGGGATGCCATGGAACGCTTTGGTGCGGAGCATTTTTCCGGGACAAGGCGTGTAAAGGTGTCTGTGACCCTGCCGGAGGAGCTGGACAAATATCGGAGACTGTCCGTGTACGTGGCAGATTCCGGTAAAAAGACATTGTGGTTTCGCATTTCTGCGGCAGGGCTTGCCGCCGGCCGCGGGAAGCCGCAGTACTATGTGGATGACGAGCTGGTGGATTTTGAGGCGCGCACAGTAAAGCTTCGCGGCTGGGCAGCCGCCGGGGAGCCGGTGGAGCTTTGCTTTTTGGATGAAAAGGGGCAGTCGGTGAAGGCGGAGATTGCGAGAAGCCGCCGCACGGATGTGGAGCGGATGTTCGGAGAATGCACCCTTTCTCCGGACAGCGGATTTTACGCGCAGGTGCCCTTCGGGACGGCCAAAAAGCTCTTCCTGGTGATGAAGACTGCCCAGGGGGCAAAGGCGGTATACGGCATTCCTGTGGATAAAACAGGCATCCTCCTTGGCAAACTGGAGAAATGCTGCAAAAAGAGTCTCTCTTATGTGAGCGCCTACGGGGCCGCAGCGCTGGTGCGAAAAACGCTGGGAAGACTTCCGGAAAAGAAGCCGGCTGCGGAATATGAAAAATGGCTGGCGGGCCATCTGCCCTCGGCAGAGGAGCAAAAGCAGCAGAAAGAGACAGTGTTTCCACGGCAGCCCAAAATCTCTGTGGTGGTGCCGCTCTACAAGACCAGGGAGGATTTTTTGCAGCAGCTGGTGGATTCTGTGAAAAATCAGACCTACGAAAACTGGGAGCTTTGTCTGTCTGACGGAAGCGGGAAGGATTCTCCCATCAGAGAGCTTCTGAAAAAGCTGGCAGAAGAAGAACCGCGCATCCGTGTGGTGTTCCACGAGGAGCAGCTTCCCATTGTGCCCAATACCAATGCGGCCATTGCCGCGGCGACCGGGGAGTTTATCGCGTTTGCGGACCATGACGATATGCTGACGCCGGACGCGCTGTTTGAATGTGTGAGGGCGCTCAATGAAGCGCCGGAGACAGAGGCGCTTTATTCAGATGAGGACAAGGTGTCGGCGGACGGAAAGCGGCATTTTCAACCTCATTTTAAACCGGATTTTAACCTGGATCTGCTGCGCTCCAACAATTATGTGTGCCATTTGTTTGTGGCAAAAAGAGCGCTTCTCGACAGAGCCGGACTTCTGCGGCCGGAGTATGAGGGCGCGCAGGATTACGATCTGGTTCTGCGGTGCGCGGAGAAGGCGGGAGGGCTTTTTCATATTCCCAGGATTTTGTATCACTGGAGAACCCATGATAATTCCACCTCCGAGAACCCACAGAGCAAGCTTTATGCCTTTGACGCAGGGCAGAGGGCGGTACAGGCGCACTTTGACCGGCTGGGAATCAAAGCGGAGGTTTGCCCGGGAGAGTATCTGGGAATTTACCGCACCCGCTATCAGCGGGAGTATGACCCGCTGGTTTCCATTGTGATCCCCAACAAGGATCATGTACAGGATTTGGAGAGGTGTCTCGCTTCCATTGAAGAAAAGAGTACCTACCGCAACTATGAGATTTTGATCGTGGAGAACAACAGCGAGGAAAACGAAACCTTTGCCTATTATGAAAAGCTGGAACAGGAAAATCCCAGAGTCCGGGTGATACGCTATGAGGGTGGGTTTCATTATTCTGAAATCAACAATCTCGGCGCGCAGCACGCGGCGGGAGAGTATCTTCTGCTTCTCAACAACGATACAGAGGTCATCAGTGAAAACTGGCTGGAGGAGCTTCTGGGCTGCAGTATGCGGCCGGATGTGGGGATCACCGGCGCGAGGCTTTACTATGGGGATGATACCGTACAGCATGCGGGGATCATTCTGGGAGCCGGCGGGATCGCCGGGAACAGCTCTGCCGGGCAGAACTGGGAGGATGTGGGCGAGTTCCAGCGCCTGGTCTGTGCCCGGGATGTGAGCGCGGTGACGGCGGCCTGCCTCATGGTGCGAAAAGCAGTGTACGAGCAGGTGGGCGGCCTGAGTCCGGAGCTGCCGGTAGCCTTTAATGATGTTGATTTTTGCCTGAAAGTGCAGAAAGCAGGATACCGGGTGGTCTATAACCCCTACGCAGAGCTTTACCATTACGAGTCAAAGTCCAGAGGGGCGGAAGATACCCCGGAGAAAAAAGAACGCTTTGCCCGGGAGATTGCCTTTATGGAATCCCGTTGGGGAGAGGTGCTGGCAAAGCCGGATCCCTATTATAACCCGAATCTTGCAGAGGTGGGAGAGGGTTACGGCAAGGCGTAACATATTTTTGAGAGAAAAGGGGCAGGCCATCTTATTACTTGTACGCCCTACGGCCTCAATACCCACCGTCTGCTGGTGGAAGGGAGCGCATCTCCTACACCCCGGAGGTGGAAGAAGAGATTGCTGAGGCAGAAGCGCCCTTTTCCCTGAAAGACTGGTGGTGGGCGGCACTGTCTCTGGTACTGCTCGTCCTTATGGCAGTGCTGCTGGTGCGGTATGTGCGGGCAGGAAAATAGAAATTTTAGAGAAGCTTCACAAAATCCCATTGCAGAAAACAGAAAAGACGCGTAAAATAAAAGTATACAGAAGACAAACTTTCCGAGGCTGGAACTGCTCCTGAAAATCCGTGCGGGAACGTTTGTCTTTTGCGCTTTCCCGGACATGTAAACTGCATGTGTGCAGGGAAAGAGAGGCAACTTTGGCAAAAGAAAACCGCGAACACAAGTCCAGCGTCTTTGCAGATCTTTTTTATTATGATGAATCTGCGAAAGAAAATTTGCTGGCACTACATAATGCATTGTACGGAACCCGGTATTCTGATCCGGAGGTGGTGGACCTGATCGGTCTGGAAGACGTCCTGTTCCGGGATTTCAAAAATGATGTGGCATTTTCCGTGGCTGGACAGAGTATCGTTTTGAGCGAACATCAGAGCACGGTCAACTCGAATATGCCCATCCGGGATCTGCTTTACATTGCTCGGGAATACGAAAAGGTCATTCCTGCAAGGAGCCGTTACAAGACCGGACTCATAAAAATCCCTACGCCCCGGTTCCTGGTGTTTTATAACGGCGTGCGGGATCAGCCGCTGGAACAGACCCTGCGTCTGTCCGACGCGTTTATGGAAAAAGAGGATGAGATAAGCCTGGAGTTGGTGGTGCGCGTCATCAATATCAACTCCGACAAACACCACGAACTGTTGGAAAAATGCAGAGTGCTGAAGGAATACAGCCTCTTTGTGGAGACGGCGCGAAAGTATCGGAAAGAGAAAGCACCATTGACAAAAGCCATAAAGGAATGCATAGAAAAGGATATTCTGGCAGATTATCTATTAAAAAAGAGCAACGAGGTGATCAATATGCTGATGGCGGAATACGATTATGAAACAGATATAGAAGTACAGCGGGAGGAAGCCATGGAAAAGGGGTATGACTCCGGCCTAGCGGAAGGTCGCAGGTCAGGGCTGGTGGAAGGTCGCAACCTGCTCAAGCAGGTAATCCTCCTGCGCCGCTCCGGCAAAACCCATGAGGAAATTGCTGCGCAATGCGGTGTAGCTGTTGAGGAAGTCAAAGATATGCTGGATGGGCTTGAATAAAAAAATAATGGATTGTTGTCAAAAGTTGGGGTGGCATTCTTTGGAATGCCGCCCCGTTTCTGTATTCTGGATGTTCAGTCCTTGGGCGCCGGATGAAGCCCGCAGAGCATTTCATGACATTTGTGGCGAAGATCAAAAAGCCAGGAATCCTCTCTTGGATAAGTGGTAAAGGTCAGAGGCTCTGCAGTGGAAGCATCGAGAAGGGCAAGCACTGTCTCACGTCCGCAATGGGTTTCCAGAAGCTGGAGAAGCCGCATATCCTGGAGGGCGTCCATGAAGACCTCGCCGCGGATGGAACCCACCGGGCCCTCCTCTCCCGGATAGACTAAAAAGGCGTCCCCGGAAGGGAAGGCGCAGTCTGCATCTGTCACACAGTAGGGATCGATGTGACGGAGAGAAAAGGCGCTGTTCCAGAAATTGAAGCCCCATTGCAGGAACCCCTGGATCTGAAAACGATAAAGCTGAACGCCCAGAATGCGATTCCGCAGAGAAGGCATACAGAAGAAGCGGTTTGAGACCCGGCTGTTCTGACCGCTGCAGTAATACGTCCACAGGTGGGGTACCTGATGTTCCAGAAAAGGCTCTATATGGTCGTTGCAGCAGATGGGGAGATCGACCACGCCCTGCTCGTAATATTCATAATCAGACAAGGCATCCATGATGGGAAGGTCGCCGATATGCTTTTGCACCATTTGTTTTGCTGCCAGATACGTGGGCAGATGCTCCTTGTGCGGTTCATCGGAAATATGAAAATAGCAGCGTTTTTCCAGGCGATGCTTCCGGATGAATTCCATCAGGGCAGGCAGGAAGAGGTCGAGAAAGGTGCGGTATGCGTCTCCTGTGGAATCGGTGTCCCAGCCAAAGATCGGAAACTGCTCGGAAGGACAGGAGGCTTTTGCCGCCATGATCTTCGGAGCATGAGCCGCTCCCCATTGGGTAAACAGATGGGAAAATTCCAGATAGCGGACGCCGCATTTATCGCACAGGGAAATCCAGCGCTCCAGCCGCTCAAAGCCGAACCGGTAAGAGCCGTCCTTGACAAGGATAACGTCGATCAGCTGTACGCAGGTTCGTTCCCCGCCAATGGCTGTGTCGAGAGGCGGAGTAAACAGAGGGGTCAGCAGCATATTGACACCATAGGAGACCGCGCAGGCCATGTAGCGTTCCACCAGTTTCCAGTAACGCTCACTGAAAACCGGAACCTGATACCAGTCTGCAATACAGTCGGTATGAAACCATTGGGTACACAGAAGGGTCTGAGGCGGAAGGGCGAGGTTCCGCCTGTCTATGGCAAAACAGCAGCTTTTGCATTCCTGAGAGGTATTTTCTGTAAAAGTAACGGTCAGATCATAGACGCCGGAAGCCAGAGCACAGTCTGCCGGAATGGTGACCCAGAGGCTGTGCCACTGTCCGGGAAGCAGCCGCAGGTGCCTGTCAAAGGGCTGCAGCGGGTCAGGATAGAGCCCTGGCGTATTTCTTAAGACGAAGTCATCCCCTTCGGGAAAATTGGGGAGCATGCTGGGAACCACATCGGTGCGCCTTAAAATGACATGTTCTGCCAGGGAACCGCTTAAGGAAACCGAGATATCTGTAATGGGAGCCGGTTTTTCCAGACAGTACGCAATTTGAAAGGAATAGCGCTCTCCAAGCAGCATAGTGTCCTCTTTCAGACGGACAGAAGGGGTGAAGTCCGTATCGGGAAAAATTTTTTCCAGAGAACTGACGCAGAACAGCTGTAATTGTGTTGCAAGCATAAGAACCTCCTTGTTTGTTATGAGATGATGTTTATCATAGCAGACCTGATTTTAAAACACTATAAGAAATAAAAAAAAGCAACGAAAGGACAGCATAAAGTGACGATTGTGGATATGGAGAAGCCAAAAGAAGACTTACAATAGAGACAGTGGAAAAGAATGGTCACAATATAAGCGACTGTGATAGAATGAGAAGGAGATTGAAGGCTGGAGGCAGTACGATGAGGATAGCAGTGATAGAGGATGAAACGCTGATTCGCGCAGGAATCCGGAAGAAACTGGAAAAAATGGGGCAGCAGGTCGTTTTTGATACAGACAACGGGTACCGGCTGTTGGAGTATCTGCGGGAGGAAACGAAGGAACAGCCCCAGGTTTTGTTTGCAGACATCTGTATGCCTGTTATGGACGGACTGGAGCTGATGAGACAGGTAAAAGAAGAATGGCCGGACCTGGAAGTGGTGATCTTAAGCGGCTATGACAGATTTGAATATGCGAGAACCGCGCTGCGTCTGGGCGGGTACGATTATCTTTTGAAGCCCATCCGGCAGGAAGAGCTCTCCAGGGTACTGAGTGCTTTGGAAAAGCAGATAAAGGAACGCAGTCTGGAAGACAAAGTCCACGACCAGCAGGAAGGTCTGGAAAATCTGGCGGATCATATCTGCAGCAGAGGCGATATTGTACTGACAGAAACTACGCGGGAACTCTTAAAGGACGCGTTTCCGGAGGGGTATTATCTCTGTCTTGTCCTGCTGTCCAACTGGGAAAGCCATCTCAACTGGTTTGGCAGGGAAACCGTGGGGGAATGGTCCTTTATTTATCCCGATCACCCAAATCTTTTGGTCGCGTTGGTGAAACAGGTGGAAAAAAAGAAACTGAAGGAGCAGCTGGAGGGGATTCCCTTTACTGCATGGTATTCCTCTCTTCTGAAGGATACAGGGAAGATCGGGCACGAAGTCAGGCAGGGGATTCGCTGCATCAAAGATCATCTGATGCTGGAAAAGCAGCGGATCTTCAGACAGGGAGAGACCGTCTGCGACGAACCGCGCGTCAGACAGTGGGAAAGCTATTATGAGACCCATTACGAACTGTTTGTAAAAGGACTGGAAAAGCATCAGAAGCAGGAGATCAAAGAACAGATCGACAGGATCTTAAGCTATCCGGGGATTGCACAGAGCAGGAGAAATCAGGCATGGCTGTGGATGGCATGGAAGATATGTGAGCAGTACAATATCCATGAGGGAATTGGTGACACGGTCTGGCTGCAGGAATATGATACGCTGGAGAGCTTCGTCGAGGGTGCCGGAGAGGCGTTGATGCAGCTTCTGGAGGAGCAGGCGGGTTCGGAGGCTATGGAACTGGACAGACCGGTGCTGGAAGCCATTATTGAATATATGAACCGGAATTATGCGGGAGACATTACCCTGAAGGGGACCTCCGAGCAGTTTTATATCAACAGAAGCCATCTGGCCAGGATTTTCAAGCTGAAAACGGGAATGACCTTCAACACGTATCTGACAGAGCTTCGGATCGAAAAAGCCTGCGAGCTGCTGCGGCAGGGCGTCACGATCAGCCGTGTTGCGGAAATGGTGGGGTATGACAACAGCAGATATTTCAGCCGGGTGTTTTGCAAGGTGAAGGGATGCATTCCAAGCAGATATGGAAAGGAACAGGAAGTCTGTGAAAAATAAAAGGAATTTCAAAAGCCGACGCTTTTCCTATCAGAAGAAGCTGACTTTTATTTTTACGGTGATGACCGTGAGCGTGATGCTGATCCTTCTGCTGCAGCTTTTCGGACAGCAGGAGAAAAATGACAGGGAAACACTTTATCGGACCGTGCAGGTGGAAAATCAGAAAAACGCCCAGGCACTGGAAAATGTCTTTGAATCCATTCAGGATCTGGCAGCTTCCCTTGTGCTGAATGAAAGCGTCTACGGAAGCCTTTACGATCTGCCTTACATAAAAGACAGCACGGATTATGAAGCCTTGACGGCCAGGCAGGGGCTGGTGAAGTCGATGCTGATCTCCAAGCTGGCCACCATGAGGGAAATGGAGGATATGTATCTGTATTCGGTCAATGGAATGAGCGTTCATGTGACGAGACAGTACTCGGATATTGTAGAAGATGATTTTTGGGAACAGGAATGGTATGAGCAGTTGAGCGAAGCGGGGGATTCTCTTTTATATTTTGATGAGGGAGAAAAACCTCTTCTTACGATCTGCAGGAGAGTCTGGGAAATCAGAACCGCAAAGCTGGTGGGATATTTGGAGGTGAATTTTGACTTCACAAAAGAACTCCAGAACATTTTAAAGGAAACCTCACTGAAAGAGGGCTACGGCTATTGTCTGCTTCAGGGCAGCACGCCTGTGCTTACGAATACGCCGGATGGGATGAAGGGAAACGAGGTTTTCGGAAGCGTTTCCTGGGATGGAATCGTGGAAATTGAGATGGATAAAAAGGCGTATCTTGTGACTGCCTCTCCCATAGATGGCACTGCGTTTACGCTGGTAAGCGGCGTGGACAAACAGGTGCTTCAGGACAGGAGACGGCAGCAGCTTCTTTTTTATGCGCTGGTGATGGCGGCCGGAACGGGAGGCGCGGTGGGAATCTCCATATTTGCCGCAAGAGGAATGTCCAAAAACATCCACAGGCTGAACAAGGCCATGGAAGAGGCGGAAACCAATCCGAGGGTGCAGGTACAGATCCGTTCCCGTGACGAGATAGGCATGCTGGGGGATTCCTTTAACAGAATGATCAGAAAGCTGCAGGCCACCTACGAAAATCTTCTGGAAACGGAGCTTGATTTAAAGGAGGCGCAGTTTATGGCGCTGCAGGCACAGATCAATCCCCATTTTCTGTATAATACGCTGGAAACCATTGATGCACTGTCCGTCTGTGAGAGAACGGACGATATCGGGAAAATCGTGCAGGCCCTGTCGGAATGCTTCCGGTATGCCATGGAGGAAAAAAAGAGCGTTCCCTTGAGGGAAGAGCTGCAGCATGTGACGCAGTACCTGAAGATCATGTTTATCCGTTATGAAAACAAATTTGCTTACCGGATAGAAATGGACGAAGAAGCGGCAGATCTGCAGGTGCCCAAGATCATTCTGCAGCCCCTTGCGGAAAATGCCATCGTCCACAGCATTTTAAAGCAGGAGCGGTTCGGGGAGATCACCATTCGCTGTGCGTGCAAAGAAAAGGAAATCTGTCTTGAGGTGACGGACAACGGTGCGGGAATGGATGAGGAAGCGTTGTGTTCCCTGCGGGAGCGTCTGAAAAAGAATCAGACACGTTTTGTTTTGGAGAACAGCGGGGCACCGGAAGAGAGCCCGAAAAAAAGAGGTCATATCGGTGTGAGCAACGTGGACAGAAGACTGCGGTATTTCTTTGGTGAGAGATATCATATGGAGGTGGAAAGTATTGCGAAGGAAAAAACCGTATTCCGCATCTGTATTGCGTTAACGGATATGCCGCCCCAAACGGTCACGGGAGCGGAGAGTCAAAGAGAGAAGGAGAACGAGTGAGTATGAAAAAAGCATTTGTGAAGGCAAAGCCTGTATGGCTTGCAGGAAAGAGCAAAGAGGCCAACTGCTGCATGAGGATGACCTGCTGCTTTTCCGGAAAAGAAAACAGCAGGGAAGCAGACGCCTCCTCCGCGGAGATGGAGCTTGCCATTGCCACGGCGGGGATTTACCGCGTCTATTTAAACGGCAGCTTTCTGGGGCATGGACCGGCAAGAGCGGCGCATGGATATTTCAGGCAGGACAGGATCACCCTGCCCCAAAGCCTGCTTTCAGAGAACAATATTCTGGCAGTGGAGGCTCTGAATTTTTATACGGACAGCTACTATGTTCCCAAACAGGAGGCCTTTGTGCAGGCGGAACTGCGAAAAGGGGACCAGGTGCTTGCCTGTACCGGAGAGGGTGGAGGATTCCTGATGCAGAAGGCTGCAGAGCGGGTGCAGGACGTCCCGAGATACAGCTTTCAGAGGCCATGGACAGAGTCCTTCCGCCTGGAGGAAGGATATGATCTCTGGAGAACACAGGGGATCGCTGAGCCGGAAGCCATAGAAGTGTTTTCCGAAAAGAAGATTCTGCCGCGGCATGTTCCCTGGTACGATTTCCCTGTGCTGGAGCAGAAGGCAGCGGCAGGCATGGAAGTGCCGCAGGAAAACACAAAGAAAGAAATGCCCCTGGAAGAGGGGGGCGTCTTATATTGCGGATATGGGAAAAAATGCCACCGGATTCCTGGGCGTGGAGGTGCGCTGCGAAGCAAATGCCTGTCTGGAGCTGGTGTTTGACGAGGTTTTGTCGGAGGGGGACGTATGTAAGGACCGGCTGGGCTGTCTGAATGAGCTTCGGATGGAGTTTGCGCCGGGACATTACTGCGTGGAGACCATACAGCCTTACACCTGCCGTTATATCAAGCCCATTGCCCGTGCAGGGAAGCTTACGATCGAACGGATCTATATCCGGGAACTGAAAAATACCTGTGTGAAGGCAGAGTTTTGCTGTGACGACGAGGCGGTAAACCGGGTTTATCAGGCAGGCGTTGAGACCTTTGCCCAGAATGCCGTGGATATTTATATGGACTGCCCGTCCAGAGAGAGGGCCGGCTGGCTGTGCGACAGCTTTTTTACCGGCCGGGTGGAATGGGAGCTGACGGGAAAGCATCTTGTGGAGGATAATTTCCTGGAAAATTACTGCCTGCCGGAAACCTTTGCCTGTCTGCCGGAGGGCATGGTGCCCATGTGCTATCCTTCGGACCATTTCAACGGCAACTTTATTGCCAACTGGGCTTTGTGGCTGATCCTGGAGCTGTATGAATATCAGGGAAGAAAGCCGGAAACAGCGCTGACAGAGGGGCTGAAAAAACGAGTGGAGGGCATTTTTCGGTTTCTGGAGCAGTATGAAGGCCCGGAAGGACTGCTGGAGGATGTGCCGGGCTGGGTATTTGTGGAATGGTCGCAGGCAAATGAGGTGACCGCAGGTGTAAACTTCCCGTCCAACATGGTCTACAGTGCAGCGTATCTTGCGGCCTCCTGCCTGTATGATGTGCCCCGGTGGAGGGAAAAGGGCATGATGCTTCGCGAAAAGATCCAGGAGCTGTCTTTTGACGGAGAGTGGTTCCGGGACCAGGCGCTTCGCCAAAACGGGGTGCTCATGTGTCAGGACTGTGTGACGGAGGTATGCCAGTATTATGCATTTTTCTTTGGGGTTGCAGATAAAAAAAGAAATCGTTGCCTGTTTGAGAGACTGTTAAATGAATTTGGTCCGCACAGACAAAAGGAGGGAAAATATCCGGAGGTCTGGCCGGCAAATGCTTTTATCGGCAATTACCTCCGAATGGAGCTTTTGTCCAAAGAGGGAAGAGCAGAGCAGCTTCTGCAGGAGACAAAGGGATATTTTGACTACATGGCGCTGCGAACGGGAACCTTGTGGGAAAACACAGGCGCGTATGCAAGCTGCAATCACGGATTTGCCTCTCACATTACCCACTGCCTGTATCGGGATGTGCTGGGCGTAGAAGAAATAACAGAAAAAAAGGTGCGCATCCGCCTTCACAGACTGTCTGTCTGTTTCTGCCGGGGAGTGCTTCCCGCAAATGGCGGAAGCATTTCGGTGGAATGGAGAAGAGAGGGGGACAAAGTTTATCTTCACACAGAGCTGCCGGATGGCTTCGAGGCTGAGGTTCTCTGCGAGGACGGGCTGCAGCTTGCATGAGCGGTAAAGCAACGTTTGTACACGTTTCAAGCAACCTTTGTTTCTTATGCAGGCGTACAGGGCGTGGTATTATCTATATATCAAGAGAGCAAAAAGCTCGGAAGCGGAGGTAAATTATGAGAAAGAAAAAAATGGCAGCAGGAATTGCAGCATTGACGGCAGCAGCGATGTTGTTCGGAGGAAGCGTGGCGCCGCAGACGGTGAAGGCGGAGGCAGAGGAGGAAGTGACCTTACGTTTTCTTGGATGGAAGACAGGAAAAGAGGAGGGCGCGATTCCCGATATCATCAAGGCATTTGAGGAAGCCAACCCGGGCGTGACCGTGGAATATGAAGCGATTCCCACTTCCAACAATTATCAGGACGTATTGAACGCAAGACTTTCCACCGGAGAGTGTGCAGACGTATTTATGGCCAGTGAAGCAATGCTGAAAGGCTTTGTAAAAAATGATTATGTGGAAGACCTTTCGGAGGTGGAGTTTGTAGGCGAATATCAGGACAACTTGAAAAAGATGCTCACCAAGGACGGTATTTTCTGTGCAATTCCCATTGAGGAAGCAGGCCTTGGAATGATCGTAAACGTTGCAGTACTGGAAGAAGCAGGGGTGGAGGAGCTCCCACAGACCTGGACACAGCTTCTGGATGCCTGTGAAAGCATCAAGGCCAACGGCAAAACTCCATTTATCATGGGAAACAAGACCGGCTGGAGCGGAGCTATTTTCATGAATTACGGCAAAACAACCGAATTCAAGGATTATGACGATGACATATACCAGAAGCTTCTGGATCAGGAAACAACGATGTCCGACGTATACCTGAAATATTTTGAGAAATATGCAGAGCTGGAGAAGCTGGGATATACCAACGGAAAAGATTCTCTGGGCATGGAATTCAACGAGGGCGCTGTGGCAGAGTTTGCAAAGGGCGAATCTGCATTTCTGATCGCAGGAACCTGGATGATCCAGGAAACGGCACAGGCGCTGGAAGGAATGGAAACCGTATTCATGCCGATCCCCGTTCAGGATGAGGAGCCGCTCACTGCGCAGTGCAACCTTTCCACCGCTTTGGCAGTGAATAAGGATGCGGAGCAGAAAGAGCTTGCGATCAAGTTTTTGCAGTTCTGGAGCGATGACAACAACCTGAAACTGTATGTGGAGAGTCAGAATGCATTTTCTCCTCTGGTGGGCGGCACCAGCATGTCGGTTCCCCAGGCGCAGCCCTTTGCTGAGGCAATTGCTGCAAACCATGTGACCGTAGGAAGCATGGTGCCCACAGACTTTACTGTGGACGAGTGGACGTTTATTACACAGGCTGCACAGTTTCTGACCCTGGGAGACAAGACTCCTGAGCAGCTGGGCGAAGAATTCAACAAGGAATTCGATAAGGCAATGATGCTGAAAGCAGAATAAGAAAGACAGGATATATCAGTGACAGACACCGGAAGGAGAACGCTCCTTCCGGAAGTCTGAGAATGGGGTAACTACCCGGAGGCGGATATGGGAAGCCGAATGGAACAGTTACCTTTTTTATGCCCGAAATCTGCCAAAAAGAAAGGAGAGGGTAGATTTGAAAGTAAAAAATACGAATACGGCGCAGAGGGGAAGCAGGTTGAAAAAAGCGGTCAACGGGAAATTTGTTCCGTACCTGATCATGGTACTTCCCCTGTTTCTGATTTATCTGGTCCTTACGGTTGTCACCACATCGTCCACCTTTATGTTCAGCTTCACGGATTTTGACGGGCTGAGCATTACAGATTTTAACTGGGTAGATTGGAACAATTACAAGGTGGCATTTCAGGATGAAACCTTTTTGATGGCATTGAAAAATACGATTTTTTATGCCGTGGCAGTTACCCTGATCCAGAACATTCTGGGGCTGTTTCTTGCGCTGGGACTGAATAAGAAAATGAGGAGCGCGAACTTCCTGCGCACGCTTTTGTTCACCCCGGCGATCATCAGTACCGTGGTTATTTCCTACGCATTTACCTATATTTATGACACCAATGGCCTGATAAATATGATACTGAAATTTTTCCATCTGGATTCTCTGACGAGAACCTGGCTGGGAGAGCCGCAGCTTGCGCTTGTATGTGTGGCCATTTCCAATATCTGGAGATTCCTTGGATATTCTGCGGTGATCTTTATTGCCAATATGCAGAGCATTTCCACAGACGTGCTGGAGGCCGCCAATATCGACGGCGCGAGCGGCTTCCAGAGATTCCGCTACATTACCTTTCCCCTTTTGGCGCCTTCCGTTACGATCAACCTGACCCTGTCCTTTATCGGATGTCTGAAGGTGTTTGATACGGTTTACACGATGACGGGAGGAGGACCCGGAAATTATTCTGAGGTTATGGGAACCTACATCCTGAAGCTGCAGGGACAGAGCTTAAACGGTTATGCCTGTGCATTGGCGGTGATTCTGACGCTGATCATTCTGGGGCTGAATCTGATCACTTTTCCATACCTGAAAAGGAGGGAAAATTATTGATGCAACTGAGAAAAAAGAAAAAAATCAAAAACATTTTATTTGAGCTGTTTATGATCGCGCTGATCCTGCTGCTGTTTTACCCGGTGCTGATGATTTTCTTCATGTCCTTAAAGGATGATATGGAAATTTTGCTCTCTCCGCTGTCACTGCCGAAGAGCTTTCAGTTTGACAATTATGTGAAGGCTTTTGAACAGATGGATTTTATCAAGGTATTCTGCAACTCCCTGTTCATTACCACCATTTCCGTAGTGGTTGGAACCATTGTTTACTGTATTTCGGCGTATGCGCTGGTCAGGGCAAGAAAGCATCGCTGGGTATTTATGGTAATGTATGTGATCTTCCTGCTTGGCCTGGTACTTCCGGCACAGAGTACGCTGATTCCGCTCCTTTACCTGTACAAAGAAATGGGACTGATGAATACATATCGTGGAATTGTGCTGCTGTATTTGAGCGGAGGGGCGCCTTTCAGTATTTTCCTGCTCACAGGATTTATCAATACGGTGCCCATCACCCTGGAGGAGGCTGCGTCTCTGGACGGCTGCACCCCCTATGGTATTTTCTTCAAGATCGTATTGCCGTTGCTAAAGCCCATCATTTCCACGCTGGTCATTATCAATGCGGTCAATATCTGGAATGATTTCTTTAATCCTCTGATGTTTATGTCGGGAAAAGCGGGGCGGACGATTACGCTGGCGGTTTATATGTTCAAGGGGCAGTATTCCACCCAGTGGAATGTTCTGTTTGCCGGACTGGTGCTGGCGACGCTTCCCATGATGATCGTTTATTTTGTCCTGCAAAAATATATGATCGCCGGCATGACGACAGGAGCAGTGAAATCATAACGGCAGTTTTTGGATGTTCCAGTGGGATTTCAGATAACGGTCAAGTAAATACTTGGATATGAAAACAGCTTCGCCGGCCGGCGAAGCTGTTTTTATGATAACTTTTTTGGGGAACCTGTTCAGGCTTTGATGATTTTGACCATACGGTAGATCAAAAAGATCAGAATTGCCAGTCCGATTCCGCCGATCGCGATATAGGGAAGATAACTTCTGGATTCTCCGAATTCCTTGGCTTCCTGCAGATGTGCTTCGCCGTCGGCAGCGGCAGTGTCATTTGCGGCCTCCACAGCTTCCACAACGGCGGTTCCTACGGGAACGCCGCCAAAGGAATAGGTGCGGATCAGCTGGCCCGAAGCGTCAGATGCCTCACTGGTGGTAATGCCGGCCTCGGTTGTGCCGTTTGGCACGATCAGATCTCCGCCGGAGAGAACACTGAAATCATTCTGTCCCAGGGAGAGCGTCTGGAAATTGTTGAAGCCGTAATCCAGAAGCGTGCCTGCCTCTGCTTCCGTCACATCCCCGGAAGAACCTTTCAGGATTACGCATACCAAGCGAAGGCCATTTTTTTCTGCGCCGCAGACAAGCGTGCTTCCGGAGGCCTGGGTGAAGCCTTCTTTACCACCGAGACAGCCGTCATAAAACAGCGGGCTGGCAGGAGCCATCATAGAAAAATTGTTGGAAAGGACACGTTCTCCGCCGGACATGTTGGTGGCCGGAATGGTGTAGGTGGTTGCGCCTGCGATCGTGCAGAACGTTTCATTGCTCATGGCTGCTTTCATAATGAGTGCCATATCGTGAGCAGTCGTATGCTGATTCTCATCGGAGAGACCGGTTGGATTGGTAAATAATGTATTGGTGCATCCAAGCTCTGCGGCCCGGGCGTTCATTTTTTCAACAAAACCGTCCACCGAGCCGCCGATATGCTCGGCAACCTGCAGGGAAATGTCATTGGCGGAGGCCAGCATAATGGCGTAGAGACACTGCTCCATGGTAAAAACCTCGTCGGCCTGTGCGGCAATATTGGCGCCTCCGTCCACAGCGCCGGCAACACCGGTGGCTGTCATGGTGACATTATCGGTGAGCGCACTGTTCTCAAGCGCCACCAGGCAGGTCATGATCTTGACGGCAGCGGAAGGATAGAGGGGGGAATCCATGTTTTTGGAGTAAAGAATGGTGTTGGTCTCTTCATCCATAACAACGGCAGCCTCAGAAGTAATGTCCGGTCCCTGAGGCCATCCGGGAATGGCGTTTGTGACAATGGTGGAAGATGCCCCGGTCTCTTCTGCGGCAGGTACCGGCAGTGAAAAGAGCGCGGAAGCAGAGATTCCCAGCGCCAGAAGCAGTGCTTTTATTTTTTTTGTTTTTATCATAGCTGTGTAAACTCCTGTTTTATATAAATAAAATAACCATAACTTACACGGATTGCTCCGTGTACTGCACTTTTGTGCAGGTACAAGTGTCTTCAGATCTTTTGACACTGTAAAAACAGTATAGCACATGTGTGGGGTTTCTTGCAAAAAATATAGTACAATGTTACAATAAATTCATAATTTTTTGAAATTCCCCTGGGGGAGAGTCGGGAGGACAGGTATATGGTAAAAAAAGGACAGGGCCAAAAAGGGATTCAATGGAAAAAACTTGTACAGAAGCTCTCTCCTTATACAATACAGAAAGGAATCCGTTATCTGCGCCATTATGGGCCAAAGGAATTCTGGATTCGGCTCCATGAGCGTTTTGAACCGGAGGCGGTTCCCTACGAAGCGTGGTATGAGCAGTACCGCCCGGATGAAAAAATACTGGAACATCAAAAAAAACAGAGATTTGCCAACGCGCCGCTCATCAGTGTGGCAGTTCCTGCTTTTCGGACACCGGAGGAATTTCTGCGCTGCATGATGGACTCCCTGCTTATGCAGACCTATGGAAACTGGGAGCTTTGTATTGCAAACGGAAGTCCGGAAGACACAGAGATGTCGCGGGTGCTTGCAGAATATGCACAGCGTGACAGCCGCATCCGTTTTGAAAACCTTGAGGAGAATCTGGGAATTGCCGAAAATACCAACCGGGCGCTTGCGATGGCCAAAGGAGAATTTGTGGGCTTGTTGGACCACGATGATCTTCTGGCGCCAAACGCGCTTTTTGAGATCGTGAAGGCGCTTCAGAAAGAGCCGGACGCACAGGTGTTTTATACGGACGAGGATAAGGTGACCGCCGATGGCAGAGAGCACTTTCAGCCGCACTTTAAGCCGGATTTTAATTTGGATCTGCTGCGCTCCAATAATTATATCTGCCATTTTTTTGTGGCCAGGAAGGCGCTGACAGAGAAGGCGGGCGGCTTTCGCTCTGCGTATGAGGGCGCGCAGGATTATGACTTTATTTTTCGCTGTGTGGAAAAGGCAGACAAGATTGTGCACATACCGGAGATCCTTTACCATTGGCGGACACACCGTTCCTCCACAGCGGACAATCCGGCCAGCAAGATGTATGCCTTTGAAGCCGGCCGCAGGGCCATCGCCGCGCATCTGGAGCGAAGCGGCGTGAAAGGGACCGTTGCGCATACGAAAGATCTGGGATTTTACCGGGTGCAGTATCCGGTGGAGGGACAGCCTCTTGTTTCCATTATCATTCCCAATAAGGACGAGCAAAAAACACTGGCTGCCTGCCTTCGTTCCATCCGTGAAAAGACCACTTACCAAAACTACGAAATCCTCCTTGTGGAGAACAACAGCACCACAGAGGAGATTTTCGCATATTACCAGGAACTTTCCCGGGAGGAAAACATCCGCCTGCTCCGCTGGGAAAAGGAGTTCAATTATTCGGCGATCAATAATTTTGCAGCCCGCAGGGCCAGGGGAGAATATCTCCTGTTTTTAAACAATGACGTTACGGTTATCACGCCAGAGTGGCTTGAGGAGCTTCTGGGCGTGTGCCAGCGCCCGGAGGTGGGGGCTGTCGGGGCAAAGCTTCTTTATCCGGACAATACCATTCAGCATGCGGGCTGTGTGATCGGCATCGGCGGAATTGCGGGAAGCATGTTTGTGGACATGCCGGCAGAGCGGAGCGGATATCTTCACAAGGCATCCATCATGCAGGATATGAGCGCAGTGACAGCAGCCTGCATGATGATGAAAAAAAAGGTGTTTGAGGAGGTCGGCGGCTTTGAGGAGGAGCTGGCCGTGGCCTTTAACGACATGGATTTGTGCCTGCGCGTGAATAAAGCAGGACATCTCGTTGTGTACGACCCCTATGTGCAGCTGTACCATGCGGAGTCAAAGACAAGAGGCGCTGAGGACAGCAAGGAAAAGGTGCGCCGTTTTCAGAGGGAAATCGAATATATGCGCTGTCACTGGATGCATATTCTGAAAAACGGAGACCCATACTATAATAAGAATCTTTCTCTGACCAGATGGGACTATTCGCTGAAGCCCTTTTCTGATACAGGAAAGAAGAAAGGTTGACCATATGCTGGAAGTATCAGTGGTGATTCCGAATTTTAACGGAATGGCTTATCTGGAAAGGGTGCTTTCAAGTCTGGAAAAACAGACCGTGAAAGAGTTTGAAGTCATACTGGTGGACAACGGATCCACAGATGGAAGTGCGGCGTTTGTGGAGGAGAATTTCTCCTGGGTCCGTCTGCTCCGGCTTTCCCAGAATTTTGGCTTTTGCCGCGGTGTAAACGAAGGGATAAAAGCCAGCAGGGCTCCCTATGTATTGCTGTTGAACAATGACACGGAGACAGAGCCGGATTTTGTTGCGCAGATGCAGCAGGCGCTTGGCCGTCACCCCAATGCCTTTTCCTGCCAGGCAAGGATGATGCAGTTTGACAAAAGGGACAGGATTGACGATGCGGGAAATTATTACTGCGCATTTGGCTGGGCCTTTGCCAGAGGAAAAGGAAAGGAGGCAGCGGCTTTTTTGCGGGAAGAACAGATTTTTGCCTCCTGTGCCGGAGCTGCCATTTACCGCAAAGAGCTGTTTTCAAGGATCGGGTATTTTGACGAGGAGCATTTTGCCTACCTGGAGGACACCGATATCGGTTACCGGGCGAGGATTCTGGGATATGAAAACTGGTATGCCCCCGAAGCGGTGGTTTATCATGTGGGGAGCGGAACCAGCGGTTCCCGGTACAATCAGTTTAAGACCCGCTATTCTTCCAGAAATAACATCTATATGATTTACAAAAACATGCCTTTATGGCAGATCATTTTGAACCTGCCCTTTTTGGCCGCCGGGTTTGGCATCAAGATTTTGTTTTTCAGTCTGAAAGGACTGGGGCGGGAATATCTGGCGGGGATCAAAAATGGTTTTCAGATAAGTGCAAAAGGGAAAAAAGTGTCTTTTCAAAGAAAAAATTTGAGAAACTATTTTCGGATACAGAAGGAGCTGTGGCTGAATATATTGCGAAGGTTTGGAAAATAATACGAGTTTTCACAAAATATTTACAATTGTATTGAGAAGATTTTATTGATTTTATACGTCATCTATTATAAGATAAGATAAAGTAGCAGGAAGACTAACCGAGGTGGCACAAAGTGATAGCAGACAATCAGAAAAACTTTAGCCGTCTTCAGATGCTGATAGATGCAGTGCTTGTTGCCCTCACCTACTATACGGCGTGGGCAATCCGCTTTGTCGGACCGTTCCGGGCGAGTGCTTCACGGGCTCTGTCCTTTGAGCAGTATATGTTTGCCCTGGTTTTTATTATTCCAGGGTATTTGCTTTTGTACCAGGCGTTTAATCTGTACGCACCCATGCGGATGCAGGGGCGCCGGCTTTTGCTCGCCAACATTGTGAAGGCGAACACGCTGGGCCTTTTGCTGATTATGTTTGGCCTTTATATGGTAGCCAACGAAGACAACTTTGCGCGAGGCGTGTTGGCTATTTTTTATGTGCTGAACACAGCTGCGGAATGGGTTGCACGGCTGGTGACTTTTTATGTTCTCCAGAACATGAGAAAGAAAGGTCTGAACCAGAAGCAGCTGCTTTTGGTGGGATACAGCCGGGCGGCGGAGGAGTACATTGACCGGGTGCAGCAGAATCCGCAGTGGGGCTATGTGATCCGAGGGATTCTGGATGACAATGTTCCGGCAGGGACTATGTATAAGGATGTAAAGGTCATCGGCAGAATTGCGAATCTCATGGTGATCCTGCCGGTCAGCAGACTGGACGAAATTGCAATAACTCTGGGATTGAATGAATACTACCGTCTGGAAGAGATCGTGGCCCTGTGTGAAAAATCAGGAGTACACACAAAATTTATCCCGGACTATAACCGGATCATTCCGACCAAGCCTTATACAGAGGATATTCTGGGTCTTCCCGTGGTGAACATCCGCTATGTTCCTCTGAGCAATACGTTTAATGCCATGGTGAAAAGAGCCATGGATGTGGTCGGGGCGCTGGTGGGGATCGTAGTGGCCTCTCCGGTGATGCTGCTGATGTGTGCGCTCATAAAGCTGACCTCGCCGGGGCCGGTGATCTATGCCCAGGAGAGAGTGGGGCTTCACAACCGGACCTTTCGGATGTACAAATTCCGCTCCATGGAGCTGCAGCCGGAGAGCGAAGAGAAGAAAGCGTGGACGGTCAAAAATGACCCCAGAGTCACCTCTGTGGGAAAATTTATGCGCCGGACAAGCATTGACGAGCTTCCGCAGCTCTTTAATATCCTGAAAGGCGATATGAGTCTGGTGGGACCCAGGCCGGAGCGTCCGTTTTTTGTGGAAAAATTCCGGGAAGAGATTCCCAGATACATGGTGAAGCATCAGGTGCGTCCCGGGCTGACGGGCTGGGCACAGGTCCACGGATACCGGGGAGACACTTCCATACGCAAGCGTATTGAGTATGATCTGTATTACATTGAAAACTGGTCGGTCGGGCTGGACATCAAGATCCTTCTGCTCACCGTTTTCAAAGGCTTTGTCAACAAAAACGCATATTAAAGGGGAGAAAATATGTCAAAAATAAAAAAGAAAAAGGCAGCGTTGTTTGCTCTTGAGATTGTTCTGCTGCTGCTGTTTCTTGCGGCGCTTTATGTGTACGGGAGAGTTTCAGAGAGCATGGATAAGATTGAACAGCCGGTGCTGGAGGAGGAGCGCATCGTGGTGAATGATCAGGCGCCTCAGATGTCCGGCTATGATACTTACGCGCTGTTTGCCGTTGACAGCCGCAAGTATCGTGAGGATATGAAAGGGGAAAACAGCGATACCATCATCATTGCCAGCGTGAACAACGACAATAAGGACATCAAGCTGGTATCGGTCTATCGGGATACGCTGATGAATATCGGCTGGGGCAATTATACAAAGGCCAATGCTTCTTATTCTTACGGCGGTCCGGAGCAGGCGATCTCCATGCTGAATACCAGCCTGGATCTGAACATCACCGATTATGCGACCGTGGATTTCAGCGCAATGGCGACCATTGTGGATCTTTTGGGAGGATTGGACATTCCCATGTCCTATGCGGAAATTGAGCACATGAACAATTACTGCAAGGAGACCTCCAAGGAGACCGGCCTGAGCTATACGCCGATTGAGAAACCGGAACCGGCGCCTCCATTGGAGAAACAGGAAGAAATCATTGGAACCTATCACTTAAACGGAGTCCAGGTCACTTCTTACTGCCGTATCCGTTACACGGCAAGCATGGATATGGGACGTACAGAGCGTCAGAGAAGAGTGATCCAGATGATCACCTCCAAGGCAAAGACAGCCGGGCTGACAACCTTGTTTGAGATCATGGATCAGGTGTTCCCCATGGTGCAGACGTCTGTTTCCAAGACAGAGATCCTGCAGCTGATCCCGGCCATGCTGGGCTATAGCCTGGATGAGACCACAGGATTTCCCTTTAACTATGAATTTGTGAAAATCAACGATGCGGATTTTATTGTTCCCACCTCGTTGATCACCAATGTGCAGGAGCTGCATGAATTTCTTTACGGGGAGACCGATTATCAGCCAAGCCGGGAGGTTCAGGCTGCCAGCGACCGTATTCTGGGGATCGCGGAGGAAGCTACCAACTCCGGCGGTTATCTGGAGGGCGTCGGAGGCGAAAAAGCTCTCATGTGGAATTATGAAGAAGATTCCTATGATTACGATACGGATGACAGCGGGAACAGTGATTACAGCGAGGATTACGACACCGATTCCTATTCAGATGAGGAATATTATTGAGACATAACAGAGGCTGCTGTGAAATGAGGGGCCCGGCGACATGGTCTGCCGGGAACTGCTTTTACGGCAGCCTTTTTGAAAGGATACAGATATGAAAAGCGTAAGAGTGGACGTGGTGATTCCCACATATCGTCCGGGGAAAGAGTTTGGAATGCTTTTGGAACGGCTCGGGCAGCAGGAGTACCCTGTACAGAAGATTCTTGTTATGAATACGGAAAGAGAGTACTGGAACCGGGAGTGGGAGAAGCGTTATCCCCAACTGGAGGTCCATCACCTGTCGAAGGAGGAATTTGACCACGGAGGAACCAGAAGAGCGGCCGCATCCAAAAGTGAAAGTGATATCCTGGTTTTTATGACGCAGGATGCCCTTCCGGCAGATACGCATCTTATAGAAAAGCTGATCCAGCCGATCCTGGAGGAGGAAAAGGTGGGGGCTTCTTATGCAAGACAGCTTCCCAAAGAGGGCTGCCCCTATCTGGAGCAATATGTCCGAAACTTTAATTATCCGGAGGATTCCTGCATAAAAAGGCAGGCGGATGTAAAGAAATATGGAGTGAAAACCTATTTTTGCTCCAACGTCTGTGCGGCTTATGACAAGGAGGCGTATCTGGACGCCGGGGGCTTTGTAAAAAAGACGATTTTTAACGAGGACATGATTCTGGCGGGCACCATGGTGCAGAAGGGCTGGGGAGTGGCCTACGCGGCGCAGGCAAGAGTGTTTCATTCCCACAGCTATTCCTGCCGGGAGCAGTTTCACCGGAATTTTGACCTGGGCGTTTCCCAGAAGGAGCATCCGGAAATTTTCGGAGCGCTTTCCTCGGAAGGGGAGGGGGTCCGGATGGTGAAAAATACCATGGCGCACCTCTGGAAAAAGAAAAAAATGCAGCTGATCCCGGTGTTTTTTGTACAGAGTGCATTTAAGTATGCCGGGTATTTCCTGGGAAAAAGATATCCCTGTCTGCCAGGGTTTCTGGTAAGAAAATGCACCATGAACCGGGCATACTGGGAAAAAAAATAAGAATTCAAAGCCACACATTCTTTTTTCAAAAAGCTATCACATTTTAAACACAATTCGTTGGTAGACTAATATCAGAAAAAGGAGAAAGAAGGGAGCGATATACCATGACGGATGAGGAAATGAAAACTCCGCAGTATGGACATTATCAGGTGGAGATGCCTTCCCAGTCCCCGGTCCCGCCTCAGAAAAAGAAACCAAAGAAAAACAGTTTCGGAAAAAAACTGGGTACAACGATCGTGCTGGGTCTTGTGTTTGGACTGGTGGCCGGCGCAGTATTTCTTTCGGTGAATGTTGTATATCAGAAGACGGTAAAAGAAGAAACCGATACAAACATAGAAACGACCCAGACCCTTCCGGATACCGCGATCCGTATGGAGGATGTGGTGGCGGAGAGCGGAACAGTGGCAGGAGTTGCAGAGTCTGCCATGCCGTCGGTGGTAGCCATCACTTCCGTGAGCATTCAGGAGATCCCCAGCTTTTTCGGATACAGCTATCACGCGTATCCCAGTACCGGAAGCGGCTCCGGCATTATTGTGGGAGAGAATGAGGATGAGCTTCTCATTGCCACCAACAATCATGTGGTGGAAGGCGCAGATACACTGAGCGTTTGCTTTATCGGAAACGATGTGGTGGACGCGGAAGAGGAAACCATGAATCTGGTTACCGGCGGAGACCTGAATATTGAGAATGCAGTGAGTGCGAATGTGAAGGGAACGGATCCGGACAATGACCTTGCGGTTGTGGCAGTGGAGAAGAGCGATATTCCGGCAGAAACCATGAGCCAGATTAAAATTGCCCAGCTGGGAAATTCCGATGATCTTGTCATGGGGGAACAGGTTGTGGCAATCGGCAATGCCCTGGGGTATGGACAGTCTGTAACCTCCGGTTATATCAGTGCTTTGGAGCGTACAGTGGTTCTGGATAACGGTGTGGGTGCGGAAATGCTTCAGACGGACGCAGCCATTAATCCGGGCAACAGCGGCGGAGCGCTTTTGAACATGAAGGGTGAGCTGGTGGGGATCAACTCTGCCAAGTATGCGGACAACGCCGTAGAAGGAATTGGATATGCCATCCCTATTTCCAAGGCGCAGCCGATCCTGGAGGATCTGATGAACCGCAAGACCAGAACCGAGAAGGTGGAAGGAGACAAGGCTGCATATCTTGGCGTTACCCCGACGGATCTGTCTGTGGAGGCCATGCAGATGTACAATATGCCGGCAGGTGCTTTTATTATAGAGACGCAGAAGGGAGCAGCTGCTGAAGAGGCAGGAATCCAGACTGGAGACATTATTGTGAAGCTGGACGGCCAGAAGGTCAGCGGAAGAAGAGATCTGATGGAAAAGCTGCAGTACTATGAGGCCGGGGAAGAGGTAGAGATCGTGATCGCCAGAGCCAGCAGAAGCAGTTATAAAGAGCATACGCTGGATGTGACCCTGGGGAGCAGGGAAGATGCAGAATAGCAGAGAAAGCAGAAGAGAGAGGACATCGAAGACCCGGTGGCCTCTTTTTCCTGTGAAGCGGGAAGTTTTATAAAAAGTTTATTTAACAGAAGTTGGGGATATGGTATAATATGAGCACTTAATGAGTGCGAGCCAGAGGCGAAGCAGGAGTTTAGTGCGAATATATACCTGGACACTTAATGAGGCGGAGCGATGCGACCACCGAATTTAGTGACCATGGTATTACCGCAAAAATGCACTTAATGAGTGCGAGCCAGAGGCGAAGCAGGAGTTTAGTGCGAATATATACCTGGACACTTAATGAGGCGGAGCGATGCGACCACCGA
>QFCE01000878.1_pt1 | contig 34580 bp, 39 predicted proteins | sample 5346091 | NCBI WGS metagenome assembly QFCE01 (sample SAMN09062252, study PRJNA434731) | Human gut metagenome, whole genome shotgun sequencing project. | isolation source: stool timepoint A chromium assembly | host: Homo sapiens | collected 2015 | reverse complement strand
GTTTCGAGAAGCACCGGCGGACGGTTCTGCCGTAATTCTTTTCGTGCCCCAGATTGCACTGCAATTTCATCACACTCCGTTTCTTTTTCACAAAAGCCTTTCAGCTTGATGGCATTTGAATCGCAGAATAGACACACGCGGTCTTGTTGTTAGAAATACAACCGATACATCTTGATTCTTTTCCGCTTCCGTGCTATACTAATTCCAGTATCAGCAGAAGGGTATTTTCGTCTTTTCTGCATACAAGCGATTGATTATACCATGCACCCTGGATTTTTGTCAAGTACTTCAGGAAATAAATGTCTATATTGATCCTTTTCGGCGGCCTGCAGCATTGCAGGCCGCTTTTTTCGTTTTCTTCAACGGTTGCAGCCTTTGTTTCCTTTTCTTCTTCCATAACCAGAGCGCTGCTTTTTCATCCTTTTCCCCGTCATTCAGGCCGCAGAAAACTTTTTCCTTCCTCCCCCTTCTCTTTCCGGCAATTTTCACAGTTTCCCTCCTTTTTTGTTTTGCGCACACCTGCCTCAGCGCATGCGTAAAATAGAGCGAACGCAATAGTGCGTTTCCGAACGGAATTCCATGAAAAGGAGTTTTTCCATGAATCATCATCATTGCGGCTGCGGAGGCAGCGATTCGTTCTGCTTCGGCAGCAACGGCTGCGATCCCGTTGCCTATATCCCCGGTCCTCCGGGACCTCCCGGCCCCCCGGGCTGCCCCGGACCGCGCGGCCCCATGGGCCCCAGAGGCGCCACAGGCCCCACCGGACCCACAGGCCCCGTAGGCCCTGCCGGTGCAGGCATCGACACAGCCTCTCAGTTTGTCCCCGGCTATCCCTATGCCGAAGGCAACATGGTCTACTATAACGGCAGCCTGTACCAAGTGCTGCGCAACAATCCCAGCGGCGTTCCCGGCACCTCCCCTGATTTCGCTCTGGTTACCGTGGCCGGTCCGACCGGTGCAACCGGTCCCACCGGGCCCATGGGGATCCCCGGCGCGACGGGTGCAACCGGCGCCGTCGGTGCAACCGGCCCTACCGGGCCTGCTGGTGCCGCTGGCGCCGCCGGTATAACCGGTCCCACCGGCCCCGCCGGTCCTGCCGGCGCCACCGGCGCAACAGGCGCAGAAGGCCCCACTGGTCCTACCGGGCCTGCCGGCGCTGCGGGTGCCGCTGGCACAGAGGGCCCCACCGGACCCACCGGACCTGCCGGCGCAGAGGGTCCCACTGGCCCTACCGGACCCACTGGACCTGCTGGCGCTGCCGGCACAACGGGCGCAGAAGGCCCCACCGGACCTACCGGACCTGCCGGTGCCGCCGGCACAGCGGGTGCAGAAGGTCCCACCGGACCTACCGGACCTGCCGGTGCTGCCGGCGCAGCGGGCGCAGAAGGCCCCACCGGACCTACCGGGCCTGCCGGTACCGTTACTCCCGCTGCTGCTGTTACAGACGCCACCAATACCACTGATGTGGTCACCCAGTTTAACCAACTGCTGGCCAACATGCGTGCCGCAGGCCTCCTGAGCAGCTGACATTCAACCCCGCACTCAAGCAAAAAAGGGCGGCACATGCCGCCCTTTCTTTGCCATTTCATAGTATGGAGAACCCCATTATGAAGATCATTGTTTACGCCATCTGTAAAAATGAAAGCAAATTTGTCAACCGCTGGATGGATTCTATGACGGAAGCCGACGCCGTGGTTGTACTGGATACCGGCTCTTCAGACGATACTGTAGAAAAACTGCGCCGGCGTGGCGCGACCGTTGAGCAGGCAGAGATCCTTCCCTGGCGCTTCGACACCGCTCGTAACCGTTCACTGGCCCTGGTGCCGGACGATGCAGATATCTGCGTCTGCACCGATCTGGACGAGGTCTTTCATCCCGGCTGGCGCGCCGCTCTGGAGGCCGCCTGGACTCCAGGCACCCAACAGGCCCGTTATCGCTACACCTGGAGCTTCCGTCCCGACGGCAGCGAAGGCGTCGTTTTCTGGTATGAAAAAATCCACAGCCGCCACGGCTGGCAATGGACCCACCCTGTGCACGAAGTGCTCCAGCGCACCGACGGCCTCCGGCAGATCCGCACGGTTACCGCCGCAGGCGTGCAGCTCGACCATCATCCCGACGACACCAAATCGCGAGGCCAGTACCTCCCTTTGCTGGAACTGTCCGTGAAAGAGGCGCCGGAGGATGACCGCAACGTCCATTATCTCGGCAGGGAATACTTCTTCTACGGCCGCTGGGACGACTGCATCGCAACGCTCCAGCGCCACCTGGCCATGCCCACAGCCACCTGGGCCGACGAGCGCTCTGCCTCCATGCGCTATATCGCCAAATCCTATGTCCGCAAAGGCGACGTTCTCTCTGCCCGCCGCTATTTTCTGCGAGCCATCGCCGAAGCGCCCCATCTGCGGGAGGGGTACATGGATTTGGCTACCGTTCTCTACGAGCAGGAGAACTGGCCCGGCGTACTTTATTTCACCGCCTGCGCTCTGGAAATCACCGCACGGCCCGATACCTATATCTGCGAGGCTGCCGCCTGGGGGCCGCTGCCCCACGACCTGCGGGCCATCGCGTTCCACCGGCTGGGACAAATTCCCCTGGCACTGCAAGAAGCAGAAGCCGCTCTGGCTCTTGCGCCTTCCGACCCACGGCTGCAGGGGAACGCTGCTCTGCTGCGCAGGGCTGCTGCAGCCGCCCCGCAGCAGTAAATCAGAAAGCGGCCCGCTGCATGCCGGCCGCCCTGTTCACGCTGGCTGCGCAATTGCTGCAGCCAGCGCGCATTTAATCGATTACCGTAACGGCGGTGATCACCGGCTGGTTCTCCGGCTCCACATAACCGGTCTGCATATCCGCCACCGGCGTTTTTACACAGATTTCATCCACAAGTTCCATGCCCTCTGTCACATACCCGAAGCACGCATACTGTCCATCGAGAAATGTACTGTCCTGCAGAACAATGAAAAATTGAGACGAAGCGCTGTCATAGTCCTGTGAGCGGGCCATGGAAATGGCGCCCCGGGTGTGGGTCAGCGGATTATCAAAACCGTTTTCCGAAAACTCACCGGCAACGGTTTCAGCGCTGCCGCCGGTGCCGTTGCCTTTCGGGTCGCCGCCCTGCAGCACAAACCCTGCCGCCACACGGTGAAACGTCAGTCCGTCGTAAAAGCCTTCTTTTGCCAGCTTGACAAAATTGGTCACCGTGGCAGGCGCAGCATCGGCATCCAGTTCCACCGCAATCGTGCCATAATCCTGCACCTCAATTTCCACATGATGCTTACCGCTGAGCCACTCCGCGCTGTCCGTTTCCCCCTCCGAAACCGATGCTTCATCGGGGCCTGAACCGTCTCCCGCCGCATTTTGCCCGCAGCCAGCCAGCAACAGGCCCACAGTCAGTGCCAGAGCCGGCAGCCATGCCAAACGTTTCCATTGTTTCATTTTGATGTACTCCTTTTTCCCGTTTTCGTTCCCTTCCCAGGAACAGAAGAAGTGCGCCGCTGCTTGTTCCCGGCGGCGCACTCTATTTATGTTTTCTGACAATGTCCAGCAGCAATACGCCAGACAGAAGAAAGGCAATAAAAAAGCCTGCCGCACCAATCGCCGGAATCCCCAGAATCTGGGGATGCATATTCGTAGTGCACAGCATGCTCGAACCGATGAGCAGCGCCCCGTCGATGATACCGAACACCAGCCGGTCCACCATGCGGTCCGCCTTGGCGATTGGCTCTTCCGACCCAGTCAGTTCCAGATTGATCTTCGTCTGCCCCCGCACGGTCATTTTAATGATGTCCGCCAGATTCAGCGGGATATCGCTTACCTTTTCGGCACTTCCGGCAAATTTGCGCAGAAGGTGCCGCAGCTCCTGTTCAGCGCTGTCCATGGACAGCACGCCCGCTGAAAAATGATTGGCGAGAATTCCCATCAAACTGGTTTCCGGGCTGCAGTCCTCCAGTACACCCTCAATGGTCAGCACGCCGCGGATCAGCATGGTAACGCTGTTGGGCATTCCAATTTGATGCTTGGATGCAATGTCCATCATCTCGCCCAGCACCTTACCCAGATGCAGATCCTGCAGATCGCTGCTGCCGTAGCGGTCCACAAAAATGCGGATATCCTCGTACAGCTCATTGTGATTGATCTTGGTTTTCAGAACCCCCAGCGACATGATGGCGTTTTCCAGCTCATAAATATCCTGGCGGGTAATGGCCAGCATGGCCGTTCGGAAAATCTGGCGGTCTCGGCTGGACAGCACACCCACCATGCCAAGATCGAGCCAGACAATTTTTCCGCCGCGGATCACAATGTTCCCCTGATGCGGATCGGCATGGAAAAAGCCGTCGTCCAGAATCTGTTTGATGTAGTTCTCCGCCAGCTTTTCACCAATCTCTCCCAGCGCGTAGCCAGCCGCACGCAGCTCATCCAAATGATCGATCGGAATACCGGAAATATTCTCCATGACCAGAACCGAGGCTGTGCTTAGCTCCCGATAAACCCTGGGAGAGGAGGCATAGGCCACATCTTCATTCAAAGCACCGAAACGTTCCAGATGCTCCGCTTCCACCAGAAAATTCATTTCCTGCTGGGATACGGTCCACAGTTCATCCAGCAGTCCGTTAAAATCGATCACATCCCCGGCCCGGGGCACGATTTTCAGCAGCCGCGCCGCCCGGCGCAAAATGGCGATATCCTCTTCCATGATCCGGTGGATCCCCCGGCGCTGCACCTTGATCACCACCGGCTGGCCGCTGGGAAGCCGCGCTGCGTGAACCTGCGCCACCGACGCCGACCCCAGCGGCGTGCGATCGATCCAAGCGAACACGTCCTCCGCCGGGCGGCCATACTGCGCGGCAAGGATCTCCTCCACCGTTTCAAAGGGCATGGGCACCACACCAGAGCGCAGTTTCTTCAGCTCGTCGCAATACGCCTGCGGGAGCATGTCTGAGCGCATGGACATGATCTGCCCCAGTTTCACAAAAGTGGGGCCAAGTTCCTCGAGCATAATGCGCAGCTTCTGCGGCGTAACGCCATGGATCATGTCGCTGCGCCGCAGAATATCTACAATCTCATGCAGCCGGCTGCTCTTTTTTCCGCTGCGGGCGATTCCTTTCTCGGCAGCGCTTTTCCGCAGCTCTGCCATCGGCTTATTCTTCGTTCTTCGTTGCGTCGTCCTGCTGGTCCAGCTCCTGCAGCTTTTCCTTCAGCGCGGCGCGCTCCTCGGCCGTCATATCGGCCACCTTGTCCAGCAGGCCGCCGGCTTTGCCCGCCGCGTTCTCGATAACGTCGGACGCCGCATCCGCCGCTTTTTTGCCTGCGTTTTCAATGCTGTCTGCTGCAGCGCGCAGCTTTTCGGACATATTGTGCTTCAGCTCTTCATTGACAACTTTGCCCTGCTGCACGGTCAGCTCGCCTTTTTTCACCAAATCATCCACCAGTTCCTGCGCCTTTTCAAAGGAATAGGCCGTAGCGCCGACACCTGCCAAAAAGATATTCTTAAAACTGAATTCTGCCATGATATACAACTCCTTTTCGTTCCGTTCCAGTATTATTCTGGTTTCTTCTTGTGAATGAGCCACATCTATCATGTGCCTGTAATTGTTATTTTATCATTGCACCGCGCAAATGTAAATCTTCCCAGCGCATACAAGTGTAAACAAATCGTGAATTTTCGGCACATCGCTCCGCGCTCACTTTTCCCGCGCCGTTTTTCCGCGCAGCGCCCGGCGTTCCTCACCCCGCAGCGCCCGCGCAATACCGCGGTGATGGCGCTGGATCATCAGCACATCTGCCGCCAATACCAGCGCAAATCCTTCCAGCGCCCCGAAGTGCCAGGCCGGCAGCAGCGCCGCCGTGGTGATCACCACGGCGGCCACCGGCAAATATCCCGTGGCCAGCACCACAACACCTCCCAACACGATGCAGGATCCGCACCAGAGCGGGGAAAACAAAAACAAAAACGCGCAGGTGGTCGCCACGCCTTTCCCGCCGCGAAACCCCGCCCAAACCGGGAAATTGTGGCCCAGCGTGGCGCCCAGCCCCGCCCAGAGATAAACCAGCCGGCCCAATTCCGGAAACAGCGCTGCACACAGCCAGCAGGCCGCTGCGGTTTTCAAAAGATCGCCCGCCAGCACCAAAAGGCCCCAAGCCTTTCCCATTTGCCGGGTGATATTGGCCGTGCCCGGATTGCAGCTTCCGATCGTCCGGGCGCTTCTGCCTAGGCGCGCCCGGGCAATGATCTCCGCAAATAGTACCAGCCCGAATACATAGCCAATGACAAGGCAATAGATTCTTTCCATATCGTCTCTCCTTCTGCGCAAAGGGATGCTCCCTGCATGCGTTTCTCCCGCAGAAGAACGCCACGCTTTTGTATCAACCGCTTCCAGCTGCCGCCTGCAGGACAGGATCTTGAATCCTGGCTATTCCGGCCAATGACAGGTTTCATGCGATATTAAAGATAGTTTACCACATTTTCCCCATTTTCACAACAAAGCCCTTGAAACACATCCGTGTTTTGTGATATTCTAATAAAAATAATGCAGACAAGGAAATTCGGCAAAGGGTGAAACAGAATGATGCATATTTACGAATCGGCAGAAGATTATTTGGAAGCCATATTGATGCTGCAGGAAAAGAACGGTCATGTCCGTTCCATTGACGTGGCCAATATGCTGAACTTTTCCAAACCCAGCGTTTCCATCGCCATGAAAAAGCTGCGGGAAAACGGCTACGTGGAAACAGACGCCAACGGGCTGCTCACCCTGACACCGGAAGGCCTGGAAATTGCCGCTCGTGTCTATGAGCGCCACCGTGTTCTGAGCGATCTGCTGATGGCTCTGGGCGTGTCCGCCGAAACCGCCCGCGCCGACGCCTGCCGCATTGAGCATGATCTGAGCGATGAAACCTGGGAGAAAATCAAGCAGCACGCCCAGGATCACCTGGACAGCTCCGCGCCCGGCGCGCACGGTATCCCATGAAAGAGAACAGGGCTGCAGAGGCAAACACTCTGCAGCCCTGTTTTGCTGCCAAAAGCCCCGCTTTCCGCCAACAGCGGATTCCTCTTGCTTTTTTCGGAAAGCGTGCTATAATAATATCCGTCATATGTCGGAAATAGAGGTGAGAACCATGCCAAGACCCAGCCGGTGCAGGCGAATCTGCGACGAGCCGGCTTATGACAGCTTTGCGCCTTGCGGAACCGCAGCGGGAGCGCCCATTTCGCTCACGCTGGACGAATATGAATCCATCCGGCTGATCGATCTGGAAAAGCGAACCCACGCACAGTGCGCCGAGCAAATGGGCGTTTCCCGCACGACAGTCACCGAAATTTACGAACGCGCACGCCACAAGCTGGCCGATTGTCTCGTCAACGGGCGCCCCCTTCAAATCACCGGAGGGCATTACCGCCTGTGCGACGGCACAGCGCGCTGCGGCGGTGTGCCCTGCCGAAAATCCGCCGCAGCACGGACGCCTACAGCGCCCATCAGAACGAAAGGAGCAAACAGTATGAGAATCGCAGTAACTTATGAAAATGGAAATGTGTTTCAGCATTTCGGCCACACCGCATCTTTCAAGCTCTACGATGTAGAAAACAGCGCCGTTACTGCCGCGCAGGTGATCAGCACGAACGGCAGCGGCCACGGCGCTCTGGCGGGCCTTTTGGCCGCACAGCAAGTGGACGCCCTGATCTGCGGCGGCATCGGCGGCGGCGCACAGATGGCTTTGAGCAATGCTGGCATCCGCCTGTATGCCGGCGTTTCCGGCAGCGCCGACGAGGCCGTGCAGGCTCTGTTAAACGGTACGCTGCACGCCGATGCCCAGGCCAACTGCAGCCACCACGATCATGGACATACCTGCGCACAGCATTCCTGCGGCGCAGATAAGCACGGTTGTTCCGGCAACTGAACCGCCCCGACTGATTCAAAGCGCCCCCGGGGCCGGTGCATAATGCACCGGCCCCGGGGGCGCTTTCCCATACTGTCAAGCCTTCAGCATATCCGAGTGGTTGTACACCGACGGGCTGTACAAAAACAATACGTCCTGCCCATGAAAATCAATAAACTGCTCCAGAAGCTGGGCAGATACATAGCGCAAATCGATCAGGGTCACGCTCTGATAATCCTGCACCAGCAGCGGCGCCAGGGACGAGCCGAATGAATCCCGGAACACCAGCAATTCCCGGTCCGTTTTCGCATTGGGGTTGGTAATGGTCTCCAACGCATCCGCACCGCCGAGGAAGACGTCATAGGGATCTTTGCCGGCCAGCTTTTCCGTTTCATACACCCCGGTATCGGCACCAGTTTCATAATGATGGACCGTACACGCCTCCAGCGCCTCACTCGTCAGATAATGCAGCGGCTCTGCCTTCAGCGGCAGGGCAGACTGGCCATAATACGCGCCGCGGAAATCCTGATACGTTTCCTGTGTATAATCGGAAAAGGGCGCAATCGAAACACCCAGCGCCTGGGCCACGCGTCCGGCCGCCTTTTCCAGCTCTTCCTGCCGCCAGTGGGGATCGGTTTTATAATAGTCCTCCGCGCTCAGGCAGTCATATAAATCAATACGCTCCATATGAGGCAGGCCTTCGGCCAGGATGGCATCCATGCGCTCATAATCCAGATGTGGATATCCGTTTTCTTCCGCAAGATAATAATTTTTATCGGGCACCACACCGTAAAACACCCGACTGTCTGTCAGATAGGTTTCCTGCAGACGGTTGAGCTTTTCAGCCGCCGCCCGCACGCTGCTTTCGCTTAAAACCGCCTCGATTTTGGACAGGCTTCCGTCCACCTGATACACACCATTATTGTCTTTCTGGCGCAGCAGATAATACTGAACCTGGGCTTTCAGCTGGCGCATCGCTTCCCGCAGCGGGAACTGATCCAGCGCATACGTTTCAAACTCCGACATATAGTTTCCGCTTGCAAGCGCCTGCACCGAAACCTCGGGCCGCTGCGCCAGCGGGCGGCGCTCGCTCAAGGAAAGCGGCTGATCTGTATGCAGCACGCAGGCAAGGAAACCAGCGCCCAACGCACACAAGACCGCCGCTGCAGTGATCGTTTCTTTTTTCATAGGGATTCCTCCTTAAAAGCGGAAATACAGAAAGGGGTTAAACGAGCCGTCCACCAGATAAGCGGTGCAAACCAGCAGCAGCGCCAAAAGCACCGCCGGCTGTATAATGGTCATACCACGGCATTGCGCGCAGCGCGCGGCAATGCGTCCCGGCAGCGGCGTTGCGCCGACCACCGCCAGAAGCAGCAGCAATCCATAGCTGGAAAGGTAATACAGCGTCTGGGCACCGGCAAAAGGCACGCCGGAAAAGCCAAACATACAGGAAAGATCCGCCGCCGCGCCGGAAAGCCCGTCGGCATTGAACACAGCAAAGCCGATTACCGCCGCCAAAAGCAGGTATCCATGCCCCGCTGCCCGGGGCAGATGCTCCAGCACACGCAGCAAAAAGAGTTTTTCCAACACCAAAAGCGCCGCAAAAAAGAGTCCCCACAGCACAAAATTCCAGGCTGCGCCGTGCCAAAGTCCCGTCAGCAGCCACACGATAAGGATATTGAGCAGCTGCCGGGCGCGTCCTTTCCGGCTGCCGCCCAAGGGAATGTATACATAGTCCCGGAACCAGGAACCGAGGGAGATGTGCCAGCGCCGCCAAAACTCCGTGGCGCTGCGGGCGATCAGCGGATAATTAAAGTTTTCCAGAAAACGGAATCCCAGCACCCGCCCCAATCCGATGGCCATATCCGAATAGCCGGAAAAATCAAAATAAATCTGCAGCGTAAATGCGATGGCAGACAGCCATGCCAGCAGAACCGTCTGCTCCCCGCTGCTCTGCAGGGCAGCAGCAAAAGCCCCCAGCTGGTTGGCCAGCAGCACTTTTTTGGAAAGGCCCAGCACAAAGCGCGTCAGCCCCTGTCCCAGATCCTCTGCCGTGGTGTGACGCTCCGTCAGCGTTCTCTCCACATCGCGGTAGCGCACAATCGGTCCGGCAATCAGCTGGGGGAACATGGCAATATAGGTCGCCAACCTGAGAAAGGAGCGCTGAGGCGCCACCGTGCCGCGGTATACATCCACAGTATAACTCAGGGTCTGAAAGGTGTAAAAACTGATGCCAATGGGCAGCGCAATAGACAGCAGAGGCAGTTCCGTTTTCAGCGCCGTATTCACAGTCGCGAGAAAAAAGTCGGCATATTTGAAATAGCCTAGCACCGCCAGCTCCCCAGCCACAGACAAAACCAAAAATCCCTTCGCCGCGCCCCGGCCTCGGAACCGGCCGATCAAAAGGCCGCAGACATAGGCAAAGGCAATCGTGAAGAGCATCAAAAAAACATAGCGCGGCTCACCCCACCAGTAAAACACCAGGCTGGCCAGCAGCAGCACAAGATTTTTGCCCCGGCGCGGCACCAAAAAATACACCGCCAGCACAATGGGAAGAAAATAATATAGAAAAGTAATGCTCGAAAACAGCATAGCGCCGCTCCTTTGTGTTGAAATCGTTTTTCGCTGCGCGGCGGCGCACAAACCGATGCGCCCCGCCGCAGCGTTTGTCTATCATAGCATGGCTGCGGCTCTAACGCAACTATTAAGGCTTCATTTTCCGCCCTGCAGCGTGCACAGCCGCCATACGCCTTCATAGTATACGGCTACGCCGCTTTCTGTCTGCGCAACAGGCAGCTCTGCCGTGCGGCTGAAATTGCTTTCTCCGTTTTTCTCCGGAAACGTATCCGTATAAGAAACCGTATAACCGATTATCGCATCCTGCCCCACTTCCGTCGGCACAGGATCCTGAGAGAGCAAATAAACCGTATCGTTTAGCATGAAAGCCGCCGGATAATCTCCAGCCGGCTCAGCCCGCGGCAGGCCGCACAGCCGGGCATCCGCTTCGTTCCCCACCAAACAGAGCTTTCCATCCGCCCCCACGCAGAGGCTGCCCACCTCCGCAGCATCTGCGGCTAAAAATGTCACCGTCCACACACCGGCATTCATATCAAACTGTGCGCGCATTTCCTTGTAATCCTCCGCAAACGCATCCGATGCAACCTGTTCCGCCTCGCTTTGCCGTGGGAAGCCCTCACCCAGCACGGCGCTGTCGAGAATCGCCGCCAATGGCTGCCCGTACTGTTCCAGCAACGTCCGGTCGCCGCTGAATTCCACCGCATAAGCCCCCGGCGTATCATGGTAAATCAGGCAGAGCCAAAACACATCATCGATCTGCTCTGCACATGCAGTCGCCGTCTGGCCGCTTGCAAAAGTCACCTCTTCAAATGTCACGCCGGTGCCGCATAGCCCGATGCCGTCAGGGTAAGCGCGCAGCGTCAGGCGCAGCTCCGGCGCGTCAGCGGGCCAGAACTCGATGTGGCATGCGTCCGTTCCGCCATCCTCCGGCGTATCCGCCGTCTCGCCTTCCCAGCTTTCCGGCAGCGTCAGCGCCAGATTCGCGCAGCCGTTTTCCGCTGTGAACGTTTCACCGTGCAGAACGGTTTCTGCGTCGTCGATGCTCTCTTCCGCTGACAAACTGCCGCCCGGTGCGCCGCAGCCCGCCAGCAGGAACGCCATCAGCAGCGCTGCAATTCCTCTTTTCACGACATTTCCTCCTGTTCGAATACAATTCATGGTTTATGCCTTCTCCGGTGCATCGCACCGGCCTAAAAACAGCACGGTGCCCTCGCTGTTCCATACGCCGTACAAAAACGGCCGGTTCAACTCCATAACCACGGGCTCACCTTCCGGCGGGGCGGCGCTCCCGGCTCTCATAACAAGTTCCGTATAGGCCGCCGCCTCCGCGCCTTCTTCATCAACAGAGAAGGCGGTTCCCTGACGCACTTCGGAAAGATATGCCGCGCCGCCCGGCAGCTGCGATACGTCACACAGATTGCTGAAATCCGCCTCGTCTGCACAAAAGGCCCGCTCCACACCCGCGCGCTGCAGCACTGGCACAAGGTCGATCTCCCCTTTGGCTGCAAACTTTGGTATACTCCACTCGATCTGCCGGTATTGCGCCGCATCGGTATTCAGCAGCGCCGCAAGCCCCGGCCCGGCCAGCAGGCTGTCGATACTCTCTCCTTCGTCCGGCAGCAGGAAAAACATCTGCCACCCACCTTCCATCGGAAGACTGGCCAAATTCCAGCCTTCCGCCATCACCGCCTTGCCGGAGCGGACGGCATGCAGGAACGGACAGGAAAGCGTCTGCCCCTGCTGTGCAGTAAAGTCTGCCATTTCTGTGGCGGATGCAGAAAAGGCATCCACCCAGTTGGCTTGAAAGAAGACCGTGTTCAGCAGCACAAAAATGTCATTGTCCTTCAGCACGATCTCCGGCTGCAGCAGCCCCCCGGTGTGGCCGTGCGCCCAGCGGCCCACTGTCTTGCCGACGTCCGGCGCAGCAAAATCCAGGGTGTAGCATTCGGCGTAAAACTGCTCTGCAGCCCTCTGCGTAAAGCTGTCATAAAAGTCCACACCCTCGCGCATCCACAGGGAATTGGCCAGATACACGCTGCAGCGCTTTTCCTCCTGATGCAGCGTGCGCTGCAGGAGCTGCACATCCGCAGCCAGAGTCTGCGAATCCTTCGCCCCCAGTAATCGGTACATTTCCTCCTGCGTTTCCCCTGCCGCGCCGATGCCCGCCAAGGCCAGGGCAATATAAAGGCTCACAGGGGAATAACATACATTTTCCCCCTGGGCAAGCGCTTCCGCGCCGGTTTGTGCCGTGAAATCCCGCAGAGACTGCACGAACTGCACCGAAATCCTCGTCTCCGGTTCCGCACGTGCCGGCGTCCCCACAGCCGGCCCGGCGAGCGTCGCCGCACCGGCGCTGCAGCCGGGCAGCGCCACTGCCAAAACCGCCGCCAGTGTCAGTGCGGCAAACCGAACCGCTTTATTTCGTTTCATCTTCGATTCCTCCTTCCCCGGCTTAATCCTCCTGTGTAGGATCGGCGCACACACCCACAAACAGCAGTGTGCCGTCAGCGCTGCGCACCCCATACAGGAAAGGGCGATCCAAACGCATCTCCAGCGGCGGCTCCGGCTCCACAAGCGCCGCCGTCTCGTTCATGCTGATCTCTGTATAAGCAGCAGCTTCCACGCCGTTTTCATCTACGGAAAAAGCCGTTCCCTGCCGTACTTCACTGATATAGGCCGGCACATTCCAGCCATGGCTGAAATCCGCTGCGTCGCTGTCAAAAGCATCGGTAACTCCCAGCGAGCGCAGCAGGTCGATCAACTGCATTTCGCCGTTCTGCCGGAATTTCGGCACCGACCAGGCAATGTCCCGGTTCTGCACGCCCTCGTCCGTCAGCAACTCCTGCAGGCCGCGCCCCGTCAGAAGCGTCTGCAGCGGAACGTCTTCATCCGGAAGCACAAAGAACATGCTCCCGCCGCTGCGGAACGACAGCTCCGCTTTGCAGTAAGCCTCCCCCTCCCGGGCAAGGCCGGCACTCTGCTTCTGCATGAAGTCCGCGCGCACGGTTTCGCCTCCAGCTGTGGTAAAATCGCCGCGTTCCGTATTCCCTTCCAAAAACGATTCCGTCCAGCCGTCCTTGAAATAGATCGTGTTGAGCAATACTGCCACAGTGTCCGCCTCATGCTGGAACTGCGGCTTCAGGAGCCCCCTGGTATGCCGTTCGACCCAGGTGCTCATGTTCTGATCCGCCTTGGCCTGCCCAAAGGGCACAGAAAAACTTTCGGCAGAAAAATCCTGCTCCAAAAGCGTCTGGTAATCCGGGTTCGTTTCGATGCCCTGCCGTGTCCACACAGAGTTCGCCAGATACAGCTTGCTGTCTTCTTCATCCCGCTGCAGCGTATCCAGCATCACTCTGCAGCTAGCCGCCAGCGTTTCTGTGTCCTCTGCTCCCAGCAGTGCATAAATCTGCGCCTGCGTATCTCCCGCCGCGCCCGCACCCGCCATCGCCAGAGCCAAATACAAGCTGACAGGGCTGTAACACCGGTTTTCAGCGCCTGAAAGCAGCTCCGCCCCGGTAACGGCGGCAAAATATTCGCCCGCGTCCGCGGAAAAGGACGCTCCGCCCCCTGGCATATCATCGCCCGGGAACGGCACATCGGGCTTCTCCCCGCAGCCAGCCAGACTGATCCCCAGCAATATTGCCGCTATAAAGGCCGCACTTCTTGTTCTTCGTTTCATCTGCTGCACTCCTCTCTGACCGATGTTCTGATTTTACCAATGTTCTGAAAGATCAAAACGCCACTGTCCTACTTCCAAAAGGTTCTGCACGGCATCATACTGTCCTTCCAGCACCGCGCCAGAAGCCAGCGTAAGCGTAACTCTCGCCGTTGGGCACAGGCTCGGCATATCTTCTTCGGCGGGCGCCGCTTCAGACTTCACCAACAGGGCGTACAACTCTGCACCGGTTCCCGGCAAAGCATCGCTTTGTTCCTGCCGCACCGCAGCCGAGTCCTGCGGACTGGCAATCCCGTACTGCCCCGCACCGGAGACCGGCGCCGCCGAAACGGAGACAATGTCCTCTGCAGATGCGATTCCCAGCTCCTGCAGCGCTACAGAAGCATTTTTTTCAGCGCTGTCCCCAGGCAATGCACCGTTTTCACAAACTGTTTCAGGAGCATTTTTATCGCTGATATCGCCGATGCAGCCGGCGTTATTTCCTGAGCCAAATCCATCCATCACATAGGGCACCGCCACGCCCACGATCAGGCACAAGCAAGCCGCCAGCGCAGCAAAGTGCAAAGAAACGCGCCGGCGGGAGGGTACGCTGCGCTTCTCCGCGCGAGCCACCAAGTCTTCGCCCACATTGCCCACTGCCAGCAGCAGCATGGTTTCATCAATGTGCTTCATAGTGCATATCCCTCCTGTTTCAGATACTCTCTGAGTTTTTTCCGTGTGCGGTGCAGTCGGGTTTTCACCGAGCCGCCGCGCAGACCATAGCGCCTTGCAATTTCTTCCACGGAATCAAGGAACCAATAACGGCGCAGGAAAATGCTGCACTCTTTCTCCGGAAGAGTGCGCAGGAAACGGTCGATCAGCCGCCCCAATTCCGCCTGCTCCACCGCTTCTTCAGCGCTGCCGCCGCCGATTTCACGCAGTTCCTCCAAGGCCGCCGTCACCTCCCCGCCGCCGCGCTTGCGCGCTTTATCATGCAGCGCGCGATTGATGGACAAATTGCGGCTGAGCCGCCCCAAAAAGGTACGCAGTACCGTCGGGCGCTGCGGCGGCATAGCGTTCCACGCCGCCATCCATGTGTCCACCAGGCATTCCTCCACATCTTCGGGAAGCTGCAGAATCCGGCAAATGACGGCACGGCAGTACGCGCCGTATTTTTTCTCGCTTTGGGCAATAGCCGCCTCGTCCCGCCGCCAGTACAGCTCGATGATTTCTCCGTCCTCCACGTGCTTGCCTCCTTCTTTCTTTTACCTATATACACAAGAAATGGCTCCTCAGGTTACTTCTTTTTTTTGATTTTTTCCGGACAGCAGAAAAGGCCGCCCAGGGGCGGCCTTTTTCAATCTTTGCGGTATTTGCGCAGCAGTTTTTCATTGTCCACCCGCAGCGAGAGCACCGCCAGAACAATCCATCCCAGCGTGGCGGCCCAATAAGCTGCAGCCCCCAGCGCCAGAGACGCCACAGCCCCCGCCAGGCACACCACAGCGCAGGCGGTCAGCATACGACACAGGTGGCGGCCCAGGGCAATCAGGTCATAGCGCTCCCGCTCCTCTTTCGAGCGGTATGCAAAGTTCGAAATCAGAAAAGCGGATTTTTCCGGCTTCACTGTAAAATACACACCAGCAATCAAAAACAGCACACCGGTGATGGCGTTGAGCAGGAAAAACCAGTTGTCAAAAGCAGAAAGCAGCGCCGGCATGGTCATTCCCTCCCATGGGTGCGGCGGTAAGCTGCAGCCCGGCACTCCCGATCCGCACGGACAGCCGCGTCGATCTCCGCTTGAGTCTCCGGGTCATAGGTGCGCAAACGCAGCATGTGATTGAATTCTCTCGGATAAGGAAAGGAGAGATCATAGTCCTTACCGAAGCGCACAACGATTTCTCCCTCTCCTACGGCAATCACTGTGCCGCGCCCCCGGTACTCATGAGTCACTTCTTTTCCGATCAGCATTTCTCGTCCCTCATTCCACCGGCGCGTCCGGAAAATACTTGTAATACTGTGCGTTCATCCATTCTTTCAGCGCGCTCAGGTCACCATTTTCAATCGTAAAGCGGGCAGTTTCCACATCATCCGCCTTTTCATAGCACCATTTGGTATAGGTCGCCGCTTCCAGTTCGTTGGAATCGAACTCCATATGAAACCGGTAGCGGAACTCGCCGATGGATCCGGTATACACCGCAGTCACCCGCAGTTCGTGCATGCTGAGCGCGGCGATTTCCTTTTTCACTGCTGCGCCGCCTCCAACAGTGTTTGGGGATCCAGAACCACCGAACCGTTCTCCTGCAAAAAGCAGGGTACGCCGATGGCGCCAGCTTTCTTCACAGCGTCAAACTCCCTGTGCGTATCGCGCAGATACAGAAATTCTTTCATGTTCGCCGTGGACACCGTGATATCCACATAGTCAAACAAAACGCCCGCCGCATTCAACGCCTCCCGGGCCTTCACATAATCCGGGCACACCATCGTCCCATAAAACTTCATCATTGCTTTACTCCTCCTCTGTCTTTTTCAAATGTACAATTTTCGCCGTATGTCCCACGGCCTTCAGGTATTTGTCCATGATATCCGCTGTGGCAATCTTCAGGCTGCTGGTGTTGATACAGGGATGACAGCCGATATAGGGTTCACGGAGCACATCTTCGTCGATTACAAGCTGCACGCGATGCCCTTTGTCATTCATCAGCCCCATGATGCTGACACTGCCCGGCGTCACATCCAGCAGCGCCTCCATCGCCTCCGCCTTTGCAAAAGACAGGCGGCTGACGCCCAGTTCGGCCGAAAGGTCTTTGGTTTTGAATGCTTTGTCCCCTGGCATCATCAAAAGATAAAACTGCGTTTCCTGCCGGTTGCACAAAAACAGGTTTTTGCAGATCACCGTGTCCAGCACCGCGTCGATCTCCTGGCACTGGGCAATACTGCCCGCCGGAGCGTGATCCGTTCGCCAATAGCGGATACCCAGCGAGTCCAGCAGATCGTATGTGCGCCGTTCCTTTTCCAGCCGTTCCCGCGCATCTGCGGGGCGGCCCTCGCAAAGCTGCATGGTCAGAGAACCTCTCTTTCCGTCAAATTTCACTACTATTTGTTGTTATTCATCAAAATATTTCTATTTGGAATCGTTTTTTTACAGGCGTGGGACGGTAATCATTATAAGTATCCACCGAAGAAACCCGGTAAGGCAGCGCCGTTCCGCCGGAAGACACCACCGCGCCGGTGTCCACATTGACGGTAAAAGCCGCCTGATAAATCAGGCAGTTTTTATCCGTCGGATTGCGGTTTCCACCGAAGCTCAGGTTGCCCAGGGAATAGACGATCTGTTTTTCACGATAGGTTTCCACCTCCTGCACCACATGGGGGTGGTGTCCGATGACCAAATCCGCCCCGCTGTCGATGCAGTAATGGGCGATGGCACGCTGGGTGGCGTTGCTCTTGTACTGCCGCTCCTCGCCCCAGTGATAATTGAACACAATGATCTGGGCGCCCTGCGCGCGCAGATCCGCGATAGCGTCTGTGATAAATTTCTTCTGGCTGGCGTCAAAGCTCCAGCCCAGGTTGGAGGCAAACCCGATCTTGACGCCCTTCACCGTGACAATGGGCTGCCGGGCATAACCGGACACCGCCACATGGGGTGAAAGCGCACGAACCGTGTCCTCCAGGCCCCGGGTTCCATAATCCCTGGCGTGGTTATTGGCAATGGTAACCACATCTACGCTGCCCTCTTTCAGGATCGCGGCATATTCCGGCCGTCCCTTAAACACAAATTCCTTGTTCTCCCGGGGCTGATTGGACGTGGTCAGCGCTCCTTCCAAGTTCACCATGGTCAGGTCGTCGCTGTGAAACTCTTTCACATTGCTGAAAAAGTAAGCCGGCCCCATTTTGTCGTACATGGCGTCAAAGGAACCGGCGTAAGCCGCGCCGGCATTGCGGCCGAACGTGCAGTCTCCGCCGAAAGACAGCTTGAGCGCCACCGTATCATACCCCGGCGCGTCGCGCCAGGCATCGTATATTCCTTCCACTTCGGCTGACTGCCGGCAGCGATCCAGCGAGATTACAGCCTGTTCCACCGAATAGACGCCGTTTGGGTCAAACCTGCCCCAGACGCCACCCATCACAGCTTTTCCTTGCGCCGTGGTGCGGCCGGAAATAAACTTCACACTCTCCCGCGCCCAGGCAGGAATGCTATAGCCGTCGGAGAACCACATGGGCGGGGCATTGGCTTCGCTGCGGCCCATCAGGGCCAGAAGCCGGTGCAGCATCACCGCAGCCTGTGCCCTACTGAGGATCCCGTCCGGATTATAGTTGCCCCAGTTGCTGCCCTGCACCAGGCCCATTCGGGCAGCCAGCACCACATAGGGATCCGCCGTATCGGCAAAAGGGCTTTCCTCCGCTACGCTTTCCGCTTCCAGCCCGTATTCCGCCAAAAGTTCTGCCGTATCCGTTCCCCGGCAGAGCGCGGCGGTTTCCACAGCCAGACGGGCAAAGGCACCGCGGGAAATCGGCGCAGTGTAATCTTCCCCCAGATCCAGATCCGCAGGCACAATGCCTGTCTCCCATGCCTGGGCCACCTCTTCGACAGCCCAGGGACTGAGCACGGATTGTTCCTGCGCAGCGCAGGGCAGACACAGCAACCCAACCAAAACCAGGCACAGAACCACTGACATCGCACGCTGCATCGCCGCTGTTTTCATATCCCTGTTCTCCTCTCTCCTTTCGTTTTCTCAAAGTATACCAAATCTGCATTTCGCATGCAACTGTACGCCCTTGTTTTCTCTTCACAAAATCGCTCGAAAACACTATTGAATTCTTTCCGGGCACGTTCTAAAATGAAAGAAAAGTAATCGCCGCGCCGATGCCGCGGCGGCAGGAGGAATATTCTGTGACAGTCAAAGAGATCGTTTCACTGCTGCACGCTGATATACTGCACACTGGCGCTTATCTCGATACGGAGATCAACGCCGCCTTCGGCAGCGACATGATGAGCGACACCCTGGCCTATGCTGACAGCCACACTCTTTTGCTCACGGGTCTGTGCACGCTCCAGGTGCTGCGCACCGTGGAAATGCTGGACATTCCCGTGATCGTGTTCGTGCGCGGCAAAATACCCAGCGAGGATATGCTGGAGCTGGCAGCAGAAACCGACACCTGCATCCTGCAGACAAAGATGACCATGTTCAATGCCTGCGGCATCCTGTATCAGGCCGGGCTGAGAGGAGGAGAGCACCATGGCTGAAAAAGACTCTATCGTACTGACCTTCGACGTGGACAGCGACGATTTTACCCGAGCCGGCGAAGCCAGCAGCCGTCTTAAACGCACGCTCAAACAGATGGGCCTGCCGCCCGACATAATCCGCCGCATTTCCATTGTAATGTATGAGGGCGAGATCAATATGGTCATCCACGCACACGGCGGCAAAATCACCGTAACCGTAGACGACGATGCCGTCACCATGGTGCTTGCCGATGTAGGCCCCGGTATCCCGGATGTGGAAAAGGCCATGCAGGCCGGTTGGTCTACCGCCAGCGAGGCGGTCCGCCAGCAGGGGTTTGGTGCAGGCATGGGCCTGCCCAACATGAAAAAGAATGCTGACACGCTGGAAATCGACACTGTCGTCGGCGTCGGCACCACCGTGACCGCCGTCGTCCGTCTCTGACACAGCAGCAGAAGGAGGTTCCCATGGACGAACAGAAGTTTTTCCACTCCGTATATCTTGACGACAAGCTGTGCCGCGGATGCGTCAACTGCATCAAGCGCTGCCCCACCGAGGCCATCCGTGTATGGGACGGAAAGGCCCATATCCTTGAAAAATTCTGCATTGACTGCGGCGAGTGTGTCCGCACCTGCAGCTACCACGCCAAACGCATCCGGCGCGACAACCTGGGGATCCTGGAACGGTACGACTACACCGTGGCCCTGCCGCCCCCGTCTTTTTACACGCAGTTCAACAATCTGCAGGACGTGAACATTCTGCTCACCGCCCTGTTGTATCTGGGGTTTGACGACGTTTACGAAGTGGCGGACGCCGCCGAGCAGGTGTCCGAGGCCACAAAGCGCTACATCGCCGACCACCCGGGAAACTGGCCCCCGATCAGCACCGCCTGCCCCACAGTGGTGCGGCTGGTGCGGATCCGCTTCCCCAATCTTCTGGAGCACTTGCTGCCCCTGAATCCGCCGGTGGAAGTGGCCGCGCGGCTGGCCCGGCAGCGGGCCATGGAGCGCACCGGACTGTGTACTGATCAGATCGGCGTCATTTTTCTCTCCCCTTGTCCGGCGAAGATCACCTATGCCAAAACGCCTCTGGGCACAGACTCCAGCGCCATTGACGGCGCCATCGCCATTAAAGACATCTATCCCAAGCTCCTGTTCCATATGAAAGAAGCCCGTAAACATCCGCTCTCTCTTTCCACTGCAGGGCAGCGGGGTGTGGGCTGGGGCAAGGGTGCAGGCGAATCCTATGCCCTGGACACCGACCGTTTTCTGGCTGCCGACGGCATCGAAAATATCATCAAGGTACTTGAAGAGCTGGAGGACGAGAAGCTGCGGGATCTGGAATTCATCGAATTGGACGCCTGTCCCGGCGGCTGCGTAGGCGGTACGCTTCAGGTGGAAAACGCCTATGTGGCCAAAAGCAAATTCAAACGTCTGAACCATTTTCTGCCCCCCGTCCGCACCAGTACAGATCCGCCGGGCACACAGCAGGCGCTCCCATGGGACGACGAGGTACAGTATGAACCTGTGTTCCGCCTTGGCCACAACGTGCGTGAGAGCATCGCCATGGTCAACCAGATGAACGAACTGCTTGAGCAGCTCCCAGGACTGGACTGCGGTTCCTGCGGCGCCCCCACCTGCCGCGCCCGGGCCGAGGATATTGTCCGAGGACAAAGCTCTACCTTAGACTGCATCCATGTGCTCAAACGCAGTGTGAAGGAACTGACCGCCGCCTGCTCAGATCTGGCCGATCAAGCCTTGCACGATATCCCCGGCGCAGACGCGCGTTTGCAGCCGTTGCTGGAAAGCCTTCAAAAACTCGGCGCTCAGGCGGCCTTGATGGATGGGCCGCTGCAGCGGCGCGCTGCCGAAGCCGAATCTGCCTCACCCGATTTCCCAAAAACGCCTGCTGCGCAAAATGCGCCTGCAGGGCCGGACACAACTCAGGAGGAAAGCTGATATGACGATTCAAACTCTGATCGAAAGCGGCCTGTTTACCGTGGTCAACCGGGGCGCGGATACCGACCGCGCCATCACTTCCGTTTACTGCTGCGACCTGCTCAGCGTAGCCATGGGCCACGCGCCGGCAGGCAGCGCATGGGTTACTGTTATGGGCAATATCAACACCCTGGCTGTGGTGGCCCTGACCGATGCGGCCTGCGTGGTGCTGGCCGGCGGTGCGCACCTGGACGAAGCCACCCTGGCCAAAGCCCGCCAGCAGCAGATCACTGTGCTGGCCACGGATGAAGCCATCTTTGAGGCGGCTCTCGCCATTCACCAAAAGCTCCATGACTGAGCAGCTCTATTACGACCTGCACCTGCACTCCTGCCTGTCCCCTTGCGGAGACAACGATATGACCCCCTCCAACATTGCGGGTATGGCCGCCCTGAAAGGGCTGGACGTGATCGCCCTGACGGATCATAACTCCTGCCGCAACTGCCCGGCTCTGCTGCGCGCAGCAGCACATTTCGGACTGGTGGCTCTGCCGGGCATGGAGCTGTGCACAATGGAAGAGGTGCATGTGCTGTGTCTGTTTGCCAATCTGAACGACGCTCTGGATTTTGATGCGGCCGTGTATCCTCATATCCTGCCCATCTCCAATGATGAAGCCTTATTCGGCCAGCAGCTTTACTACGATGAAAATGACGCAGTCTGCGGTACAGAGCCGCGTCTTCTGATTTCGGCCACTGACATTCCCTTTGCTGATGTGTTTGACTTCGCTGCCCGATACCACGGCCTCATGATCCCGGCCCACATCGACAAATCCAGCACCAGTCTGCTGTCCAACTTGGGTTTTGTACCACCGGGAAGCCAATTTTCCTGCTTTGAGCTGCAGCGCATGGAGAATCTCCACCGTGTGCGCCGGGACAATCCTTATCTGGAGCACTGCACAGTAATCTGTGATTCCGACGCCCACTATTTAGAGCACATCCACGAACCGGAGCATACACTGCTGTGTGCCGAGCGCACGCCCGAAGCCGTCCTTGCTGCCCTGACCAGCGCGCCTTGACTTCGTCTGCGCCGCAGATCGTCGCTCCCACCGTCATGCCTGCGGCAGTTTCCGTTCCCCGTGCTCCAAAAAGAGGAACAGCCTCACACACATAAGGATTTGCACCAGATGAGATGCGGGTGTGCCTAAACCGATTTGAAACAGTGTTGCATCTGACACACAGCCCGGTAACAGATCTACGCCGCCACACAACAATACCTTGCAAAAATAATGTAAAAAACAGCCAGCGCAAAGCGCACCAGCGTGCTTAAAATAGCTCCTTCTATCAAACGATATTGTTTTTCCATTCCATATTCCTCCTGTTTCAAACCAATGCCGCTTCAGCCGGAATAGACTTTTTGCAAAAGCCCAGATATGGGCCATACCCGAAATTCCGCTCCTCCTTTCTGATAAAAAAAGAGCTGGATAAGCCCGGCAGACATTTCAGTCTGCCGGGCTTATCCAGCTCATCATTTTTCTGAACGATACGCTCTCCGAGCAAGCAATGCCATGATAACACACCATTGCCTCTTATGAAGAAAAAGAAACCAGCAACGCACATTCCCTCCCCGAAGAAAATACTCCGGGGAGGGCATGTCATGCATTATCACGCGCAGCCTTTATTTGCCATATACCCTGTTAACAGTACGTTTGACATAGGTGGTGTGCAGCAGATGATGGGCTTTTTCACTGCCCGGCTCACCCAGGTAGTTCTTGTAAAGTTCCTGAATATCCGGGTTCTCATAGGACTTGCGCAGCAGGTTCTTTGCATCCAGGTTATAAAGCACCTTAGCGCGCTCGGCCCGAATGTCCACAAAATTGCGGATCCCGTACGGCACCTGAGGCTGGCCGCCGCCGTTGACACAGCCGCCGGGACAGCCCATGATCTCGATAAACTGGTAATCCGCCTCGCCGCTCCGGACCTTTTTCAGCAAGTCGCGGGCATTGGCCAGCCCCGAAGCCACTGCCACTTTCACGGGGCCGACCCCGTCGATCTCATAAGTGGCTTCCTTGATACCCTCCACACCGCGGACTTCGGTAAAGTCCACGCTGGGCGCATCTTCGCCGGTGATCATATACACCGCCGTGCGCAGAGCTGCTTCCATCACGCCGCCGGTGGCGCCAAAAATCACGGCGGCGCCGGTGCCGCTGCCCAGCGGCTGATCAAAGTTCTCATCCGCCAGGGCACGGAAATCGATACCGGCACGGTCAATCATGCGGGCCAGTTCACGGGTAGTCAGGGCGATATCCACATCGGGCACGCCGTTGGCGTCCTCGTCGGCACGGTGAATCTCAAACTTCTTGGCCGTGCAGGGCATCACGGACACCATAACAATCTTTTTGGGATCGATACCCATCTTCTCAGCCCAATAGCTCTTGGCCACGGCGCCGAACATCTGCTGGGGCGATTTGCAGGAGGACAGGTTCTCCGTCATCTCCGGGAAATAATGCTCGCAATATTTGACCCAGCCAGGGGAACAGGACGTGATCATGGGCAGCATACCGCCATTTTTCACACGCTGCACAAATTCATTGGCTTCCTCCATAATGGTCAGATCCGCGCCGAAGTTGGTGTCAAACACCTTATCAAAGCCCAGTGCGCGCAGCGCAGCAGCCATTTTGCCCTGCACATCGGTGCCGATGGGATAACCGAACGCTTCACCCAGGCCAGCGCGGACTGCAGGTGCTGTCTGCACCAGCACAACCTTTTCCGGATCGGCCAGAGCGTCGAACACCTGCTGAGTATTGTCTTTCTCCTGCAGTGCTCCCGTAGGACATACGGCAATGCACTGGCCGCAGGAGACACAGCTGGTATCGCCCAGCCCCATCTCAAAAGCAGACGTGATCGCCGTCTTAAAACCGCGATTGCTGGCGCCGATCACCCCGATGCCCTGCGTTTCTTTGCACACAGCCACACAGCGGCGGCACAAAATACATTTGCTGTTGTCGCGGATCATATGGGCCGCTGAATCATCGATTTCAGAAAGCGTCTTCGCGCCGTCGTATTTTGCCTCATTTTCCACACCGTACTGCTTGCACAGAGCCTGCAGCTCGCAGCTGCCGCTGCGCACACAGCTCAGGCAGGAGCGGTTGTGGTTGGACAGCATCAGCTCCAGCGTAGTACGCCGGGCTGCCAGCACACGAGGTGTATTTGTCCACACCTCCATGCCTTCACTGATGGGATACACACAGGCCGTGACCAGCGTCTTTGCTCCCTTGACTTCCACCACGCAGATACGGCAGGCGCCGATCTCGTTGATCTCCTTCATATAGCACAATGTCGGAATGGTGATATTGGCCAGGCGTGCAGCCTCCAAAATGGTGGATCCGGCGGGAGCGCTGACCGAGCGGCCATTAATTGTAATCGTAACGTTTTCCATAACTATTCTCCCCCCACCTTTATCTCTTGACAATCGCTTTGAACTTACATACATCCATGCAGACGCCGCACTTGACACACTTGCTCTGGTCGATGCTGTGCGGCTGCTTCACGCTGCCGCTGATGGCGCCGGTGGGGCAGTTACGGGCGCACACGGTACAGCCGCGGCACTTGTCTGCCACGACTTCAAAGCGCAGCAGGGCCTTGCACACGCCGGCCGGGCATTTTTTATCGATAATATGAGCCACATATTCATCGCGGAAATAGCGCAGCGTGGACAAAACCGGGTTGGGCGCCGTCTGGCCCAGACCGCACAAAGCGTTGTCCTTGATATAAGCGGCCAGCTCTTCGAGCTTGTCGAGATCTTCCATGGTGGCATTGCCCTCGGTGATCTTGTCCAGGATCTCCAACATACGGCGGGTACCAATGCGGCAGGGTGTACATTTGCCGCAGGACTCGTCCACCGTAAACTCCAGGAAAAACTTGGCGATATCCACCATACAGGAATCCTCATCCATCACGATCAGGCCGCCGGACCCCATCATGGAGCCGATGGAGATCAGGTTATCATAATCGATGGGGATGTCAAAATGCTCCGCAGGGATACAGCCGCCGGAGGGACCGCCGGTCTGGGCAGCCTTAAACTTCTTTCCGTCCGGAATGCCGCCGCCGATCTCCTCGATCACCTCGCGCAGCGTGGTGCCCATGGGGATCTCCACCAGACCGGTGTTCCTGATCTTGCCGCCCAGGGCGAATACCTTGGTGCCCTTGGACTTCTCGGTACCCATGGAAGCAAACCAGTCCGCTCCCTGCAGAATAATGCGGGGAATGTTAGCCCAGGTTTCCACATTATTCAAAATCGTGGGCTGGCCGAACAGGCCCTTGACCGCCGGGAACGGCGGACGGGGCCGCGGCTCGCCGCGTTTGCCCTCGATAGACGTCATCAGCGCCGTTTCTTCGCCGCACACGAATGCGCCGGCACCCAAACGGATGTCAATGTCAAAATCGAACCCGGTATTGAAAATATTTTTGCCCAGCAGGCCGTATTCCCGGGCCTGACCGATGGCGATACGCAGACGCTCCACAGCAATCGGATACTCGGCGCGGACATAGATATAGCCCTGGTTTGCACCGATGGCATAACCGGCAATGGCCATGGCCTCCAGCACCACATGAGGATCTCCTTCCAGCACGCTGCGGTCCATAAATGCGCCGGGGTCGCCCTCATCGGCGTTGCAGCAGACAAATTTCTGCACATTGCCGCGGTTGCCGGAAGCAAACTTCCATTTGAGACCCGTAGGGAATCCTGCGCCGCCGCGGCCGCGCAGGCCGGAGTCCAGAATCACCTGGATGACCTCGTCAGGAGTCATTTCGGTCAGCACCTTGCCCAAAGCCATATAGCCTTCGCGAGCGATGTACTCGTCAATCTTCTCTGGGTTGATGACGCCGCAGTTGCGCAGGGCCACGCGAACCTGCTTTTTATAAAAATTGGTGTCGTTCAGATTTTTGACGCCTTCCGTAGTAACGGATTCATCATAGATCAGGCGCGTCACCGGACGGCCTTTGAGCAGGTGTTCCTGCACGATCTCATGGGCGTCCTCCGGCTTGACCATAGCATAGAGGATATCGTCAGGGTAGACGATCATCACCGGGCCAAGAGCGCACAGGCCATGGCAGCCGGTTTTCACCACGCAGACTTCCTGATCCAGCCCTGCCGCCTGGATCTCCTGTGTCAGCGTTTCAATTACTTTCTCGCAGCCGCCGGACGTACAGCCCGTGCCGCCGCAGACCAATACATGTGCACGATACATCTCTTCTTTCCCCCCCCGCTTACAGATTCACATTCTGCAGGGTGTACTTGGCCAGGATCAAGCCCCTCATCAGATGCTGTTCTACCACTTCTTCCGCTTTCTCCGGCGTCATCTTGATGTAGGTGACCTTCTCTTTGCCGGGCGCAAACACTTCCACAATCGGCTCATATTGGCACAGGCCGATGCAGCCGGCCTGTGTGACAATTACATCATTCAGTCCCTTTTCCCGCACCAGCTCCGCCAGGCGGTTGAGTACCGGCCGGGCGCCGCTGGCAATGCCGCAGGTGGCCATACCGACAACCACACGGGTCTCATTAGCGTCCGCTTTGCGCACGCCGATCTCTCCCTGCATCCGTTCACGGATCGCTTTGAGTTCTTCCAACGATTTCATATTGCAAACCCTCCTAAAATCTCTTAAATCACAGCGCCGCCGTCGGTTTCCTGCTGATTCTCACGCAGATATGCAGCAATATAATCCGAAACCTCCGGCGTGTCCAAGCGCACGCCGCCCAGCACCTCGCGGAACTGGCGCGTGTCCATGGTGAATGCCCTTCCGTTGAACCGATAGGTGTAGCAAACATCCATTTCCGGGTGAAAGGTCACCAGGTCGTGAATCACGCCGCTCACGTCGCCCAGCGGCATCCGGTCGATGCTCCGCAGGCCGAACACGGCATGCACCGCAGTTCCCTCACCGAGGCGGGAAACGATAGAAAAACTCCCGCCGCTCAGCTCAGCAGCCTGTTTGAAAAAAGGCACGCCCAATCCCACCGTCCGGGTCGTGCGGGTAGTGAAAAAGGGATCGGTCACATGGGCGGTCTGTTCTTCGCTCATCCCGCAGCCGTCGTCGGCAATGGTCACGCCCAGTGTATCCGCCGCTTCATCGATCTCCACGGTGATGGTAACGACCTTCGCCCCGGCGCGCACAGAATTCTCCGCCACATCCAGAATGTTCAGCGCAATTTCAGGCATCATGGCTTTAGTTGAACTTCTTGAGAATCTCAGGCACCTCGTCCGCCGTCAGGCGGCCGAACACCTCGTCGTTGATCATCAGCACCGGAGCCAGGCCGCAGGCGCCCACGCAGCGGCAGGCGTCCAGCGAAAACTTGCCGTCGGCGGTGCATTCGCCGCCGTCAATGTCCAATTCTTTCTTGAGGCGCTCATAGATATCTCCGGAGCCCTTGACATAGCACGCAGTGCCCAAGCAAACCGACACCTTGTACTTACCCTTGGGGTTCAGATTAAACATGGAATAGAACGTGGAAATTCCGTAAATTTCCTCCAGCGGATGACCGGTGGCATCGGAGATCATCGTCTGCACTTCGATGGGAAGATAACCATAAATATCCTGCGCCCGCTGCATGATGGGCATCAGGGACCCCTTCTCTTCCTTCAGCTCAGAAATGACCTGCATCAGCTCAGCTTCCTGCTCTGCCGTTCCCTGAAAAGGAACGGTGCACTTTTTTTCTGCCATTTTACAACCTCCTGTTTCCTTTTGATCTTTTCCTCCCATAAAAAAGAACAAAATACTTCTATTATTATAAAAGCATCCCTTTGACACGTCCATACGCGCAGTGACAAAATTATTTTTTTATTTTTCGTTTTTTTGTACAGTTCGTCACGCAAGTTGTTTATTATTTCACAATCTTTTGTTTATAAACACTATATATTTACAGCTTGTACAATTTTAGATTTCTATTTTATGCATACTTGCAAAGAATCCCGCTGCTGATTCCATAAGTGTTTCTTATAATTTGTCAAATTGACGGGAAAGCGGGTTTCGGATATACTGGAAAAAACAGGAGGAAAGGCGGAATCACTTATGCCGCAATCAAAAGAAGGCATATTACACAATTCGGTTCTCTTCGCCGATATGACGCCATCGGAAATCGAGCGGCTGTGCACGCTGCTGTGCGCTTTCGAGCGGCATTACCAGCGGGGACGCCATCTCATTTCCGCCGGTGATCCCATCAGCGGTTTCGGCCTGCTGCTGGCCGGTGCAATACAGGTTTTTATGGACGATGTGGACGGCAACCATATCGTTATGGCCGATGTGTCGCCCGGCTCCCTTTTTGCAGAAGCTATGGCCTGCGCCGGCATAACGGAGTCCCCCATCACTGCTGTGGCCACAGCAAACACCGCTGTGCTCTGGTTTCACTGCGCGCCGCTGCGCGACGGCGCCTTTTTTACCGATCCCCTGTGCGCCCGCTTCGGCGTCAATCTGCTTCGCGCGGTGTCCGAGCGCAGCCTGCGCTTCAACGACCGCATCCAGGTGTTGTCCAAAAAATCCATCCGCGAAAAACTGATCACCTTTTTTTCCCAGCAGGTTCAACAGCAGAAATCCCTGCAGATCACGCTGAATATGGATCGGAGCACGATGGCGGATTATTTGGGCGTGGAGCGTACTGCCCTGTCCCGGGAATTGTCCCGTATGCAGCGGGACGGCATTCTTTCGTTCCACAAAAACCGTTTTCTTCTGCACCATGCCAGGGAATCCTGAACCAATTGCGGCGCGCGCACAGGATTTGTGCGGCGCCTTTTTTCTTTTCGTTGCATAGGCAACGAAAATCGCCGGGTTCTGCGGTATACTGAGAACCAACCGATCACGCAAAAACAGGAGAACGATATGTGCATTGATACACTGATCCAACAGCTTTGCTGCACTCATCGGCTGGATCAAGCGCAGTGGGCCGCATTGCTGCGCGGTGCCGGCGCGCAGGAGGCCGAACATCTGGCCCAGGCTGCTCAGGCCGAAGCGGTTGCCCGGTTCGGCAAAAAGATCTACGTCCGCGGCCTGATCGAATTTACCAATTACTGCAGGAATGACTGCTATTACTGCGGCATCCGCCGCAGCAATGCAAACGCGCAGCGCTACCGGCTCACACCGGAAGATATTTTCGCCTGCTGCGCCGAAGGGTATGATCTGGGCTTTCGCACTTTCGTGCTCCAAGGCGGCGAGGACGCCGGCTTTTCCGACGATCTGCTCTGCCGAACAGTGGAAACAATCAAAAAACGCTGGAGCGACTGTGCACTTACCCTCTCCGTGGGCGAACGCAACCGGGGCGTCTATCAATCCTTTTTCGATGCTGGCGCGGACCGTTATCTGCTGCGCCATGAAACGGCGAATGAAGCCCACTACCACCGCCTGCACCCTGCCGCACTGTCTCTGGCACGCCGCAAGGAGTGCCTCTGGACACTGAAAGAAATCGGCTTCCAGGTAGGTGCCGGCTTTATGGTTGGCGCGCCGGGGCAAACTGCAGAAACTTTGGCTGAAGATCTGATCTTTCTGCAGCAGCTCCAGCCTCATATGGTGGGCATCGGCCCGTTTCTGCCCCACAAGGATACCCCTTTCGCGCAGGAGGCCGCCGGGAGCACGGAGCAAACGCTGCTGCTGCTTTCCTGCGTGCGTCTGATGCTCCCTCAGGTGCTGCTGCCCGCCACCACCGCCCTGGGCACCGCCGCCGCAGATGGGCGGGAACGCGGCATCTTAGCCGGCGCCAACGTGGTGATGCCGAACCTGTCTCCCCTTTCCGTCCGCAAAAAATACATGCTTTACGACAACAAAATCTGCACTGGCGACGAATCGGCGCAATGCCGGTCCTGCCTGCAGCACCGGCTCTCCTCCATCGACTATGAATGGGCAGTAGAACGAGGCGACAGCCCTTTGCTCGGCACACCGCGCACCTCTGCCGGCGCTGTCCCTGCGCAGAGCGGATAACCCCCGCCCTGCAGTGTGCATTCTCCGGACTGAAAGAAAACGAAAGAAAAGGAGTTTATGTGTTATGTACGATCCGAAATCCCTCCGCGCTGAAGAATTCATCAGCGACGAGGAGATCCGCCAATCCCTGGATTGGGCTGAAAAAAACAAAGAAAACAAAACGCTGATCGACAATATCCTTGAAAAAGCCAAAAGCTGCCGCGGCCTGAGTCATCGGGAAGCTTCCGTGCTGCTGGCCTGCGAACTGGAGGAGGAAAACGAGAAAATCTTTGCGCTGGCCGAACAGATCAAAAAGGACTTTTACGGCAACCGCATCGTCCTTTTCGCGCCGCTGTATCTCTCCAATTACTGCATCAACGGCTGTGTGTACTGCCCCTATCATGGGCAAAATAAACATATTCCCCGCAAAAAGCTGACCCAGGAAGAGGTGCGCCGGGAAGTCATTGCTCTGCAGGACATGGGTCACAAACGCCTGGCCATTGAAGCCGGCGAGGATCCGACCCACAATCCCATAGATTACATTCTCGAATGCATCCGCACCATCTACTCCATCAAACATAAAAACGGCGCCATCCGCCGCGTTAATGTAAACATTGCCGCCACCACCGTGGAAAATTACACCAAACTCCGCGACGCTGGCATTGGTACCTATATCCTGTTTCAGGAAACCTACAACAAAGAAAACTATGAAGCCCTCCATCCCACCGGCCCCAAGCACGATTACGCCTACCATACCGAAGCCATGGACCGCGCCATGCAAGGTGGTATTGATGACGTGGGACTGGGTGTGCTGTTCGGCCTGGAGCAGTACCGCTATGAATTCTGCGGGCTTTTAATGCACGCTGAGCATCTGGAAGCTGTCCACGGCGTCGGCCCTCACACCATCAGCGTTCCCCGGATCTGCCCCGCCGATGATATCGATCCCGGTACGTTTTCCAATGCCATTAACGACGATATTTTTGCCAAACTGGTGGCCTGTATCCGGATTGCCGTGCCATATACCGGCATGATTGTCTCCACCCGCGAGAGTCAGAAATCCCGCGAGCGGGTGCTGCATCTGGGCATCTCCCAGATCTCCGGCGGCTCCCGCACCAGCGTGGGCGGCTATCAGGAACCGGTGCGTCCCCAGGACACCGCTCAATTTGACGTATCGGATCAGCGCAGCCTCGACGAAGTGGTACGCTGGCTGATGGAGATGGATTACATTCCATCCTTCTGCACCGCCTGCTACCGTGCCGGCCGCACCGGCGACCGCTTTATGTCTCTGTGTAAGAACGGTGAAATCCAGAATTGTTGCCATCCCAACGCTCTAATGACGCTGAAAGAATACCTGGTGGACTATGCCTCCCCGGAAACCCGGGAGATCGGCGAACGGCTCATCGCGCGGGAAACAGGAAACATCCCCCGCAAGCTGGTGCATGATCGAGTGCTCCAATATCTGAACGAAATTGAACAGGGTGCGCGGGACTTCCGCTTCTGAGCGGGCAGGGGCATGCCCCCTGTTTTCCCTGCTCTCCGCTTTTTGTAGATATGGCGAATCTTCTGGAATTTTGTCTTTTATTTTTATCCAAAAAATAGAAATTGTATTTTAGATATTGACATTTCTGCACAAAGATATAATATATAAGCTATAAATTGTGAATTGATTCACAATTTTTCAGGCGGCTGTATCAGGCTCCTCTCTTCCAACCGTGTCAACACGTGTACTGCCGGAAAAACGGGATCAGCGCACGCATCTGTGCCGCCCGTTTTTCGATACAGCGGCCGAACGGTATGAAATGCGATTGTGCATCCATGGATGCTTCCCTTTTTCTTCATTTTACTTTTTCCCTCTCATTTTCTATCTGTCACACGAAAAAACAGCCAATGTTTTCCATTGGCTGTTTTTTCGTTTTATACAATTTTTTAACGTCATCCTATTGCATATTGCACAAATTCTTCTTATAATAAGTTGATATCTTGGAGAGAGGGTTCTTGTATGCTCGCCAGCTTTCTTACCGTCAGCCAACAGGTCATCATTTTATTTCTTCTGATCGGTGTGGGTTTTGTCTGCGGAAAAACAAAATTCCTGGCAGACACCGCCGTCACCGGCATGACAGATTTTGTACTCTATATCGTTACCCCCCGCGGGATTGTCCAATCCCTGCAGCGCGAGTTTGACGCCGCTCTGGCGGGCGCTTTCCTGCAGGCTGTCCTATTTGCCGTCATCACGACCTTCATCGGTTATTTTCTCGCCCGCAGGACGCTGCATGACCAGCAGCCCGAGCGCGAGAGCGTGTACCGCTTCGCCGCCATTTTTTCCAACTGCGGCTTTATGGCTCTTCCCCTGGAAAGCGCCCTGCTGGGACCAGATGGCATGTTTTTCGGCGCAGCTTTTCTGGCAGTGTTCAATATTATGAACTGGACGCTGGGCCTGTACATGATGAGCCGGAACCGGCAGTTGTTGTCCCTGCGCAAACTGATCACCAACCCGGGCATCATCGGCGTCACCATCGGCGTGATCCTGTTTTTTACTTCCTCCACCCTGCCCACACTGGTCAACACCCCCGTCGACTACCTGGCTGCGCTGAATACCCCTATTCCAATGGTCGTCATCGGTTACCACCTGTCTCATGCAAAGCTTTCCATTGTTTTCCGGGATTTCCGCGCCTGGCTTACCATTGCCGAACGGCTGATCCTCCTGCCGCTGATCGGTTTGGGGTTGGGCATCGTGACCGGTATGGATCCCATAGCTCTTACCGCCTGCATGGTTGCCCTGTGTGCCCCGGTTGCCGCAAGTTGCACCATGTTCTCCGTGATCTACGGGCAGGATTCGGAATTGTCCGTTTCTCTGGTATCTTTGAGCACATTACTCTCCATTCTCACCATGCCGGTTATGATCGTCCTTACGCAGACGCTGCTGGCTCTGCCGTAAATTTCTCTCCCGCTATCTATAGAAAAAGCCAAAGCTGCAGACAGTTTGTCCGCAGCTTTGGCTTTTTTTACCTGAATCCCACTCACTCAACGGTCGCAAAACGCCCGCATCGTTTCCAGTTCACTGTCTTCTTTGGAATAACGGGAGACACCGTGCAGCACCCAGCCCCTGCCTTTCCGGCACAGCTCAGCAAAGGTATAGCAGCAGTACTCCTGTGCCCGTTCACAGCAAAAGGCCTCCTCTTCCCGAAGATACACCCTGCAGTTCTTTTCATTCTGGATCTGAACAAACACATTGTCCACATCCGTTAGATGCTGATCAAGCACATTGGCTCCACCGATGTTCATAAAGAACACAATGCGCTGCACACTCTCAGGCACTTCCTTCAATCGGACGTGGAGATCCTCATCGCTGCCGCCGCCAAAGCCAGAGCGGTCGTCCTTGCTTAACAACACCGCGCCGCTCCTGTCGGCTCCACAACCTCCGGGGCCATGATGAAACACCAATTCCGCTTCCTGCGTATCGTGTTCCACAATAGCTGCCAGGTTCAAATCGTATCCCTTTTCAGAAATACCAATTACAGCTGCCGCTACCTGACCTTCGATCTTCTCTTTCAGTCCGCCGCGCTTCATGTCCCAGCCCAGCTGCACATGAACGACGGCGTCTTCCTCGACCTCCACTTCAAACGAATTCTCCAATCTCAATACCTTATCCATCATCACCACTCCTTTTGCTTTTTGCGTCTTTTTCCTCTTCATTGTATCAATTTCTATCCCCAAAAGCAACCGATTCACTTGAAAATACCCTTTTGTTTTTCAAAAGAGACAAATCTCATTCTTTTTCTGAAAGCCGCAGCAGAAGTCCTTCACAGCCCGCCTTGATATCGCGGTATGTCGCCTCGAAATCATCGGTATACCAAGGATCTGCCACATCACCGGCCTGCCCCGTGAAATCCAACAGGCGAAATATTTTTCCCTCCGGATCGCCGCCGCAAATGCGGTACATATTGCGCAGGTTGGCGCTATCCATACCAATGAGATAATCGTATCGGTTATAGTCTTCCCTTGTCATCTGACGAGCCGTCTTTCCTGCACAGGAAATTCCCAGACGGCCCAAGATTGACCGAGTTCCCCAGTGCACGCCGTTGCCAATTTCCTCCGTGCTGGTGGCAGCAGAGGCAATGTCAAATTGCTCCGCTTTCTCTTCCTGTTTCACTAAATCTTTCATGAAAAACTCCGCCATTGGACTGCGGCAAATATTGCCGTGGCACACAAATAGTATTTTCGTCATTTTTTTCTACAGTGCTCCCCCAGTTCACAAAGACGTATCATACAAGTTTTTTCAGTTCACATGCAAAGCAATCGCCGACAGGGATTTGTACCCTTCACAAATTCTGCAGCTTTTCCCACAGCGGTTCCTCCGGCGTCACTGGCCAAAGTCTATCCAGTGAC